>JAAIGF010053437.1_pt1 | contig 147234 bp, 137 predicted proteins | sample 6487441 | NCBI WGS metagenome assembly JAAIGF01 (sample SAMN13974129, study PRJNA590717) | phyllosphere metagenome | biome: pepper field; feature: multiple bacterial spot infested pepper fields; material: pepper leaves; isolation source: leaves from pepper fields | host: Capsicum annuum ... | reverse complement strand
GCTTATGCCCTGATCCTTGACCATCTTGGCGACTTCCAGCTTGAAGCTGGGATCAAAGCTTCTGTTCTTCTTGCTCATGCAGACTCCTCAGTAGGTGTAGTTTCCCCTATTGAGGTGTCCGGAGCCATTAAACCAGCACATGCTGCCCCCAGACGCAAATCGCATATCGTGGTGCCTTTGTACCCCCCGCCGGAAAGGATGAAAAGGGCCTTTTTGGGGGTGGGACGAGTTCGACCAGACTTCAACCGGAGTTCAGCCAGACTTCGACAATTACCCCGGATAAACGGTATTTCGCTGAGCCTTTCGTGGGTCCATCAACACCTATCGAACAAGGCACAACACGGGTCCGCACAGGAGCGAATTCATTCGCGAGAGGCGTGTACATCCAAAGAATCTCCCACACAGTCTGCACAAATGCGGGACGGGGAGGTTGATAGAAGGAGAAGAAGCGAGGGAGCAGCGTCCCTCTTATAGAACACGGCTCAGAAATGGCCGTGAAGTACATCTACGTTCGCCAGTGCACAAGGCAGTTCTGGCAAGCAGGTTCAAAGCAACACTTAACCCGCCTTGCGGCCTGACACCTCGCTAGCCTGAACCTTGTCCTTTCCACCACGACTTGCACTGCGAGCCGCCAGAATCGACAACACCTGCCGGTGCAGCTTGTCCACCCAGTTGCGATAGGTCCTGTCGGCACCCTCATTGATGCCGAGCAGGCGCATCTGCTCACGGGCAGGCAACAAATCCACGTAACGGTATTGCGCCAGCTTTGCCAACTCGGGGCCTCTGCTCTTGGCCGAGCCACGTGCTAACTCCGCCACGGCAGCCTCGACTTCGCTACCGATGTAATCCATGCCGCTGCCATTACCGATCAAGGCTCGAGAGCCCGGCGTGCGACGCGGAATATAAGCGCCCCACTCCATGATTCCAGCCATCGGGCTGCTCAGCCCACCACTCAGGCCAACCCGCATCCGCTGCTCGCCCCAATTCACCATTACCGCTTCGACTTCATCAATCATCTTCATCACTCGCCATTAAACAGATTGTTTATTTTGCGAGTAAAATACATTTTGTATTTTAAATCCAGAAAAACGCACTACACTGTGTCGATTGTCGAACCCCATACAGGCTGTAGTATTTCGCACATGAAGAAATGGTATGAAATCGCCAAGCAAGCCATGGACAACCAGTCAATCAGCCAGGAAGAAATGGCTGAGCGAATGGGTGTGACACCGGGTGCCGTAGGGCATTGGCTGAACGGAAAGCGTGAACCGAAGATCGATGTGATCAACCGGTTTTTGAGCGAGCTGGGGCTCCCCATTCTTGCAACGTCGCTCCCTTCCCATGAGCAGGGGCAACAGAACGTTGCGCCTACCGTTCAGCCCTCACGCTTTTATCGGTACCCGGTGATCAGCTGGGTAGAAGCAGGCGGCTGGAATGAAGCCGTCGAGCCTTACCCGGCGGGCTACTCCGATACCTTTGAGCTCACTGACTACAAGGCCAAGGGCCGTGCCTTCTGGCTGGTGGTGCGTGGCGACTCCATGACCGCCACGGCAGGTCAGAGCATTCCGGAAGGCATGTTGATTCTGGTCGACACCGGACTTGAGCCAACCCCTGGCAAGCTGGTGATTGCCAAGCTGCCCGAGAGTAACGAGGCCACATTCAAGAAGCTGGTGGAGGATGCCGGTCGCTATTTCCTCAAACCCCTCAACCCAGCCTACCCAACGATCCCCATCACGGAAGACTGCAAGCTGATCGGCGTCATCAGACAGATGACGATGCGGCTCTAGCTCAAGCTTTCCAGACCAAAGCCCCGAATCTTCGGGGCTTTTCTGTTTTCGTCATTTGCATTCTTTCTGCGCCTTGCAGGCAGGACACATTTCGCTGTTGCGTAGGAAAAACTCCTGAATTACTGTATGCACATACAGCACAAGAAGGAATTGAAACATGTCTTCCCGGACACCTGATATCACGCAGCAAGATGCCTATCTGGCGTTGGTGCAACGTATTCAAGCACTCATCACCAGCCCCCAGGCTCAGATCGAACACCAGATTCGCCTGCACAGGGAACCCGGCGAGTCGCTTCTGCACTGGGAGCAGATCGCCGAGCAACTCATGGAAGCCGAAGGCGTCACCGTCACCCGAGACAGTGCAAACGACACCCTGCATCTCGCCTGGTATGTGGAATACGAAGACGACAGCCAATACAGATCGTAGATTAAAAATACAAAACGTATTGCGCACCTACAATACATATCGTATTGTTGTCTCACGTCTCTCATCGCAGATGACCGAGCCATCCAGGCAACACTTGAAGACACGATGGCCCGTGGGAAAGAGACGAAACATGACTCAGACTTTTACCCACAGGGAGTAATCGACCATGACCAACACACTGGATCTGCTTCGCAAAGAGTTCGCCACGCCATGCCCAACCTTGAGCGCAGTCAGGGAGCGGTATTTCTCGCACATCTCGAACGACCGCAATCTGCTGCGCAAGATCAACGCCGGGCGTATCGCCTTGAAAGTCAACCGCACCGGCGGCACACGTCAGGGCCATCCCTTCGTGTACCTGCACGAACTGGCCGCCTACCTGGATGCAATCGCACACGAACAGGCAGCGTGATGCTAATGGAAATGCCGGCAAGCCGGGTTTGGTGACAGTTCCAAACCCGCTGCTGTTCTTGAAAAGACAGAGTCTGTCGAAGTTACTATTTACCCACTCATGTTCAATGATGAGTACGCTTGGGCCATGCCGATATCACCAGTGCAATGACAACCAGATAAAGAAAAGCACCAACAACTCCAAGCGTTTCATCCAGTACAAAAGCTCCAATAATTAAACCACCTGTAATTGAAGCAAGTACGATACCTGTATTGAATATCAGAAAAACAGCGACTCTCTTCCACCACGATCCGGCTTTAAACCTCACCGCAACCACAAGCCCAATACCGGAGAGCGCCAGAGCCACCAAGCTTACGGCCTGGAGAAGCACCATATAGAGGGTCATCGTCGGCAAACCGCTTGTATCAGACGGGTCCAAAGGGTTTTCCAGGACGCCATCCCCGGCAAAAAACAGGCAAACCCAAGCCATGACAAAAAACACCAAAGCCATCAGTAAGCAACCGTTATTCTTCATAAACTTTCTCGTTCCAAATCAAAGCTCTCAAATATCTCCAACAACACAGTCCGATGCCGATCAGTCAGGAATATGATTTCGCAAACGAGGTGCAATGGCATCTGTATATATGGGTATCAGTCAGCTCTATAGTCATGTCACACCTTCGCAATTCATGCTTTCAATATCCGCTTTCCCACACCAGATTCGTGGAAGCGTGGGAGTACTGAACAGCACTTCCAAATCTCAAAGGTGTTGCAAGGTTATGGATAATTTCTCGAAAAAATCTGTACGTACGCCACCAGCCTCCCCTGTACATAAGCATCGCCGGACCGCTCACAGACGCGGCCTCAAGCACATCATCTGCGTGAGCCGCAGCGATGTGATTTCTGTAAACCTTCGGAAACACCCCCTGCAAGATTTTCGATCCGTTCCAGCACCACTGGGCGGTAAGTTCTTTCAGTTCTGGAAGTGGCGAGGATGCTTGCTAGGGTCCCTACAGTGACAAAACAATAAAAAGGGCTTTTCCATGACCGGAATATCACTGCGCATGCCACTGGCGGCATGTTTATTCACCCTGGCCTGCACTTCGACATTTGCAGCCCCCATGCCTTACTCCACGATGGTCGTGTTTGGCGACAGCCTGGCCGATGCCGGACAGTTTCCGGATCAGGATGGGCCGGCAGGCGCAACGTTGCGCTTTACCAACCGGGTCGGGCCGACCTATCAGGACGGCAGCGGCGAGATCATCGGGCTGAACTCCTCGACGATACTGGGTACGCTGCTCAACATACCTGGCCGTGACCTGAACGCCTCCACGTCTGCGGTCAATGCGGCGCTGGGGATACCGGACGGCAATAACTGGGCGGTGGGCGGCGACCGCACGGATCAGATCTTCGACGCCATCACCTCTCAATCCAGTGTGGTCGATCCCAACAGCGGCACCGTGCTACGAACCCGGACCGGTTATCTGCCAGGCCTCAACTTTCAAGCAGACCCGAACGCGCTGTATTACCTGACGGGAGGCGGCAATGACTTCCTGCAAGGCCGGGTGCTGAGCAGCAGTGATGCAGCGGATGCCGCCGACAATCTGGCCGACAGCGTCCAGGCCCTGCAACAGGCCGGGGCGCGCTACATCATGGTCTGGCTGCTGCCGGACATCGGCCAGACACCCGCTCTGAGTGGCACCATCCTGCAACCGATCACCTCGGCCCTCAGCGCCGACTTCAACGAGCAACTGATCAGTCGCCTGCAGCAGATCGATGCCCAGATCATCCCGCTCAACGTACCGCTGTTTATCAGTGAAACCCTGGCCAACCCGGCACGCTTCGGCTTCGCAGCGGATCAGGACCTGGTAGGCACATGCTTCAATGGCTCAGGCTGCGACGAAAACAGTACTTATGGCCTGAACAGCGCCACGCCGGACCCGGACCGGCTGTTCTTCAACGATCGCGTGCACCCCACCACCGCAGCCCAGCGCCTGCTGGCCGACTACGCCTATTCGCTATTGGCCGCGCCCTGGGAAGCCACGCTGCTGCCGGAAATGGCCCTCGGCACCTTGCGCACCCAACAGGATGAACTTCGTTCCCAGTGGCTCGGCGATCTGGGCAATTGGCAGGGCGTTGGCCAGTGGCGCAGCATCCTTGCTGCCGGTGGACAGAAGATCGACTTCGATGCCCAGGACACCTCCGCACAAGCCGATGGCCGTGGCTATAACCTGACGGTCGGCGGCAGCTACCGGTTCGCCGAAAACTGGCGGGCCGGGCTGGTGGGCGGAGCGTATCGGCAAAGTCTGGAGGCCGGCGCACAAGACTCGGAATACCGGCTCAACAGCTACATCGCCACAGCCTTTGTGCAGTATCAGGCCAACCACTGGTGGGGCGATCTGTCCGCATCCGGCGGGCATCTGGATTACGACAAGGCCGAGCGCAAGTTCGCGCTGGGCGCTGGTGAGGGGCAGGAAAAGGGCGATACCGATGGCAAGCTCTGGGCCGCAAGCGCACGACTCGGTTTTGATATTGCGGGATCGGCGAGCCGCTGGCACCTGTCACCTTTTGTCAGCGCCGATTATGCGCACATCGACGTAGACGGCTACTCGGAGCAGAGCAGCCGTTCGACAGCCCTGACCTTCAGCGATCAGACCCGCAAATCCCGGCGCGCGGGCGTGGGGTTGCAGACCGCGTTCGAGCTGACTTCCTCGACCCGGATATGGGGCGAGTTCGCGCATGAACGGGAATTTGAAAAAGACCGGCAGAACGTGACCATGGCACTCAACAGCGTGCCCGGTCTTGATTTCACCCTTGAAGGCTACACGCCACAACGCAATCTGAACCGGGCCACCCTTGGCGTAAGCCAGCAACTGAGTCGCGATCTGACCCTGCGCGCAGGCTACAACTGGCGCAAGAATGATGACACGACTCAACAAGGCGTCAGCGTGGCACTGAGCCTCGACTTCTGAAACCTGCCCCATCGCGAGCAGAGCACTCGCGATGGGTCCTGTGTCAGCGCTCCAGAATCGCGGTAACGCCCTGCCCGCCTGCGGCACAGATCGATATCAGGCCACGGCCTTGCCCTGCAACGGCCAGCAACTTGGCCAGATTGGCAACGATCCGGCCACCTGTTGCAGCAAAGGGATGTCCGGCCGCCAGTGAACTGCCCTTGATATTGAGCTTGTTACGATCAATGGAACCCAGAGGCGCCTCAAGCCCCAGACGAGTCTTGCAGTATTCGGGATCCTCCCAGGCTTTGAGCGTACACAGCACTTGGGCCGCGAAAGCTTCATGGATCTCGTAATAGTCGAAATCCTGCAACGTCAAACCGTTGCGCGCCAGCAGGCGCGGCACGGCATAGGCCGGGGCCATCAGCAGACCTTCTTCGCCATTGACGAAGTTGACGGCGGCCGTCTCACCGTCGCGCAAATAGGCCAGCACGGGCAAGCCACGCTCTTTGGCCCATTCCTCACTGGCCAACAGCACCAGCGAGGCGCCATCGGTCAGCGGCGTAGAGTTACCGGCCGTCAAAGTGCCCTTGGCACTGCGCTCGAATGCAGATTTGAGACTCGCCAGTTTTTCCAGAGTCAGATCAGGGCGAAGATTGTTGTCGCGGGTCAGGCCCAGATAAGGCGTCATCAGATCGTTCTGCCAGCCCTCGGCATAAGCGGCTGCCATTTTCAGATGGCTCTCCAGTGCCAGTTGATCCTGAGCCTCGCGCTCGATCCCCCAATGCTGCGCCATCAATTCGCAATGCTGGCCCATGGACAAGCCTGTGCGGGGCTCGCCATTGCGAGGCAGTTCAGGCTTGAGGTGCTGAGGACGCAATTGCAGGAGCGCCTTGAGCTTGTCGGCACCGGTCTTGCTACGATTGATCTGCAACAGGATATTACGCAGTTCCTCATTGACGCCGATGGGCGCATCGGACGTCGTATCCACACCGCCAGCGATACCGCACTCGATCTGCCCCAGAGCAATCTTGTTGGCCACCAGCAGGGTCGCCTCAAGGCCGGTGCCGCAGGCCTGCTGCAAATCGTAAGCCGGGGTTTGCGCCGACAGACGCGAGCCCAGCACGCATTCACGGGTCAGATTGAAATCACGGGAGTGCTTGAGCACTGCACCGGCAACCACTTCGCCCAGACGCAGGCCATGCAGGTTGAAGCGCTCGATCAAGCCCTCCAGCGCGGCCGTCAGCATGTCCTGGTTACTCGCAGTGGCATATGCGCCGCTGGAACGGGCAAATGGAATCCGGTTGCCACCGATGATGGCGACACGACGTAGCTGCGTCATGAAAAACTCCCTTTTCTTCAAACGTTGTCTGGGCAGGTGATGAACAGCGTGCTGAAACAAGAACAAATCTCGCTTCAGTGTGGTCCATGTCTTTGAACCCCGATTCAAGGAGAGTGTTCCATGTCGTCAGATCGCTACATCAATTTCGCCAATTCCGACGTGGGTCGGCGCTTGGTGAAAGCCGTAGGTCTTCCGAACCCGACGCACCTGGAGCGCTGGCAAGCCGGACGCTTGCGGCCTGTAGACGGCACACTGCTGATCAGCGCAGGACCGCTGGCCGATCACATCAGACTCTTCGCCCAGCGCCTGACCGATTCACTCTACAGCTTTGGCAGTGATACCCCCGGCGCAAGTACCTGGGTCGCCGAACAGAGCCCTAGACTCAAGGCCGTGGTGTTTGACGCAAGCCCCTTCACTCGTGCCGGGCAACTCACTCAGTTGCGCGATTTCTTCAAGCCACTGCTGCGCAATCTGGATCAATGCGCTCACGTGGTCATTCTCGGCCGTGCTCCCGGAACGCTCGATGATCCTCTGGCTGCCAGCACCCAACAGGCCGTCGAAGGCTTCAGCCGCTCGCTGGCCAAGGAGATGCGCAACGGCGGCACCCTGCAACTGTTGCAGGTAGACGAAGGAGCGGAAGATCAACTGGAAGGTGCGCTGCGGTTTTTCCTGTCACCCAAGAGTGCCTTCATTTCCGGTCAGGTCATCCGCCTGAGCCCGGCCACGGCACAGGTGCACGACTGGAGCCGCCCATTGGCCGGACGCAAGGCTCTGGTCACAGGCGCAGCACGAGGCATCGGTGCCGCGATTGCAGAAACCCTCACCCGCGATGGTGCCGATGTCGTGCTGCTGGATGTGCCACAGGCCCGTCAGGATCTGGAAGCCCTGGCGGCGCGGCTGGGTGGTCAGGCACTGGTTCTGGATATCTGCAGCCCGGATGCCGCCGCACGTTTGCTGGAACACCTGCAGGGCAGCATCGACATTCTCATACACAACGCCGGTATTACCCGGGACAAGACCCTGGCCAACATGCCCGAGGATTTCTGGAATTCGGTGATGGCAGTCAACCTCGAAGCGCCACAGACGCTGACCCAGGCGTTGCTGGATAACGGAGCCTTGAACGACAACGCTCGAGTGGTATTGATGTCCTCAACCAGCGGCCTGGCAGGCAATCGTGGACAAACCAACTACGGTGCCAGCAAGGCTGGCCTGGTGGGTTTCGCCAGAGCCATGGCTCCGTCACTGCGCCAGCGCGGTATCAGCATCAACGCCGTGGCCCCCGGCTTTATCGAAACACACATGACTGCAGCGATGCCCTTCACCTTGCGTGAAGCGGGTCGACGCATGAACTCGCTGGGTCAGGGCGGTCTGCCCCAGGACGTCGCCGAAGCCGTTGCATGGTTGAGCCAGCCCGGCAGCGGTGCAGTGACCGGCCAGGTCTTGCGTGTCTGTGGCCAAAGTCTGATTGGGGCATGAGCCCGCATTCGTTATTAAAGGAGATGGATAATGACTGCTCACTGGCGCTACCTGGACTCCCTTCAACCTCTGTCCAACCTGTTCATCCAGGCGGCATTGCGACGCAAGGTCACCGGAACCCAGTTGCCTGACCTCGGCCTGCGCAGCTGGATGTCGGTGGATGCCGACAAGCTGGCGGCCTATCGAAGTGTCTGTGGTTTCAAGGAGAGCAGCCTCCTGCCGCCGACCTACCCACACATACTCGCCTTCCCGCTGCAGATGCAGTTGATGACCTCCCGGGAGTTTCCGTTCCCGTTGCTGGGCCTGATCCACATTGCCAACCGCATCCGGATTCATCGCCCTCTGGGCGGCATCAGTCAGTTGTATATCAGTGTCCAGGCCGACAACCTGCAACCCCACGCCAAAGGGGCGACATTCAGCCTGATCACTCAGGTCGAAGATGGCCTGGGGCTGCTCTGGGAAGAAGAAAGCACCATGCTCTGCAAGGGTGTGAAACTGGAAGGCGAGGTCAGCGGCGATTTCGAGCCTGCTCCACTGGCGATGAACGAGCTGGCCCACTGGCAGGCGCCGTCGCATATCGGCAGGCAGTACGCCAAGGTTTCCGGCGATTACAACCCGATCCACCTGAGCGCGCCCAGTGCCAAGCTGTTCGGTTTCCCCAGGGCCATCGCCCATGGCATGTGGCTCAAGGCCCAGACACTGGCGACCCTGAACGATCACTTGCCGGCTTCCAACGTTGAAATCAGCGTGCAGTTCCAGAAGCCGGTCCGCCTGCCGGCCGAGGTCGCGCTGTCGGCCAGCGAGGCCGGCTCCCATGGCCAACTGCGTGTAGAAGGTGAACAAGGCATCATGCACATGATCGGGAGCTGGCAGCCGCTGTAACGATTTCATCTGTGAATGACTTGCCTGAAGTCCGGTTCCCCCTGAAGCTATGCGCCTTCAGGAGAGCATCATGAACATCGACGAGTTGACCCGGCGTCTGCACAGCATTCGCGATCAGAACGACTGGAAACAGTTTCACAGCCCCAAGAACCTGGCCATGGCCGCCAGCGTGGAAATGGCCGAGCTGGTGGAAATCTTCCAGTGGCTGCGCGAGGACCAGTCCCGCGAACTACCGCCGGAAAAGCTGGCCCATGCAGGTCAGGAAGTCGGCGATATCGTGCTGTATCTGCTGCTTCTGTGCAGCGAACTCGGGCTGGACATGGAAGAGGTCGTGCGCAGCAAGCTGGCTGACAGCGAACGGAGATTCGCCAAGTGAGTGATCGTCATTTCGACCAGTTGGCCACTCGTTTTGCAGAAAAGATCTACGGCGGCGCCAAGGGTGCCATTCGTCTTGCCGTGTTGCAGGCCGACCTTGCCGAAGCGCTGCCCGAGCGTCCGTTGCGCGTGCTGGATATCGGTGCAGGGCTTGGGCATATGTCGTTGTGGCTGGCCGAGCGCGGCCATGAAGTCACCCTGGCCGAACCGGCAGAACCGATGCTCGAAGGCGCACGCCAGCGCTTTGCCGAAGCCGGACAGAACGCGACCTTCATTCAGGCTCCCTGGCAGGATCTGCCGGGGCTGCTGACCGAGCGTTACGACCTGGTGCTGTGCCATGCCGTATTGGAATGGCTGGCCGAACCCCATGCCATCCTGCCGGTGCTGCATCGCTTGACCAAGGCCGAGGGCTGGTTGTCGCTGGCATTCTATAACCGGGATGCGCTGATCTATCGCAACTTGCTCAAAGGACACTTTCGCAAGATGCGCAAGAACGATATGGCAGGCGAAAAGCAGAGCCTGACGCCACAGCAGCCCCTCGACCCTCGGGAACTGGCAACGCAACTCGAAGGCCTGTGGCAGGTCGAAACCCGCAGTGGCGTACGAGTGTTCCACGATTACATGCCGGTCGAATTCCAGGCGCGGGCCGAACTGCAAGACCTGCTGGAGATGGAACTGGCCCATCGACGCCATCCGGGCTTTGCAGGTCTGGGTCGTTACCTGCACTGGATATGCCGTCCGGTCTGAAACCACGCGGAGACCATCATGAAACGCCGCCTCGCCCTGATCGCCATCTGCCTGAGCGTGAGTGCCTGCCAAAGCAACAACCCGTATGTCGCCAGTTCAGCGCCTATACCGCCTGCCCCACCGCAAGCGGCCAGGACCCTGGACATGAGCGCCTATCCGGCAGCACCGCGCGATTACGGCCGCTATCGAAACTGGGCCTGGCTCGACGGTCATCTGCCGCCGGGCACGGCGTGGATGGATTCGGCGCAGATCGCCGATGCCGTCAGCAATGGCCTGGACCAGCGCGGGCTGCGCCCCAATCGCAACGGTCAACCGGCAGACGTGTATGTCAGCGCATCGATTCGTCAGGAAACCCGACTGAGGCAAGTGCGCGAAGACTATTCCGACCCGTACTATGGCGGCGTGGGTTATGGCCGCTACAACGGTTATCGCAATGGCTATGGCGGTTACGCCAGCGTCCCGGTGGTGCGCACCTATCAGGTAAACGTGATGGTGGTGCAGATCAACATGTTCGATGCCCGCACCGGCCAGCCGGTATGGAGCGCCAGCGCCGACACCGGCAGCGGTGGCGATGAAGCGTCGCGCAGCAAAGCCTTGCGTCAGGCGGTACAACAAGCCTTGACGGCGTATCCCCCTTCGTAACCTTTTCGGAGAACTGCCATGTTTCGCCGCCTAGCCTTGCTGTCACTGGTCATGCTGCTCAGCGCCTGCCAGACCAGTCAGATCAACCGTGACTTCGATACCCAGCGGGATTTCGGCGGCTATCGCAGCTGGAGCTGGAAAGAGCCCGGCGTGCAGTATCAGCCCGAAGATCCTCGCATCAGGAGTGACCTGACCGAACAGCGCATTCGCCAGGCGATCGGCGATCAGCTGGACCAGCGCGGCCTGCGCATGGCCCCGAGTGGAACCAACGCCGACCTGCGGGTGCAGGCCTGGCTGATCGTCGAGAACCGTCAGCAACTGGTCAGCACCAACAACAATGCAGGCTGGGGCCCCTGGGGCAGTTATGGCTACTGGGGCGGCCCGTTCCCCACTGAAACCCGTAGCGTGGATTACAAGGTCACGACCTTGCAGATCGACCTGTTCGACGGCAAGGACGGCAAACTGGTCTGGCGCGGCAGCACCGAACGTATCCTGAGCGACAACGCAGCAAACCCGGGAGCCCGGGACACTGCCGTGCGCAACACCGTGGCCAGAATCCTGGAGCAGTACCCGCCTCGCTGAGCCGTTTTCGCGGATGAATCCGCTCCTGCGCATCAGGCAGCCTGACCAGGCCTTGTCTACACTCCTTTGCACACAGGCGAGTAAGCGACGGCTTGGCCGAAGGAGTGCTGATGTCTCCCCTGAATCGTTATGCCGGGCTACCGATACGGCAACGTGGTGCCATTAGCTTGCTGGCTGCACTGACCCTGGGTTTTGCCCTGTTGTGCACGTTGCTGGTCATCGACAGTGGCAGGCTGTATCTGGAGAAGCGCTCGCTGCAACGTATAGCGGACATGGCCGCACTGGAAGCGGCTGGCCGCAAGGGCACCTGCAGCCCGGGAAGCAGTGCCTCCACTTTCGCCAACCAGAGTTCTACCCGAAACAGTTTCGTGGCGGGCACCGACAGTCGCACGCTGACGATCAACTGCGGCACACTGACCCTGGATGCAGACAGCCGGCGCACCTTTACCGCCGACGCCACCAAGTCGGAAGCCATCAGGGTCGTCGCCACGCATGCAGTGCCCAGAAGCATCGCGGCAGGCATTGCGGCGCTTTTCGACAGCACCCCGACTCCGCCAAACATTCAACTCAGCGCCACAGCGGTCGCGGCAGGTACACCGCCCCTGGCAGCTCTGACCATCCGCAGCGCCGCGATGAGTATCGACAGCACCAAGGCCGCGCTTCTCAACCCCGTGATCGGCAGCCTGCTGGGCGGCACCCTGAACCTCAGTGTCGCCAACTGGCAAGGCATCGCGAGTACCGACCTGAGCGTGCTCAATTATCTGGACCGGCTCAAGACCGACCTGAACATCAACGCCGTAGGCTACACCGACGTGCTGAACAGCAATGTCGCAGTCAGCCAGTTGATCCAGACCGCGATCAATGTGCTGGACCCTGCCGGAACCCTGAGCGCCACCGCCACCATTGCCGGGCTGAGAGCCTTGAAGGTCGCCGCTGGCGCGACCACGGTACTGCTGGGGGATTTGCTGTCGGTACAAGGCAGCACGAATATCGCGGCACTCAATACCAGCCTGCGCCTGATCGACCTGGTGCAAGGCCTTGCGCAACTGGCCAATGACAAGAACGGCGTGTCGGCAGCGGCACAGATCAATCTTGCCGGGCTGGCGCAGGTCACCACCAGGATTCAGGTCGTCGAGCCGCCACAACTGTCAGCGGTTGGCGACCCCAGCAAGATCGACCCTCTCAACCCCAAAACCGGCGCTAACAGACTTTATGTGCGCACCGCGCAAATGCGTGCCCTGGTGTCGATCAACTTGCCGGTGCTCGGAGCGATTACCCCACTGGTCAATACCGCTACCTCGCTGGTCAGCAGCCTCACCCCGGTCCTCAACAGTGCCCTGAGCCTTAACCTGGCCGGACTGCTGGGTTCGACCACTTGCGCCATCGGCCTGACCAGTTGCATGGTTTCGGACATCAAGCTGCTGACGTCGAGTTCATCCTCGAGCGCCGGCCCCAGAATCGATCTGAGTATTTCACTGGCCAGTGCCGACACTTACGTCACCGGCTATACCTGCACCAGCAACACCAGCAAGACACTGAGCATTCACACCGATACCGCGCTGCTCAGCACCCGGATCGGCCTGATCGACAGCGCAGGAGCCTTTCCGGCCAGCACCGATCCTTCTGCCATTACCGCCCTTCCCATTCCGGTGATCGATATCGGGACCCAGACCTGCCAGAAGATTCTGGGCCTGCTGGGTAACTGCAGTGCACGTGTCCCCTTTGGCGGTGGAGGCGTAGGAATCAGCTTTGATCCTGTCAATCAGTCGCCAGTGGGAGGAAGTTCTTCTTCGACCAACAGTAGCTTCAGCTCACCCAATCTTCCGGAGGTCAGCAGCTCCCCCTACTTCCCCCTGGACCCCGCAGCTGCGGTCATGCCCAGCGCATTGCTCGACGGCGTCATCTCCAGCGCCAGGGTCAGTGTCTACAGACCTTCGACCACCAGCCCCAACGGCCTGGGCAATGTGATCACCGGTGCCGCCTCCTTGCTGGGAGCAATTACCACCAGCCTGGACGGCATTGTCGCCAGTACTCTCAGGCCATTGCTGACATCGGTAGTAGACCCGCTGATCGACGCGCTGGGCCTGACCCTGTCGCCAGCCGAGGTGGGCGGCAACCTCAGCTGTAATTTCGGTCAGGCCACGCTGGTCATTTAGCCGTGCTTGAAAATCGGCAGCTCGATCTGGAACCTTGCGCCCTCATCGACGTTGCTGACGCTCAACTGCCCGCCCATCTGATCGACAATGCCATAGCTGACGGATAACCCCAGGCCGGTGCCGACGCCCACCGGCTTGGTGGTGAAGAACGGCTCGAAAATCCGCTCCAGCAGACGAGGATCGATGCCGCCGCCGTTGTCCTGAACCGAGAGGCGAATAATGTTCTCGTCTTCCTCCACTCCCAGGCTGATCCAGGGCTCGAAGTCGCGGTCCTTTTCCCGGCGCGAGAGCAAGGCGTCCCGCGCGTTGACCATCAGGTTGATCAGCACTTGCTCCAACTGGTCCACATGCCCGCGTACCTGCACTGTGGCGCACATTTCTCCGATGCGGATCTGCACGCCCTTGCCTTTCATGCCCTCGGCAAGCATCGAGATCGTCCCTTCCACGGCCTGGATCGGGTTGAACAATTGCTCTTCGATCTCCGAGCGACGACCGAACACCCGCATATGGTCCACCACACGCGCCGCACGCTGAACCTGGGTATCGATGCGATTGAGTTTTTCAGTGAGGTATTCGATATCGATATCGCCCTTGCCCAGACGCTTGAGTACATTGACCACCGCCATGCGCATGACATTGAGCGGCTGGTTGATCTCATGGGCCAGACCGGTCGCCATCTCGCCCAGGGTCGCCATTTTCGCGCTCTGATTCAGTTGCATCCGCGAGCGGCGCACATCGGTGTTATCGCGTCCTACCGCCTGAATTTCGATCAGCTTGCCGTCCTCGTCGAAGACGCCACGATCGGCCCATACCCACCAGGCATACTCACGGCCAGGCAGTTCGATGCAGATTTCCTCGGTGCTCATGGGCGCTTCGGGCGTCAGCAGGCCAATACGTTTCTTGAAGGCCTCGCGCTGCTCATCGGAAAGCCAGTCGCCCAGATTGATGCCTGTCAGTTGCTCCGGCGTGCACTCCATGTAATTGGCCAGCGGACGGTTGCCAAAGCTGAGCACCAGATCCGGTGTGTAACGGCAGATCATTGCAGGCGAGTCTTCCACCAGAATCCGGTAGCGTTCCTCGCTCTTGCGCACCTGCTCGGCCGCCAGGGTCGCGTCAGTCACATCCAGCCAGAGGCCCACGGCCTCCACCGGCATGCCCAGGTCGTCACGCAGCAGGCGCGCTTCATCCAGCAGCCAGTGATAGTCGCCCTTCTTGTCCCGCAGCCGGTAACGACGACTGACAAAGCCTTCGCGCAACAACTGCCGGTTGCGATCGAACCAGATGTCCTGATCGTCAGGGTGGATGTACCCGGCCAGTTGCCCGTCGACACACTCGGCCAGTGTCCAGCCCAACAAAGGCGTGAGGCTGTCGCTGAAGAAACTGGGTTCGAGGTTGCCATGGTCATAGCGCTGGACGTAGATCACCGCTGGCGAACTGGCAATCAGGTTGTCCAGCCGTGCATGGGCAGCGGCCGCTTCGGTTTCCTGGTTCTTGATATCGCTCACGTCGAGCATGAAACCCAGTACCCGCTGCACCTGACCGCTGATCAAGGCCTGCCCCTGAATACGGAACCAGATATTTTCCTGCGCCGGGTCTGCCTGCAACAGGCGCACACAGAGCAGCATCGGCGTGCCTTTGTCACGCAACTGGACAAGACGTGTGGACAGTTCCTGACGGTCGGCGGGGTGAATCATCGCCAGCCAGTCCTGACGGGGCAAACGGTCGACCCTGTCGCTCAGGCGCAAGCTGCGCGCCAGTTGCGGGGCCAGAAGAATCTCGTCGCTCCCCGGCAACAACTCCCACCAGCCGGTCCCCAGCAAATCCTGAAGCACCGCCAGCCGTTCGACATGATGCCGGTTGTGCTGCTCCGACAAGCGGAACAGCACCGGCCCGGCAAGAGCCGAACACAGATTCAGCCATTCGCGCTCACCCAGATCCGGCGCCTGCTGCTGTGCATTGTAGAAACCGAACATCAGCCAGGCCTTGGCCACGCGCTCACGGCTGTGAGGCATGACAAAACCGTCGGCATTGCCGAAAGCGCTTTGCAGTTGCGCAAACCCCGTACCGGGTCCAAACGCCAGTTGATGGCTGATGTTGGCATCCAGCCTGTCCAGTTCCACACCCAGGCGCTGACCGACCTGCCATAACTCCGGCGCGGTATGGGCGTGATACTGGGCATAAACTCGCCAGCCGACACCATTGATCTCCGGCAGCGCCAGAGCCACGCAGGGGATGTGCCAGAGCTGCGCCAGTTCCTCAAGCTGTTCGGTCACTACGGCAGCCAGTCGCTCGATATTGCAGACCCGTATCTTTTCGGCGATCTGCCCGGCCAGGCGCAGGCACTGCTGACGAATGCGGGCGGCACTGGCCTCCTCCATCAGGTCGCTGATATCCAGCAACTGCAACAGCCAGCCCTTGCCATGAGCCTGAACCCAGCCGCGGGCATGCAGGGTATGGGCATCGGCACTCTTGAAGTCCAGATCCAGCATATGCCCCACCCACTCCGACGGCACACCCTCGATCACCAGGGCGCTGTTGGGCAGCAACAGATGCATCAGGCGCTGCATCAATACATTCTGGGCGGAGATTCCCAGACGCGAGAGCAGATGCTGGCTGACGTCCTGCACGCGCCCCTCGCCATCGAGCAGCAGATAGAGATCGGCGCCAATCGGTTCGGGTTCGACTGTCGCTGGCACGGGTGGTGGGGCGGTCGGCGCATCGGAGCGCCCCAGCCAACGACTCAAACGTGTTTTATCAAGGGACAAGTTGCAGACTCGCTCGGGCAGAAAGGTTGGTCGGCAGGTTCGGTACTTCGCCGATTCCTGGCAGGGTCAACACCGGCAGAATTCTGGTCAGTTTGCTCTTGGGATAGTGAATGCTCACCGTCAGGACGCCCGCTGTGTAACTCACCGTCATGTCGGAGGCAGTGAAATTCAGCCCGGCAGGCATCCAGGCCAGTTGGTTGGTCAGGACGGTACGGGCCTGGGTAACCAGCAAGGTGTCGTAATTGGCCACGGTCGGGCTCAGCGCGACACTACGGCGCACGGCCTCACTGGCGGCAGCATTGAAAGACTGCACCATCAGCAAGGGCAGGCTGTAGCTGACCACGCCATAGAAAACAGCGAAGAACGCAACGAACACCACGGCAAACTCTATTGCAGCGGCACCCTTCTGCTTTCGCCGAGAGAATTTACGAAAGGTTGTTGGCATGTCGACGTTCATCCTGACATTTACTACCTTTTAGACAGCATAGGATCTTTCAGAAAAACAGGATGTTTTTTATACAATGGAATTAATTTTCCTACTCATCTGGTTCGCCATATGTGCAGAACAAGACGCTCGCCAACGACAGATATCCAACTGGCTGACGTTGGGCGGCTTTGTCCTGGCGCTGATTTATCTACTGTATAGCGGCCATACCTGGCTGGGATCCGAATCCGCCGACGCCGGCTGGGCATTTTTACTGGCGGTAGTGCTGACGCTGCCCGGCTATGCCATGGGCAGACTGGGCGCAGGCGATGTAAAGCTGCTGTCAGCGCTGGCTCTGGCAAGCGGCAGCCTGCTCTTGCTGGGCACTTTCATCGGGGCGGCACTGGCCATGCTGATATGGCTGGCCATTCGTCAAAAAGTCTGGCCCCTTTTGGGACAACGGTTTACACAACGCTATTTCTACATGAATGCCGAAACGACAAATAAACAGCCCTTCTCGCCTTTCCTGTTTGTCGGCTTCTTGTTGGCAGCACTGTGCATCCACTAGTCGAATGGCAGACTAACGCTATGTACATAGTTGGAAAGTACGACTACGGTAAATTGTAAATCGTGTTTTGCTGATATGGACCGGCCTCGGTCAGTAGTTGAGGCCCGCCAGCATGGAGTAGCGCGTGAACATGTATTCAGCCGTCAAAGTGCTGGTTGTAGACGACCAGCCCCTTATCGTTGAAGAACTGAGCGACTTCCTCGAAAACAACAGCTATCACTGTATTCCGTGCCACTCAGGGGCCGAAGCCGTCGAACAGTTCTGCAATGACGACAGCATCGGCATCGTGCTGTGCGATCTGGACATGCCGGACATGAACGGCATCGAGATGGTCGAAGCCATGAAGCTGGCAGGCGGCAAGAAACACCTGTTCGAGGCCATCATGCTGACCGGGCTTGCGGAGAAGAAAGACGTCATCAAGGCACTGCGCGCCGGTATCGCCGACTACTACCAGAAACCCGTCGATCTCAACGAACTGCTGCAGGGCATCCAGACTCAGGAACTGGCATTGCTGGAACGGCAAAAAAACCTGCAGCAGCTAGGGCTGCTCAACGAAAAGCTCCAGTACCTGGCGGCATCCATCGATGATCTCTACAAGAATCTGGATAAAAAACAGGACGCCCGGGAGCCACACGGCAGCGACGCCGAGAACAAGCTGTTCGCCCAGCTATCGCCCAGGCAACTTGCCGTCGCCCGGCTGGTGAGCAAAGGCCAGACCAATTACCAGATCGCCTGCGAACTGGGCATCACGGAAAACACCGTCAAATTGTATGTTTCGCAGGTACTGCGCCTGACCCATATGCATAACCGCACTCAGCTGGCGCTGGCCCTGTCGCCCAATCGACAACATCAGTCAACCCTGTGATTTAGGCGACAGGGCGGTGAAACCGATCATTTTCCGCCCGACGAAATACTCCCTCCTTCCTTCTGTTCATAAAACTCCGGAATCTCGTGCTTGTAGCTATTGATCCAGCGCTGCAGGCTCAGGTCACGCTCGGCGGGGGTAACGGTTTGCGGCGTGGGCGAAGCCGCATCACCACGGGCCTGAAGTTGCAGCCAGGCCTCGGTCTGTTTCTGCGCTTTCGATGAAGGACCTTCGTCGATGGCCCATGCATCGCCGCACAGACCAAAAACCAGAATGCCGCTGAAGATGATGCGCTTCATGGATGTGCTCCCTCTGCTTGACGACTGGACGCAACCTGGTCATTCGGGGTCGCCTGCCTGGCGACAGGCGTCTTCAGTTTTTCGGCTCTGACCTGAGCGTCACTGACCTGCCGTGCCGTCAGCCCGGCGCGGGAAGCCAGCTCTGCGGCCTGGGTCCAGTTATCCTGATAGATCAGCAGCGTGACCAGATTGGCCGCCGCCAATGTGTCGGACTGCCGAAGCTCGATGGCGGTCAGAAATTCGAAGCGGGCCTGCTCCAGCTTCAACTGATTGAGATAGACCACCCCGAGATCATTACGAATCTTTTCATCGGTGGGAGCCAGTTTGCTGGCTCGCATCAAATACTGCTGGGCCTGGACGTTGTCGCCACGGGACGCCGCCAGTTGCCCCAACCCATGTTCGCCCTGGGCCGCCCGACAAGTACCCAGCAGGCTGCGATACAAAGGCTCGGCTTCGCGACTGCCCAGCAGACGCAACACCCGCGCCTTGCGCAAGCGTACTTCCTCGAGGTTGTCCGGCAGTGTTTCGAGATTGGCCAGACTGGCATGCAGACGTCCTTCATCGGCCATGTTCTGGGCCATATTCAGCGTGAACTCCTGATCCGAGGTCGGCTTGGGGCAACTCGCCGTCGACTGTGTCCAGGGCGTGGAACCGTGACTGGCACATCCGCCCAGCATCAAGAGCCCCAAGAGGGTTATCGCTGCTTTCATTGCATCCCTTCCTTCATCCATGCACGTTTCACCGGCCGCTCAAGGCATGACCGATGGCGGTAAATCCCGGTCCGGCCAGCACGATCAATAGCGCGGGAAACAAAAACACCATCATCACCACCGACATCTTGGCCGACAGTTTGGAAATGTATTCCTGCAAGCGCGTCAGGCGACGGTCGTCGAGCAATTGCTTGAGGGCCAGCAAGGAACGCAGGGCTCCCCCGCCCTGATGAATCAATTGATTGAGGATCACGCAGGTATCACTGAACTCGTCCACCGCCAGCAGGGCAGCGCTCTTTCTCAACTCTTCCCCCAGCTCCAGCCCGGAGTCGACCCGTACCAGAATCACGCGGATTTCCTCGGACAGCACCGGTAGCAAGTCCTTGCCCTCGTTGCTCAGCACCCGCAGCGCCTGCTCCACAGCCATGCCGGACTCGAAGAGGATGCGCAGCAGCGGAATGAAGGTCGAGATCTCCACCACCACCTGCTTCTGGCGATACTTGGCGTAGGCAGCCAGCGCTCTTTTGGGGATCAGATAACCTATGCCCAACGCAAATACCGGCGCAATAAAGGGCTGCTCGATGGAATTGAAAAACAGCACCTGAAGCAGGATCACCAGCGTGAAAAGCCCGATGGGTACGCCAATCTGGCAAGCCGCGTACAGCGAGCGCTTGCTGGCTCGACGCCAGCCGATACGGTTGAGCAGCACCTGGGTTTCGGTATCCAGGCTGATCGAGCGCTGCCCCAGGCGCGTGTCGCCCAACAGTCGCAGCCAACTGCCGATTCGGCTTTCGCGCACGATCTGCCCTTTGAGCCGCAAAGCGACCTGGCGCTCGTTGCGGCGCTGGCGAGCCAGATTGGACAACAGCAACAAAGCGGCTGCCACAAACATCACTGCACTGATGGTCAGGCCCATTTCATACACTCCGCAACATGCGCCACAACGTCAGACACCCCATCACCTGAAAGGCAAACGCGACGATCAGCATTCGCTGCCCGCCACTGTCCTGCCACATGTGCATCAGATAGTCGGGATTGGTCAGCATGAAATAACCGACCATCGCGATGGGCAGCAGCGCCAGCACGATAGCGGTCATTCGCGTTTCACCGGTCATGGCCCGCAACTGACGGCTTGCCTGCTCGCGCTCGCGGATCAGCTTGATGAGGTTCTCCATCAGTTCGCTGGCATTGCCGCCATAGCGATGATTGACCTTCAGCCCAAGGGCGAACAGATGAAATTCGTCGCGCTCGTACAGCTCGGCAAAATCCCGCGCAGCATCGGGCAGGCTGACGCCCATCTGCACGTTGCGTTCGATGCGCAGCATACCGTCGCGCAATGGCTGGTCTGCCGCCTCGATGCCATGCAGCACCGCATCGGCCAGGGTCCGGCCGGATTTGAGACTGCGCACGGTGTGATCGAGCATCTGCGGCAATTGCTCGATCATGCGCCGCACCCGCTTGCGATAACGCCAGGAAATAAACAGGCGCAGCATCAAGGGAGCCGCGACCAGCCCGACCCCGAAGCCGAACCAGTCGCCCATGAAGTAGCCCAGCAGCATCGAGATCAGCCACAAGGTAATCGCCAGACCGATCCGCTCGGTGGGCCTGCCCAGTCCGGCGCGCAGAAAGGCGCGCTCCAGCCACTCGATCCCGGGCTTTTCTTTCACTGCTATCGGCTGCCCGACCTGCAAGCGCTGCATCACTCGCTCGCTGGCACCGCGATTGAGCGCCAGATAGAACATGTAGAGCGCAGCGCCCAGCAACAGTACAAAAATGATCGCCAGCACCAGTGATGCTTTCATGGGCAGCCTCCCTGCTCGCGTCAGTAAGAAGGTCGCAGTTTGTCACCGGCGGCATGCACGGCTTCGCGCAGAAAGCCGATGCCAGTACGCCGATCCAGGCGGAACAGGGTGTTGGTGACATAGATGTCGTCGCGGATACCCACCACCTCGACCACTTCACTGACGCAACGACGCCCGTCGGGCAGGCGGGCCAGCTGGATGATGACATCCAGTGCCGCACAGATCATTTGCCGCAGGGTCCGCTCGGGGATCTGCCGACCGGTCAGGCCGACCAGGGTTTCCAGACGCAACAAGGCATCCTGAGCGTTGTTGGCGTGTACCGTGCTCATGGAACCATCGTGGCCGGTGTTCATGGCGGTCAGTACATCCAGCACTTCCACACCACGAATCTCCCCCAGGATGATGCGGTCCGGGCGCATCCGCAAAGAGTTGCGGATCAGGTCGCTGGCGCGCACTTCACCATGGCCTTCGGCGTTGGGTGGCCGGGTTTCCAGGCGCACCACATGGGGGTGAATCAGTTGCAGCTCGGCAACGTCTTCGATGGTTACCAGCCGCTGTTGCGTGTCGATCATCTGACTGAGCACGTTGAGCATGGTGGTCTTGCCGGTGCCGGTACCGCCGCTGACCAATACATTGCAACGCTTGCCCACCGCCTCATGGAAGAAATCGAAGATCGACTGATCGATGGTCTGCATCGCCACCAGGTCGGTGCTCTTGAGCATGTCCTTGCGAAATTTCCGGATCGACAGACAGGGGCCGTCCAGGGCGATCGGCGGGATGATTGCATTGACCCGGCTGCCGTCGGGCAATCGCGCATCCACCATGGGCGAGGACTCGTCCAGTCGACGGCCAAGAGGTGCCAGAATGCGCTGCATGACCCGCTCGACGTGGTGCGAGTCGATGAAGCGCAGGTCGGTGTGGTGCAAGATACCGTCACGCTCCACAAAAACCTTGCCCGGTCCGTTGACCAGAATCTCCGTCACCGCGGTATCGCGCAGCAGCACTTCCAGCGGGCCGAAGCCGGTCAGCTCGTCGACCAGCTCTTCGGCAAGGCGCTCCATTTCATAACGCGAAATGGCCAGCCGCAGTCGGGCGACATATTCGGCCACCTTGTCGAACACGAACTGCGCCAGTACCGGGCGCGAGCCTTCAAGCAGGTTCTTGCCGCTCTCCTCGATGCCATCGATGATGTAGCGATGCAGCACCAGCTTGAGCCCCTGCCCGTCATCCGTGCTGCCCTGGGTACGCGAAGCGACACCAAACAATTTCTCCGCCATCATTTATTCCCCCATAGCCGAGCGAAGAAGCCTTCACTGGGTTTCTCATAAGCATCGGAATGGCGAACCAGGTGATCGCCCAGACGACGCAAGCCCGTGCACAGCGACTCCCTCGGTGCCAGGTCGAACAGCGAAATGCCCTGATTCTTCGCGTTGAGTCGCAGCTCAGGGCTCAGCGGCAAAACCGAAAACACCGGCAGCCCGAAGGTCTTGCCCAGGGTCTCCGAATTGGGTGCCACCGCACGCAGATAGCCGTCGATCAACAGCCCCGCGTGCTGCATCTTCATGCCCTTGTCCCGCCAGAGATTGAGTACCGCCAGATTGCGCCGGCACTCGATCACACTCTGGTCGGCGTACCACAGCAGCTGGTCACAGTGGGTTACAAAGGTGCGCAGGGCTTCGCTGTCCGGCTGGCCCACCAGATTCACGATGACATGCTGGAAATGCTGGCGCAGGGCACTGAGCAACATGTACAACTCGGCCGCACTGGACTGTTCCAGATGATCGTCGGCTTCGGTGTAGGCCAGAATGCGCAAACCGTTCTCGAACGTTGTAAAAGCACTGTCGATAAGGGTCGCGTCCAGCCTGCGCAAATGGCGCAGCGCATCACCGAAGCTGAAAGTCGACTCAAGACCGAGCATCGACAGGCTGTCGCCACGGGGCAAGCCCAGATCCAGTAGCAAAGTGCGTTGCCCGGACTTCTGCACCACCATCGCCAGATGGGAGGCGATCAAGGCTCCGTCGCCATCGCATTGAGCCCCATACAGCACCGACAGACCGCTCATGTTGGGGTTGGGCGTTACCGCAGGCAGGCGCTTGCTCAAACGCCGCACCAGACCGGCAACCTCACTGGAGCGCGAGCCATAAGCCACGAAATCCCTGGCTCCGGCGCGCATGGCATTGAGCACCAACTGGTTATCCATACCATCGCCCAGTGCGACAATCGCCAGCATCGGCTTGGCTTCCAGAGCGCCTTCGATCAACGCGCTCTGGTTCATCAGGTGCTCACGATCAAGCCCCACGAACACCACACTGGCGAAGGTCACGTCTACCAGCGCCAGCAAATCGTCCAGGCTGCCGCTGCCGGCGCTCACCACCTGGCCCAGCGAGCCCAGGGCGCCCTGCAACCATTCAAGATCGGTGGGATTGCGGGTAATCGCCAGGAACGTCTGGCTCAGGCTCTGACTCATTGGGATAACCCGCTGCGGCGCTCGAAATCGCCGTTCTCCAGGAAGTACATACGGAAAAAGTTCGGGTCGTAATTGCGCAGGCCTTCGCCGGGCAGCGTAGGCAACTTGGCATTGACCGCCAGAGGCTGCACCAGATGCGGAGTGACAATCATCAGCAGCTCACGCTCATCGCGCTGGATCTGCGAGTTGCGGAAAAACGCTCCCAGAATGGGGATATCGCCAAGCCCTGGAAACTTGTCCACCGATGCAATATTGCTAGAGCTGATCAGGCCGCTGACCACAAAGCTTTCACCGTCGGCCAGGGAAATACTGGTGTCGGTACGCCGCACATTGAGTGCCGGCACCGTAGTGCCGGAAATGGTGATACCCGCCGAGAAATCCAGCTCGCTGACCTCAGGCGCGACCTTGAGCAGAATACGGTCACGTCCGACCACGGTAGGCGTCAGCGTCAGGCGCACGCCGTATTCCTTGTATTCGATGGAAATGCCATTGCCATCTCCGCTGGGCACCGGCACCGGAAACTCGCCGCCCGCCAGAAAGCTCGCACTCTGCCCGTTCAGCGCAACGAGGCTCGGGCGTGCCAGGGTGTAGGCAAAGCCGCTGCCTTCCATCGCATTGATCATGCCCAGCACCTTGCTGCTGCCACCGCCCCACACGATGTTGAAGTTGTTGTTATTCAGGCCGATGGCTGGCCGCGTGGACCCGACAGTGCCTGGCGAAACCGTGACATCGGTTACCGTACCGGGAGCACCGAACAGAAAGTTGTTCGAGCCAGTACCGAAAATCGATGTACTGGCCTCCTTGAGCTTGGAGCGACTGACTTCGATGAAACGGATATCGGTCTGTACCTGACTGGGCAACTGGGGATCGAGAGAAGGCACCGATACAGGATCGACCAGCGCGGCCGTGCTGCCTCCCCGCACGAACACCATGCTCTGGCGCGGCGAGGTCGAACAGGACGTCCAGACCATCAGACTCGTGGCCCCTGCAGAGACACCGGTCAGCAGAAAGCCCTGATTGCCATTGACCAGCACATCGGCCACCTTCGGATCGCCCACGGCAATCCGGGTAATGCTCACCGGCGAACGAACATCCTGTTGCATGCCTTGCGTGACCTCCAGCACGGTCGGCATGGCTGCCAGACTTGCACAGCCAGCATTGGTATTAGCGGCGGGGCCAGAAGCTGCCCAGCCCGAATCCACGCCCAATCCGGCGAACAGCAAAAACAGCGCGTGACGTTTTAAGACCGGTACGAAACAGCGGCTCATCAAATGCTTCCTTGCTCGATCAGGGAGTTTGTTGCGTTACCTGGTTGCCGCGTATCACCTCGACACCACGAGATCCGCGAGACGCACCGGCATGAGGGTTGGCCGCGCCACTGAGGGCCAGTTGACTGAACTGCACCAGATTGCGCCTGGCGGTATCCAGCCGCACGGCGACATCGGGACGACCGGGGTCTGCGGTCCAGTAATCCTGCAGATTGCCTTCATCGGCACTGCGCACGGCCAGACGCAGCACACCGGTCTGGGTGGCCAGCAGCAAACGGCTCAGCAAGGATTCGGGCACTGCAACCACCACGGTCCGGGCGTTGGTACGTTGCTGCTCCAACTGAAAGCGCTCGTCGGCACTTATATTCCGGGCAGGCTTGCCATCGCGAGTCGGCCCGAGCAATTCACCCACGCTCAGGATTCTCAAGGCAGGCACCGCCACCTGGCTGGAACGGATCGGGTTGACGGTGTCTTCGGGCAGATAAAGCAGAACATCGACATAATCGCCGGGGCTGAGCAGCCCGCTGGCACCGATCACCTCATCCACGGACAGGGCCATTGCCCGCTCGTCGGGACGAATCATCCGCGACAACGCTCCGCCCGCTTCGAAACTGCTTTCACTCAACCAGGTGCCGGCTGTCAGCGGACGCCAGGTACTGCGTCCGAGTACGTCTTCGATCCTGCTGAAACTTCCGGCGGGCGCAACCTTGAGGCGCTCGATCAGCAGATCTTCGTCTTTGAGAAGCGTGTAGGAAGGGACATTGCGAGCCAGCACCACGACATTCTGGCGCAGGGCTTCTTCCACGGGGGGAGGCGGCGGCTCGACTACGGCAGGGGGCGGTGCCTGTACGACGGGAGCCTCCACGGGGGGCGGCGCCGCAGGCTCTTTACTGACCATCAATCCCAGATACCCGGCCACTACCGCGCCGAGCAGAAAAACGATAGCGAGCACCATGGTGATACGACTGCTCATGGCAACGCTTCCTTTGTCATCGCATGACCACCTCAATCCAACGCATCAACTTCGCAATAGCAATGAAGAACAATCACATGCCGCTGTTTTGAAGGTAGCGCACACCACCCAAAACGCCATTAAGGCCGGTGAAATATCCTTATCCGGATAGCCGGGAGCGATGCTTTATAACTTTGTGATTAATGCTTTATTACGGTTGTGGGTTAGCGAGTTGGAGGCAATGCTGTAACTGCAAGAGTTGTATGAAACTGCTGGTATTAGCCGCGCCATGAAGGGTGCAAGGAGAATCGAAATGTTCCTTACCAATCTGTACATACGCGTCTATGCGCACATTCAGGCCTTCCTGAAAAACCGGGAAGCCGCTTCGGCTATCGAGTACGTACTTCTGGCCGCCATGGTGGCTGTAGCCATTGTTGCCTTCGTGCCAGCCATCAGCGCCCAGGTCCGGGTCATCTTCAACCAGGTTCTGGTGGCCTTGGGCGGTACGGCAGTCTGACGCTTGATTGAACGAGGATAAAGTGTTGTAAGATCCGAGGCCGTTACCAACGTTTTTCAAGGGTATCTATATGGCCGTCCATCCCACACGCCAACAGCTGCTTCTGGTTGATGACGAAGAGGACGCCAATGAAGAGTTGGCAGAGCTGCTCGAAGGCGAGGGGTTCTGCTGCTTCACTGCGTCCTCCGTCAAGATGGCTCTGCAGCAACTGACCCGTCACCCGGACATCGCGCTGGTCATCACCGATCTGCGCATGCCCGAGGAGAGCGGCATCCAGTTGATCAAACGCCTGCGTGAACACACTTCGCGCCAGCACCTGCCTGTGATCGTCACTTCGGGACATGCCGACATGGAGGACGTCAGCGACCTGCTGCGCCTGCAGGTACTGGATCTGTTCCGCAAGCCCATCTACCACGTCCGCCTGCTGGAAACCCTCAACAACCTGTTTCCCGAGCCGAAAATCTTTCAGGTGCAGTGACACGAACCTTCATGATCCACGGAACTAGCCATACTGCTCCATAGCCAAAGCGAGCAGACCTATGAACGTGATCAGGATGCACATATGAAGGTAGAAAGCTTTTTCGAATGGCTGGGTCAGGCTATCGGATCGGTGATTCGGTTTGTCGTCGACACCCTTGCCTGGCTGTTCAACGGTTTTACCCATGCCGGCGGCAATTTCGTGGACGGCCTTTCCCGTACTCTGGGCATGGACGCTTCACTGGTCAGCATCGTCGCACTGGTCATCGGATTGATGTTTCTGTACTCCGCGATTCGCGCCTTCATGCGCGCCTCCATCATCATGGGCATCATCTGGCTGGCGCTGGGACTGTGGCTGCTGAGCTGGATCATCCACTGACCGCCAAAGGCACCGCGCGCTTCAACTGACCGGCATTACGGCTACAATGCCCGCCTTGCCGGGAGTTCTCATGTCCAAGTTGTCCAGCGACTGGCGTCATCGCCCCACTCATCATCGGGTCTGGGGCCTGGCGCTACCGATGATTCTGTCGAATATTTCCGTACCGCTGGTGGCGCTGGTGGACAGCGCCGTGATCGGCCACCTGCCACATGCCCATCAATTGGGTGCAGTGGCCGTGGGCGCCACACTCTATACCTTCCTGGCCTGGGCCATGGGTTTTCTGCGCATGGGCACCACAGGCTTTGCTGCCCAGGCTGCGGGGCGCAGCGATGGTGCAGCGTTGCGCCGGATTCTGCTGCAAGGCCTGCTCCTGGCCATGGGGCTGGCCTGCCTGCTGGGGCTGATCGCCCTGCCCTTCAGTCATCTGGCCCTGTCGTTGATGCAACCCTCGGCCGACCTGCAACAGATGACTCTGGACTTCTTTCACGCCCGGCTTTTCGGCCTGCCTGCGGCACTGGCCACTTATGCGCTGGTGGGCTGGTTTCTCGGCACCCAGAACGCCAGGGCCCCGCTGGCGATTCTGCTGATCACCAATGCGGTGAACATCATTCTCAATCTCTGGTTCGTTCTGGGTCTGGACTGGGGAGTGGTCGGCTCGGCGCGTGCCTCAGTGCTGGCAGAGTGGACCGGCGCATTGATCGGCCTGTTCATGGCCCGCAACGCTCTGCAGGCCTGGCCGGGCAGGATCGTCTGGGCAGCCTTGAAACTCTGGAACAACTGGCGCCCGCTGCTGGCGGTCAACCGCGATATCTTCATTCGCACCCTGGCGCTGCAATCGATCATGTTTCTGATCACCGCTCAAGGTGCCCGGCTGGGAGATGCCACCGTCGCCGCCAATGCATTGCTGCTCAATGGCCTGCTGCTGACGTCTCACGCGCTGGACGGGCTGGCCCATGCCGTGGAAGCCTTGTGTGGTCACGCCATCGGAGCCCGAGACCGCACGGCATTACGCCGCTCTCTGGTGGTCGCAGGTGGCTGGTCGCTGATCGCCAGCGTGGCCTTTGCCCTGCTGTTCCTGACTGGCGGACATCTGTTCGTGCAGATGCAGACCAATATTCCCGAAGTGCGTGAAACCGCCATTATCTATTTGCCCTATCTGGCGGCCATGCCCTTGCTCGCGGTCTGGAGCTATCTGCTGGACGGCCTGTTCATCGGTGCCACACGCGCCCGCGAGATGCGCAATGCGATGCTGATCAGCGTTGTCCTGATTGCTCCCGTCGCCTTTTTCGCCGTCGATCAGGGTAACCATGGGCTCTGGTTGACATTCCTGGCTTTCACTCTGCTGCGAGGCCTGAGTCTGGGGAGCATTGCCTGGCGCCTGAACCGCAAGGACGGCTGGTTTGCCTACTGATCGCTCTCAGCCATCCTGCCGGCAAAGGTGATCTTCGGGCTGGTCAGGGTCAGGCCGCTTGAATCAAGCCGCACCTGACTGGCACCGATGCTCAACGACAACTCGCTGCCCTCTTCAAACGACACCGTCGGCCCGTTATCCAGACGGAAGCGGCGCTTCTCGCCCATGATCATCTGCCAGTCCAGTTGCGCCTGCACGCTGTCGGCAGGCAAGGCGCTGGCGGGCTGGGCGAAAACCGGCTCACAGCTACGAGAATGCAGGCAGGCGGTGATCACCGGACGATCCATGTCGTCATCGAGCAAACTCACCAGCACTTCCATCCCGCCGGTAAACACCAGATCGAGCCCGGGCATCACCGGTAGCCAGCAATCGTTATAACGCGCACCACGCCCCTGCAGCCCCCACTCGAACTGCACCTTGAGACGTCCTACCGAATCGCGCGCGACCTCCTGCCCCGGCAGCCCCACGACCCACGCCCTCTGCAGCTGCGGAACCTGCGGACGTGGCTGCGGCTCCGGCACACTGAAGCCCACTTCCCAGGGGACGGCCTGAAAGCGATTGGTATACCCCTCGCTGCCCTCACCTTCCGGTGCGGGTTCGAGACAGCGATGCTCGACCCGGTTGACCAGCCACATGTGGTTCCACTCGGTTTCCGGGTGGCCGGTCAGCGGCAGCAAATACCCTGACATCACAAAGGGCAGGCAGCTTTCGCCTTCGGCCCGTTGTCGTGAACGACTGCCCGGAACGTCCTCGCCCTGGGTACTGACAGCAAAGCATGTCACGCCATGCCGGTAGGGCAACTGCTGCCAGGGAGCCGCAGGCGACGGACGAAAGCCGCGCAGGCTATCGCCGAAAACCAGCTCGTGGCGCTGGCGAGAATGAATGAAGTGATAGTGAATACCCTCTTCGGCACACAGGCGCTCCACCAATTGCAGGTCAGACTCCTGATATTGAGCGCAATACTCGCGCTCGCGACATTGGGTTTTCAGCTCGAAGCGGTAGCTGCCCTTGCGCAATCCATGCTCCTCCAGGACCCTGGCAATAATCTGCGGGGCCGTCATGTGCTGGAAGATACGCTGGTTGTAACGCTGCCCGAGACAGGCCAGCCGAGGGCCGATCGTCAATCGGTAACAGGCAGGTCCGGGCCGGAAATGGCTGCGCATCGCACTGTGAATCTGGCCATGAAAGCCATGCTCGCCCCCTTGAAAGCTCAGAAATACCGGCTTGTACATCAGGCTTGCCAGATCCACATCGAGACCTTCGTTGACGACCTCAAGCTCAAAGACAAAAGGCTGACTGATTGCTTCCGTCCCCCGTAACCGGAGAACGGTAAAACAATGGCGCAGACGGGCGATCTCCAGACGAAAAAGCGGCACGCTGGCGGGATCGGGCATGAGGGTGTTCTCTACAGGGAAATCCGAGCGGCGATTCTGGCCGAGAAGCGGGATCGAGTAGAGGGCAAAAGGCAGAACAGGAAGATGCCTACGCTCGAAGAGGCGTTGGACTACACAGTAGATTCGCGACTACATCGCCTGCAGGAGCCGATTCATTCGCGAAGACAGCATTGAAAGCGCTGCATTTACTTTGGATGTGCAGGTCTTTTCGCGCCTGAAGTCGCTCCTACAGACGGCGTAGGAGCGAACTCATGCGCGAAAGATCAGGAAGACAGGTAGGAAGAACGAGTCAGGCCAAGGCGCAACGCATCCAGATACTGTGTGCGCTCACGCGGGCTGATCCTGGCGCTGGCCACCTTGTCCCGGTAATGGGTCATCAGCTCTTCCGGCGACAGGTGCACATAACGCAGCATGTCTTCGATGGTGTCGTGGGTTTCGATACCGGCGTGGTAAACGCTGCCATCCTGGTTCTGGTAAATGTTCACCGAATCGGTATCACCGAACAGGTTGTGCATATCGCCCAGAATTTCCTGGTAAGCGCCCACCAGGAAAATCCCCAGCAGGTAGTCTTCCCCTTCGTTCAGGGCATGCACCGGCATGCTGGTTTCGATGCTCTGCTCGTCCACGTACTGATTGATCTTGCCATCGGAGTCGCAGGTCAGATCCTGAAGCACCGCACGACGTACAGGCTCTTCGTCCAGACGATGCAACGGGATGATCGGCAGTACCTGCCCGATGGCCCAGGTGTCGGGCAGGCTCTGGAAGACCGAGAAGTTGCAGATGTACTTGTCGGCCAGCTTGTCGTTGAGTTCGTCCAGCACCTGGCGATGGGAACGCTGGCGGGCTTTCAACGAGTTGTGCAGGCGGCGGCAGACAGCGAAATAGCACTGCTCGCCCAGCGCTTTCTGCGCCAGACTGATCTTGCCGTCGGCGTACTGGGTGGCGATATCGCTCATGTAGTGCGTGGCGCGCCAGTAGGTTTCGGTCACCATCTCGATATCGGTCGGACCGAGCAGATCGATCAGCCACTGCACGGTTTCCGGCAGGCTTTCCTTGTCTTCGATCAGCGGGACTTCGTCGTTGTGTCTTTCGACATCGGTCACCTGCACCACCAGCATGGCGTGGTGGGCAGTCAGCGAACGGCCGCTTTCGGAAAAGATGTGCGGATGCGGCAGACCCTGGGCATCGCAGAACTCCTTGAGCATGCCGACCACGACACCGGCGTAGTCATCCATGTCGTAGTTGATGGAACTGGCGTTGCGCGAGTGCGTACCGTCGTAATCCACACCCAGACCGCCGCCCACATCGATGTGGTCCACCGGCAGACCCAGATTGCGCAACTCGCCGTAATAACGAATTGCTTCCTTGAAGCCATGCTGATAGTCCGCCAGATTGGCGATCTGCGAGCCCATGTGGAAGTGCAGCAGGCGAATGCCCTGATCCAGACCCGCCTTGCGGAAACGATCGACCACCGCCAGCAGTTGTGCGGCCGACAGACCGAACTTGGATTTCTCGCCGCCGGTATCGGCCCACTTGCTGGACGCCAGCGAGGACAGGCGCACGCGCAGGCCCACTTGTGGAGCGACCTTGAGATCGGCGGCTTCTTCGATCACCAGTTCGACTTCGGATTCTTTCTCGATCACGATGAAGACGTTGTGACCCAGCTTCTGGCCCATCAGCGCCAGACGGATGAACTCGCGGTCCTTGTAACCGTTGCAGACAATGGTCCCGCCCTTGGGTGCCAGTGCCAGCACCGCCATCAGTTCGGGCTTGGAGCCCGCTTCCAGGCCAATGGAGACGTTCTGGGTGGCAATGATGTTTTCCACCACCGCTTCCTGCTGGTTGACCTTGATCGGGTACAGCGCGGTGTACTGGTTCTGATATTCCAGGCGCGCGATATTGCTGTCGAAGGCACCGGTCAGCTGGCGAACGCGGTCCTGCAGGATATCGGGAAAACGCACCAGCAATGGCAGGGACAAACCGCTCTTGCGCAGATTGTCGACCTGCTCATAGAGATCGATGGGCGAACTGCCCGGCCCGTTGGGACGAACTTCAACGCGACCGGATTCATTGATCGCAAAATAACCGGCCCCCCAATGACGAATCCCGTAAACACTGCGGCTGTCCGCAACGGTCCATTGGCTGCCATCGTCTTTGCGTGTGCGTCGTACGGACATCGAAGTCCCCTATAGATAAGTCATGTAGCGCCGCCTCAATGACCGGCATGCGCAGTGTAGAGAGTGGAAATGACGGTTTGGTTCTCGCTCAGCCGCCGGACTTTTTGGCCTTGAAGCCTTTTTTGACCAGTTCTGCCAGCAACAGCTCGACGTGATCGCCCTGAATCTCGATCACTCCGTCCTTGAGGGCTCCGCCTGTGCCGCAACGCTGCTTGAGCGCCTTGGCCAGTTCCTTGAGCCCATCCTCGGCCAGCGGCACGCCCGTGATGGTGGTCACGGTCTTGCCTCCACGGCCTTTGCTCTCGCGCCGCACGCGCGCAATGCCGTCTCCCTCGGGGATGACGTTCTGCTTGCAGGTGCAGGCATCGACAGGCTGACGACATTCGGGACAATGACGCCCTGCGTCGGTTGAAAACACCAGGCCGCCCAGGGCGGCGAAGGATGCGGCTTTCTTAGCCACTGGAAATCCTCTTGTTGAGGACTGAAGACGGGCCGGGCTCGGTAGTGAGCCGTCGACCGCGAAGCCCCACTCTGGCAGGGGCAGCGCTACTGGAACGGCATGACCGGACCAGCTTGAAAAGGTCGCGCAGTGTACCGGCAAAAAGCATGCTTGCTAAGAGCCTGAATGCGCCAATTTACTGAACATTTGCGACCTGCTCCAGATAGCGTTTCAACGCTGCCAGAGAGTCCGGGCAATAGGGCTTTTCAGCCGCTTGCAGCAACACCTGGGCCACCGGGATAAAGCGCGCCTGCAATACCTCTTCCGGTTGCAGTCTCAGAGGCCCGTCCCAGACTGCGGAAAATACCGCGCACCAGATGCGGTTGCCCGGTTGATCGAAGAGAAACTGCTCATGGGCCTGCAATGCAACGCCGCTGACGCCCAACTCCTCCTCAAGCTCGCGGGCCGCCGACTCGGCGTAGCTTTCACCGGCCTGGACCATGCCACCCGCCGCCACATCCCAGTAACCGGGATAAATAGCTTTGCTCAGGGTTCGCTGATGGACGCAAAGCTCGCCCGCCGAATTGAACAGCAATATATAGGTGCCTCGCCCGATCAGACCGCGCTCGCGCAGTTCGGCCCGAGGGAGCGAACCCAGGAGCCGGTCCTGCTCGTCGACCCAGGCGATCTGCTCGGCGTCCGAGGCGGCGCGATGCGCGGCCTCCTGCGCAGAAACGGCCATCAGCCCTGGGACAGCAACTGGCGAAGATCAATCACCGCCGCGTTGGCCCGGGAGATGTAGTTGGCCATGACCAGCGAGTGGTTGGCCAGCACGCCGAACGCGCTGCCGTTCAGAACCATCGGACTCCACAGCGGCTCCTGGGAAGCTTCCAGCTCACGAATGATCTGGCGCACGCTGACAGTCGCGTTCTTCTTGGCCAGTACATCGGCGAAGTCCACTTCGATGGCACGCAGCAGATGCGACAAGGCCCAGGCCTGACCACGGGCCTCATAGAAGACGTTGTCGATCTGCAGCCAAGGGGTTTCGACGATCTCCTCATCGACCTGCGGCACTTCGCCCGGCTTGACCGAGGCAACGGCTTCGGTTTTCAGAGTGCTGTTGAGTTTGACCCGCCCCACGCTGGCCGACAGACGTTGCGACAGGGAACCAAGGCGTGTGCCCACATCGCCCAGCCAGTTATTCAGGTTGTCGGCACGGGCGTAGAACAAGGCACCCTTCTGGTTCGGATCGGAGAGGCGTGCCTGATAGCGGCTAAGGGCATTGATACCGTCGGTGTACTGCGACTCGCTCGACGGCAGCACCCAGCTACGGTTATCGAAGTTGAACAACGGCTCGGCACGGGCCAGATCACCGTCTTCGGCCGATTGCGACTGCGAGCGGGCAAAGTCCTTGCGCAGTGCACGGCTCAGGTCACGAACCTGCACCAGCACGCCGTATTCCCAGCTTGGCATGTTGTCCAGCCACAGACCTGGCGGGAAACGGTCATTGGACAGATAGCCGCCACGCTTGTCGAGCAGTGTCTGGGCAACTGTCTTGAGGGTTTCGACAGTGGTGTAGCCGATCACCATCGGCTTGCCTTCACGCTCGGCAGCGGCCTGGGCATTCTGCTGCACGGGAAACAGCGCAGGCTCCTTGCTCCAGTACCAGCCCACCAGCAGGGTGACCAGCAGATAGATAAGAATCAGAGAACCCAAGGCCCTGCTATAGAAAAGGTTGCCCAGGTAACCGCGTCTCTTGACCGACGCAGTATCAGCGGTACGCTCACCCGCGCTGCCTGCGCGGTTCTTCCAATCCAGCATGGTAAGGGTCCTTTCAGTCACGGGTTCAGGGCTTCGACCGCAACCTTACAGCAAGGTGCCTTTTGCTGACATGCACGGTGCAAGGTTTTGTTGTCGTCCCCACACCCTGCCCACTGGAACAAGGTGCGAATGGCAGAGAAATACAGCCATCATGCAAACTTTAGGTGCAAAAACGACTCTGACAGAAACCAGACGCTCTTTTGTTGACGAATAAGTGACTTACGGCACTCTTCTATACAAGCGGAGGTGCTAGCATAGCGCCAGCAGTGGTACTACTCAGCAAACCCACAGTACTCAATAATATGACCGAGTCAGAAGACCCTAGCCGCGATCGCCTCAAGCACCACTTTGCCCAAAGGGTCATTCATCAAGCACGTCAGATTCTTGAGACTTGGCAGCGTTTGCAGAAATCCGAATGGTCCCTGGCCGACATGGCCGAGCTCAAGGACTCGACCCTGCGCCTGTTGCGTTTCGCCGAACGTTTCGAGCAGAACGAACACCTGCAGCTGGCCCGGGAAATCGGGCAGGCACTGGAAACCGTCGAAGCCAACCGCGGCCGTCTCAACAGTACCCTGATCACTGAACTCAACCGTTTGATGCAGCGCCTTTCCCGTACCGGTCTGCGTCACGGCGACAAACTGGAGCAAACCGCACTCCCGCCACTGCGCAAGCCGGTCTATGTCGTGCTTCAAGATCGCGAGCGGGCCGAACGTCTTGCCAAGCAGTTGGAGTTCTTCGGCCTTTCGGCTCTGTCACTGGACAACGTTGGCCAGTTTCAGTCGGCGATGCTGGAGCGCCATCCATCGGTCATCATCATGGATGTGGACTTCAGCGGGCCGGGCGAAGGCCTGAAACTCGCGACCCAGGTTCAGGAAGGACTGGAGCAGAAACTGCCGTTGCTGTTCTTCAGTCATCATGAAACCGATACACCGACAAGGCTGGCAGCCGTGCGGGCCGGCGGTGAAGAGTTCCTGACCGGAACCCTGGAAGCCTCGAGCCTGCTGGAGAAAATCGAAGTCCTGACCTGCGTGGCCCAGTACGAGCCTTACAAAGTGCTGGTCATCGATGATTCCCGGGCACAGGCCACCCATACCGAACGCGTACTCAATGCTGCCGGCATCGTGACCCGCACATTGCTGGACCCGATCCAGGCCATGTCCGAGTTGGCAGAGTTCCAGCCTGACCTGATCATTCTCGACATGTACATGCCCGGCTGCACCGGCACGGAACTGGCCAAAGTCATTCGCCACAACGACCGCTACGTCAGTGTGCCCATCATTTACCTGTCCGCCGAAGACGATCAAGACAAGCAACTCGACGCCATGAGCGAAGGCGGCGATGACTTTCTGACCAAACCCATCAAGCCGCGTCACCTGATCACCACGGTCCGCAACCGGGCAGCCCGGGCGCGCAGCCTGAAGGCACGCATGGTGCGCGACAGCCTGACCGGCCTGTACAACCACACGCACATTCTCCAGTTGCTGGAAGACTGCAGCTTTCGCGCACGTCGCGAAAACAAGCCGCTGTGCTTTGCGATGCTCGACATCGATCACTTCAAGAAAGTCAACGACAGCCACGGCCACCCCATGGGCGACCGAGTCATCAAGAGCCTGGCGCTGTTTCTCAAGCAGCGCCTGCGCAAGACCGACTTCATCGGTCGCTACGGCGGCGAAGAGTTCGCCATCGTGATGCCGGACACCGATATTCAGAGCGCCCATCAGGTACTCGAAGAAATCCGTTACCGCTTTGCGGAAATACATTATCCCGCCCAGCCAACGGATCTGTTCTGCACTTTCAGCGCCGGCGTGGTCGCGCTGGGCGTGCATGACGACAGCCTGACCCTCGCTTCCCAGGCCGACACCGCGCTGTATCGTGCCAAGCATGCAGGCCGCAATCGGGTGCATTCGGCCGTGATCGAAGAGCCCTATCACGTGGTACTGCCGGAGCCGCAGGCCCAGGAACAATAGTCGCCGCGGGTGAGCACGAAACCCGCCCTTACAAACCTCACCCCTGCATGCCTTGAAACACTCCGTTATCATGCGCTGACTTTCGAGAATCGAGCCTGCCATGCGCCGTTTGTTATGCCTGATGCTGTTGATCCTGGCCCTGCCCGCTTTCGGGACCAGCCTGCTGGACAGTCGCCCTGCGCCGACACTGGGCGGCACATCCCTGGATAACAGCAAGGAATTCCTGCCTGTCCGTGAGGCCTTCAAACTGAGCCTGATCGAGACGACTCCACAGTCGATCAAGCTGCGCTTCGTCGCCACCGACGGCTATTACCTGTATCGCCATCGCTTCCAGTTCCGCACCGAACCTGCCGATATCGGCCTGGGCGCAGCACAACTGCCGCCCGGTGAAAAAAAACACGATGAGTATTTTGGCGATGTCGAGGTCTATCACGGCATTCTCGATATCGACCTGCCCCGCAAGCCCGGCGAAGAGCGTCCCTTTGTCCTGAACGTGAGCTATCAGGGCTGTGCCGACAAGGGTCTGTGCTATCCCCCGGAAACCGAGCGACTGAATATTGGTGATGTGCCCGCCGCCCCGGCCTCGCCAGCAGGCAGGCAGGCCTGGAGCTGGAAAGAGCTGGCGCTGTTTTTCCTCGCAGGCATCGGCCTGACCTTCACCCCTTGCGTGCTGCCGATGTTGCCGATTCTTTCCGGCGTGGTGATGCGCGGTCAGGTCGGTGGCCTGCGTGGCCTGAGCCTGTCGCTGGCCTACGTGTTGCCGATGGCGGCCTGCTTCGCCTTGCTGGGTGCATTGATGGGCATGTTCGGCGCAGGCCTGAATCTGCAGGCACGCCTGCAATCGGCCTGGGTGCTGGTGCCATTCTCGCTGTTCTTCGTGCTGTTCGCGGTGGCCATGTTTGGCGTCTTCGAATTGCGTCTGCCACAGGCCATCAGCAACCGGCTGGATCGCATTGCAGGCAGGACCGAAGGCGGTTCGCTGTGGGGCGCAGCCGTGCTGGGCGTGGTTTCCAGCCTGCTCGTATCGCCTTGCGTCTCGGCACCACTGGCCGGTGCGCTGCTTTATATAAGTGCCAGCGGAGATGCGCTGGGTGGCGGCCTGAAACTGTTCGCCCTGGGCCTGGGCATGGGAGCGCCGCTGTTGCTGGTCGCGACCGGCGGTGCCGCCTGGCTGCCCAAAAGCGGCCCATGGCTGGTAACGGTTAAAAATGCCATTGGCGTCTTGCTGCTGGGTCTGGCCATAGGTTTGCTGAGCCGTGTATTGCCGGGGCAAGTCACGCTGCTGCTGATCGGTATTCTGTGTGCAGGCGTCGCGCTGTTCCTCGGAACCCTGGAGTTCGCTGAAAAATCTCCACGACAAAAGCTCGCACAACTGCTCGGACTGCTTTTGTTGGTCTACGCTCTGGCATGCTGGTACGGCGCATTGAGCGGGCAGACCGACCCGACTCGTCCACTGGGACGCCCACAGGCGCCCCTCACCAACGGCACGGTATTACCGACGTCATCGCAATGGCAGACCATCACCACGTCTGCCGAACTGGAACGTGCCTTGAACGAAGCAAAGAATGCAGGCAAGCCCTTGCTGCTCGACTGGTACGCCGACTGGTGCATCAGTTGCAAGGTGATCGAGCATGAAGTCCTGCCCGATCCGGGTGTCGTCGAGAAACTGGCCGGTTACAGCCTGATCCGTTTCGACATGACAGACAGCAATGCAGAACAACGATCCCTGCTTGACCGCTACAAGCTGTTCGGACCTCCCGCGCTGTTGTTTTTCAGCAAAAGCGGCGAAGAACTGGAAAATGTCCGGGTCATTGGTGAAATCGATGCCCCCGCCTTCATTGAGCGCATAAATAGAGCAAATGACCCAAAATAGCCGTCGGGTCACAAACTTTACGCAAACATCGCTCATTGTGCTGGCTACTGTAGTTAACTGGACAGTACATCCTCCTTGCGGCATAGTCGCCGGGCGTGAACGCCCGTAAACACAAAAAGGAATAAACGATGGCGACTTTCCTGGTACTGCATGGCCCCAACCTGAATCTGCTCGGCACTCGCGAGCCCGGGATATATGGCGCAGTGACCCTGGCTCAAATCAACCAGGATCTGGAACGGCGCGCTCGCGACGCCGGTCACCATCTGATGTACCTGCAAAGCAATGCCGAGTACGAATTGATCGACCGGATCCATGCCGCCCGCACTGAAGGCGTGGACTTCATTCTGATCAATCCGGCTGCTTTTACACACACAAGTGTGGCAATACGTGACGCGCTGCTGGGAGTGAGCATCCCATTCATCGAAGTGCATTTATCGAACGTGCACAAACGCGAACCTTTCCGCCATCACTCCTACTTTTCAGATGCTGCTGTAGGAGTGATCTGCGGCCTTGGCGCCAGCGGTTACCGACTGGCCCTGGAGGCCGCCCTGGAACAATTGGCCGTTAGCTCCAAGCCATGACCGGACCAGCAACGCTGGCCCGCCCGGCTTGAACCGGCTGCCGAAATGCCCTGACAGACCCCTTGGGAGTTGATGATTAATGGATATTCGCAAAGTCAAGAAACTGATCGAACTGCTGGAAGAATCCGGTATCGACGAGTTGGAGATCCGTGAAGGCGAAGAATCCGTACGGATCAGCCGTCACAGCAAGACCCCGGCACAACCTTACTACGCGCCAGCTCCAGCCGCTGCGCCTGTAGCCGCTGCTCCGGCAGCACCGGTTGCCGCTGCTGCCGCTGCAGAAGCACCTTCGGCTCCAAAGCTGAACGGCCACGTAGTCAAATCCCCGATGGTCGGTACTTTCTACCGCACGCCTGCACCTACTTCGCCTGCATTCGTCGAAGTCGGCCAGACCGTCAAGAAGGGCGACACCATCTGCATCGTCGAAGCGATGAAAATGATGAACCACATCCAGGCAGAAGCCAGCGGCGTCATCGAATCCATCCTGGTAGAAAACGGTCAGCCGGTTGAATTTGACCAGCCGCTGTTCACTATCGTTTGAACCGGGGAGAGCCAGCGATGTTGGAAAAAGTTCTGATCGCCAACCGCGGCGAAATTGCCTTGCGCATCCTGCGTGCCTGTAAGGAACTGGGCATCAAGACCGTCGCTGTACATTCCACGGCAGATCGCGAGTTGATGCACCTGGGCCTGGCAGACGAAACCGTCTGTATCGGTCCGGCTCCAGCCAACCTGTCCTACCTGAATATCCCGGCAATCATCTCCGCCGCCGAACTGACCGGCGCCACGGCGATTCACCCGGGCTACGGCTTCCTCGCGGAAAACGCGGATTTCGCCGAACAGGTAGAAAAATCGGGCTTCGCCTTCATCGGCCCGAAAGCAGACACTATTCGCCTGATGGGCGACAAGGTTTCCGCCAAGGACGCCATGAAGCGCGCCAGCGTGCCGACGGTTCCAGGCTCCGACGGCCCGCTGCCGGAAGACGAAGAAACCGCACTGCGTATCGGCCGTGAAGTCGGCTACCCGGTGATCATCAAGGCCGCCGGTGGCGGTGGTGGTCGCGGCATGCGCGTGGTTCATCGCGAGGAAGACCTGATCGAAGCTGCCAGCCAGACCCGCGCCGAAGCGGCTGCCTGGTTCAGCAACCCGATGGTCTACCTGGAAAAATACCTGACCAACCCACGTCACGTGGAAGTCCAGGTCATTTCCGACGGCCAGGGCAATGCGATTCACCTGGGCGACCGTGACTGCTCGCTGCAACGCCGTCACCAGAAAGTCCTTGAAGAAGCACCGGCACCGTTCATCGACGAAGACGCGCGCAGGGACGTACTGCAAAGCTGCGTTCAGGCCTGTATCGACATCGGCTACCGTGGCGCGGGCACTTTCGAGTTCCTGTACGAGAACGGCCGCTTCTACTTCATCGAAATGAACACTCGTGTTCAGGTAGAGCATCCGGTTTCGGAAATGGTCACCGGTATCGACATCGTCAAGGAGATGCTGAGCATCGCCGCCGGCAACAAGCTGTCGTACACCCAGGATGACGTTGTCATCAATGGTCACGCGCTGGAATGCCGGATCAACGCTGAAGATCCGAAAACCTTCATTCCGAGCCCTGGTCTGGTCAAGCATTTCCATGCACCGGGCGGCAACGGCGTACGTGTCGACTCGCACCTGTACAGCGGTTACAAGGTTCCGTCGAACTACGACTCATTGATCGGCAAGCTGATCACCTGGGGCGCGACCCGCGACGAAGCCATGGCACGCATGCGCAATGCCCTGGACGAAATCGTGGTCGACGGGATCAAGACCAATATCCCGCTGCATCGTGATCTGACCCGTGATGAAGGTTTCTGCGAAGGCGGAATCAACATCCACTATCTTGAACACAAACTGGCCAATCAATAAGTCAGCGTGTTTCAGATCAACAAAGCCGCAGCGATGCGGCTTTGTTGTTTGCGTCGCATAGAAGTAAACTTGCCCGCTTCTTCGCGGCAGTACCGCGCCCCCATTTTGACTCGAAGGTAATCCGCCATGCCTTGGCTGCAAGTCCGCCTCGCCATCAGCCCAGAACAAGCCGAAACCTACGAGGACGCGCTGCTTGAAGTCGGCGCCGTATCCGTGACGTTCATGGATGCCGAAGACCAGCCGATCTTCGAGCCCGAACTCAATACCACGCCGCTGTGGGCACACACCCACCTGCTGGCCCTGTTCGAAGCCGACACCGACGCCGATATGGCCCTGGCGCACCTGCGCCTGCTGACCGACGCCGAACTGCCCGAGCACACCGCCGAAGTCATCGAAGATCAGGACTGGGAGCGCAGCTGGATGGACAATTTCCAGCCGATGCGTTTCGGCCAGCGCCTGTGGATCGTCCCGAGCTGGCATGCCGCACCCGAGCCGGACGCGGTGAACCTGCTGCTCGATCCGGGCCTGGCATTCGGCACCGGCACCCACCCCACCACGGCCCTGTGCCTGGAGTGGCTGGACGGTCAGGACCTCAAAGGCTGCAATGTGCTGGACTTCGGCTGTGGCTCGGGCATTCTGGCCATTGCTGCACTGTTACTGGGCGCAGAACAGGCCGTCGGCACCGATATCGACGTCCAGGCGCTCGAAGCCTCCCGCGACAACGCCGGACGCAACAACATCGCCGCCGAACGTTTCCCGCTTTACCTGCCGCAAGACATGCCCCAGCAGCAGGCCGACGTACTGGTGGCCAATATTCTGGCCGGGCCGCTGGTATCGCTGGCTCCGCAACTGGCAAGCCTGGTCAGGACCGGCGGTCGCCTGGCACTGTCCGGAATCCTTGCAGAACAGGGTGAAGAAGTAGCCGCAGCCTATGCTGCTACATTCGACCTGGACCCTATCGCCAACCGTGATGGCTGGGTACGCATCACGGGTCGTCGCCGTTAACAGCCGCCTGAACCGGACAGCAGCATGACCGACAGCTTCGTCACCCAGTGCCCCCACTGCCAAACCAGTTTCAGAGTCAGCCACGCTCAATTGAGCGTGGCCCGCGGCGTGGTGCGCTGCGGGGCCTGCCTGCAGGTCTTCAATGCCGCCCGGCAACTGCTGGAGCAGCGCTCGGTCGACGAAACCGAAGTCACGCCACCTCCCGCCCAGGAAATCATTGTCCCCGAAGTGGTCGAGCAGGCGCCTGCTGCACAGAGTGCAGAACCGCCGCCCGAACCGCCGCAGACCACCCCGGAAGATGACGATCCCTGGAAAGTCAGCGAGTTCGACCTGGACAATCTGGATCTCGACGAAGAACTCGCCCGGCTCGAACAGCGGGAAATCCAGCTGCCCGACAACTTCGGCAAGTCGAGTACACGCAACGGCGATGCGGCACTGACCGCCCAGCGCGATCACTCGGAAACCGAGGAAGGCACCTGGGTCGGCAGCCTGCGCAACGACGATGTCAATCAGTTGCCGGAAATCCAGGCCGAGGTGATCAGCACCACAGAGCCGGCTCCCGAACCGGAGCACGAAGACGAACCCGAGCAACCTTCCGGTCGCGAGCGGACCGAGCCTTCACTGTCATTGAGCAGCGTCGACCTGGACGATGAACCGCCGGTCATCGCCCCGCGCAAGCAGCCAGCCGGTGAAAGCAGCGAGCGCTGGTCGGCACGGGATGAAGACGAAGACGATCTCGACGATGATCCCGAGCCGGCAATCGACCCTCGCGGCAAACGCGCCCGAAACGAGCCGGCGGTGCGCGATCAGGCACTTCTGGACCTGACCGACGACCCGCTGCAACTGGACTGGCAACGCCCCAGACCGCGCTGGGGACGTCGCCTGCTCTGGAGCCTGCTGGTCCTGCTCGCATTGGCTGGCCTGGCTGGCCAGTACATCTGGTATCACTTCGACCATCTGGCCCGCCAGGATCAGTATCGCCCCTGGTTCCAGCAGATCTGCCCGAAAATCGACTGCAAGGTGCCTTCGAAGGTCGACATCAACCTGCTCAAGAGCAGCAATCTGGTGGTACGCAGCCATCCCGAGTTTCAGGGAGCGCTGGTGGTGGACGCCATCATTTACAACCGTGCATCTTTCTCTCAGCCCTTTCCGCTTCTTGAGCTAAGATTTGCCGATACCAGCGGTCAGCTCATTGCCAGTCGTCGGTTCAAGCCGGGCGAATACCTGAGCGGCGAGATGGCCGGCAAGGAAGAGATGCCACCCCAGACACCGATCCATATAGCGCTGGACATCCTCGATCCTGGCGCGAAAGCCGTGAATTACAGCCTGAACTTCCGCTCACCGGAATGAGCCACTGCCTGACGCTGCCTGCCGGAGCTCTCCAGGTCCGAAGGCACGTCTTCGCGAGGAAGGCAGCATGAATACCGATGTTTTCATGACAATTCGCTCAATAAGCGAACCGTTGGCAATAAGAAAATAACTGTTCAGATTTTATCCAATTCAGCCTTTATCCAGTCATCGAGAGCGGGTATCATGCCAACCCTTTTTCAAACTCTCGGTTCAGTCTGAATGTTGCGAAAGCAACCGAAGACGGGGCTGTTGCAGACCGTGTGGAACGGTTTTTTACACGGCCTGCGGATGATTCGGCCCCACGATAGGTAAAGCTATGTCGGCGGTACGCATCGGTCCATATACGTTACAGAATGGCTTGATCCTCGCCCCGATGGCGGGCGTCACTGACCAGCCTTTCCGGCAACTGTGCAGAGAACTCGGCGCAGGGCTTGTAGTGTCGGAGATGGTCACCAGTGACATGAGCCTGTGGAACAGTCGCAAATCGCGTCTGCGCATGATCCACGAAGGTGATCCCGAGCCCCGCTCGGTCCAGATCGCCGGTGGCGATCCACAGATGCTCGCGCAGGCAGCGCGGGCCAATGTCGAACTGGGTGCCCAGATCATCGACATCAACATGGGCTGCCCGGCCAAGAAGGTCTGTAACAAGGCCGCAGGTTCGGCGCTTCTGAAAGATGAAAAGCTGGTAAGCGAGATTCTGCAGGCCGTGGTGGCCGCAGTCGATGTACCGGTGACCCTGAAGATCCGCACCGGCTGGGACCGCGAGAACAAAAACGGCCTTACGGTCGCCAGAATCGCCGAGCAGGCCGGAATACAGGCGCTGGCGGTTCACGGGCGGACCCGTGCAGACCTTTACACCGGCGAAGCCGAGTACGACACCATCGCCGAAATCAAGCAGGCGATGTCGATCCCGGTGTTTGCCAATGGAGACATCGTTTCACCCGAGAAAGCCCGGTATGTGCTTGAGGCCACCGGAGCGGACGGGTTGTTGATTGGCAGGGCCGCCCAGGGGCGACCATGGATTTTTCGTGAGATAGATCACTACCTGCGTACCGGCGAGAAACTGCCGGAGCTGCCGGTGAGTGAAGTGGAACGTATTCTGCTTGAACATCTGACAGCCCTGCACGCCTTCTATGGAGACGTGATGGGCGTGCGCATTGCACGCAAGCATGTCGGTTGGTATCTCGCAACCTTGCCGGGCGCCAGGGAATTTCGCGCCCATTTCAATCGTTTGGAAGATACGGAAGCACAGTGCGCCAACGTCCGGGAGTTCTTGAGCCAAGGCTGCAGGGGCCCGGATAACGAAAATAAAGAAGAGGTGGCCGCATGACGATGATGACCGAGACTTTAGTGAGTGGAACAACACCCGTGAGCGACAATGTCAATTTGAAACAGCACCTCAACACGCCGAGCGAAGAGGGTCAGACCCTGCGCGGCAGTGTCGAGAAGGCGCTGCACAATTATTTCGCCCACCTCGAAGGCGCTTCCGTCACTGACGTGTACAACCTGGTGCTGTCGGAAGTCGAGGCTCCGCTTCTCGAAAGCGTGATGAACTACGTCAAGGGCAACCAGACGAAGGCTTCCGAGCTGCTGGGGCTCAATCGCGGCACGCTGCGCAAGAAACTCAAGCAGTACGACCTGCTTTAAGCATTATTCAATACAGAAAAGGCGACCACCTTGCACAGCGGTCGCCTTTTTTGCTGACTTCCTTTGCTTTTGATGGAAATTGAAATGACCGACCAGACTACCCGCCTGCCGATCCGCCGCGCTTTGATCAGCGTTTCCGACAAGACAGGAATCCTCGAATTCGCACGCGAGCTTGAAGCGCTGGGCGTCGAGATCCTTTCGACTGGCGGTACTTTCAAGCTGCTGCAGGACAACGGTGTTGCAGCCGTGGAAGTGGCCGATTACACCGGTTTCGCCGAAATGATGGATGGCCGGGTCAAGACCCTGCACCCCAAGATCCACGGCGGCATTCTGGGTCGTCGCGGCATCGACGATGCAATCATGAACGAGCACGGCATCAAGCCGATCGATCTGGTTGCGGTCAACCTCTATCCGTTCGAAGCCACTGTTTCCAAGCCCGGCTGCGACCTGCCGACCGCCATCGAGAACATCGATATCGGCGGCCCGACCATGGTTCGTTCCGCAGCGAAGAACCACAAGGACGTCGCCATCGTGGTCAATGCCAGCGACTACACCCAGGTGCTGGAAAACCTCAAGGCCGGTGGCCTGACCTACGCTCAGCGTTTCGACCTGATGCTCAAGGCATTCGAGCACACTGCCGCCTACGACGGCATGATCGCCAACTATCTGGGCAGCGTCGACCAGAGTGCAGAAACCCTGAGCACCGAAGGCCGCAGCCAGTTCCCGCGCACCTTCAACACCCAGTTCATCAAGGCGCAGGAAATGCGCTACGGCGAGAACCCGCACCAGAGCGCGGCGTTCTACGTTGAAGCCAGACCTGCCGAAGTCGGCATCGCGACCGCTACCCAGCTGCAAGGCAAGGAACTGTCGTTCAACAACGTGGCCGACACCGATGCCGCGCTGGAATGCGTCAAGAGCTTCGTCAAGCCGGCCTGCGTGATCGTCAAGCACGCCAACCCTTGCGGCGTCGCCGTCAGCCCCGAAGGCGGCATTCGTCAGGCTTATGAACTGGCCTACGCCACCGATACCGAATCCGCCTTTGGCGGCATCATCGCCTTCAACCGCGAACTGGATGCCGAAACCGCCAAGGCCATCGTCGATCGTCAGTTCGTCGAAGTCATCATCGCGCCAAGCGTTACCGCCGAAGCAGCAGCCATCGTCTCCGCCAAAGCCAACGTTCGCCTGCTGACCACCGGCCAGTGGGCTGCCGAACGTGGCGCAGCCTGGGACTACAAGCGCGTCAATGGCGGCCTGCTGGTACAGAGCCGCGACATCGGCATGATCACCTCTGCCGACCTCAAGATCGTCACCAGGCGCGCACCGACCGAACACGAAGTCCACGACCTGATCTTCGCCTGGAAAGTCGCCAAGTACGTCAAGTCCAACGCCATCGTCTATGCCAAGAATCGCCAGACCATCGGTGTCGGCGCAGGCCAGATGAGCCGCGTGAACTCCGCTCGCATCGCCGCCATCAAGGCTGAACACGCAGGCCTGCAGGTTCAGGGCTCGGTCATGGCTTCCGACGCCTTCTTCCCGTTCCGCGATGGCATCGACAATGCCGCCAAGGTCGGCATCACTGCCGTCATCCAGCCGGGTGGCTCGATGCGCGACAGCGAAGTGATTGCCGCAGCGGATGAAGCCGGAATTGCGATGGTGTTCACCGGAATGCGCCACTTCAGACACTAAGTCATAAAAACGGCCGCACTGGCGCAGGCGTCTGCTGCGTTGGATGAGGCTCCGCTGATGCTCATTGCCATAAGGCAACTGCGCTCATCGAAGCCTCATCCGCCTTGCATCCACCTACACCATTGCGACCTCGTACTGCATGCCCCACAAAAATGGCGGTCATGTACTACTTACAGAATTCTGCGTCATCGAGGTTTTTGACATGAACGTTTTGATTATCGGTAGCGGTGGACGTGAACACGCCCTGGCCTGGAAAGTGGCTCAGGATCCGCGGGTCGAGAAGGTTTTCGTTGCTCCGGGCAACGCCGGTACGGCCATCGAAGCCAAGTGCGAGAACGTTGCCATCGACGTCCTGGCCCTTGAGCAACTGGCCGACTTCGCCGAGAAGAACGTGTCCCTGACCATCGTCGGCCCGGAAGTCCCGCTGGTTGCAGGCGTTGTGGACCTGTTCCGCAGCCGTGGCCTGGACTGCTTCGGTCCGACTGCCGGTGCCGCTCAGCTCGAAGGCTCCAAGGCGTTCACCAAGGATTTCCTGGCCCGTCACAAGATTCCGACCGCCGCCTACCAGAACTTCACCGAGATCGAGCCTGCCCTGGCCTATCTGCGTGAAAAAGGCGCACCTATCGTCATCAAGGCCGATGGTCTGGCTGCCGGCAAAGGCGTGATCGTTGCGATGACACTGGCCGAAGCCGAAGACGCCGTGCGCGACATGCTGGCTGGCAATGCCTTTGGCGAAGCCGGTTCGCGAGTCGTGATCGAAGAATTCCTGGATGGCGAAGAAGCCAGCTTCATCGTGATGGTCGATGGCAAGAATGTTCTGCCAATGGCCACCAGTCAGGACCACAAACGTGTCGGCGACGGCGACAGCGGCCCGAACACCGGCGGCATGGGTGCCTACTCTCCCGCGCCTGTGGTGACTGCCGACGTTCACCAGCGCGTCATGGATCAGGTCATCTGGCCGACGGTCCGTGGCATGGCCGAAGAAGGCAACGTTTATACCGGTTTCCTCTATGCTGGTCTGATGATCGACAAGGCTGGCAATCCGAAGGTCATCGAGTTCAACTGCCGCTTTGGCGACCCGGAAACCCAGCCTGTCATGTTGCGCCTGCAATCGAGTCTGGTGCTGCTGGTCGAGGCTGCGCTGGCACAGGCACTGGACAAGGTCGAAGCACAATGGGACCCTCGTCCGAGCCTGGGCATTGTCCTGGCTGCCGGCGGCTACCCTGGCGATTACGCCAAGGGCGCCGCTATCGAAGGTCTGGATGCAGCCGCACAACTGCCGGGCAAAGTCTTCCATGCCGGTACGGCACTCAAGGATGAGCGTGTCGTAACCAGCGGTGGTCGCGTATTGTGTGCAACCGCACTGGGCGACAGCGTCGGCAATGCACAGGAAAACGCCTACGCCCTGGCTGCAGGAATTGATTGGGAAGGTTGTTTCTACCGCAAGGACATTGGCTACCGTGCCATTGCCCGTGAGCGTGGTGAGAGTCAGGAGTAAGTCTGCCGACCAGCCCCTGACAAGGGGGCTGGTCGGTTGCTCCGGCACTGCGCACTGTTATCAGGCATTCACTCAGGAAGGGATATCAACGTGCGCTGGCTCAGGATTGCCATAGTTTCAACAGCTGGACTACTGTTCTTGCTCTTCATGCTTTCGGCCAGGGCCGAACATGGCGCAGGCTGGTCCACTCTGCTCGATGAACAGGCAAGCCTGCAGCTGAACGATATCCGTTCGGCCCGCTACCAGAACCAGTTCAGCCCCATCGACCTGGAACGGGTCACGGCAGCCGACCGCAACAGTGCGTTATGGCTGCACTATCGGGTTCCTCCTACCCGACACGAACAACTGATACGCATCTTCGCCCCGGATCTGGCCAGCGGAGACCTGTACATCATCGAAGGCGAAAAGCTGGTCGATCACCTGCGCACCGGCAACGATGTGCCCAAGCAGGACCAGCGCCTGCCCTCCAACGATTTCCTGCTGCCCGTCCCGCAAAGCGATGTCCCGCTGGACTTGTACCTGCGTCTCGTCTCGACCCAGAAACTGCGTCCCAACATCACGCTGCAACCGGCAATAGCCAGTGCGGCTGACGAGCGCGAACCCTTTCTGTTCGGCCTGCTGTTCGGCGCGCTGATCATGCTGATCACACAGAACATCACGCGCTACTGGCATACGAAATCACGCAGCAACCTGTGGCTGGCGGCCTGTGAAACCTTGCTGGCACTCAGCGCATTCCTGCTGCTCAACCTGATGGACATGGCCAAGACCTGGCATATCGCGCAAACGCCGGGGGCCCACGTTGCCCTGCTGCTCGCCGCCGTGGCCGGTCTGTTCTATACCTACTGCTTTTTCGTGCATCGAGGCATCAAGGTACTCGACCGCCTGATGCAGATCGATGCCGTGCTCATGGGCAGCGGCGTGCTGCTGGTACTGCTTTTCGACAGCGTGCCCCTCAACGTCATGACCTTCCTGCTGGTGTCCCTGACCACGCTGAGCATCCTGACGGTCTCGGTCTGGCACTGGCAGAAAGGCTACCGGCCGGCGCGCATGTTCGTGGTCTCGATGATCCTCTTCAACCTTGGCTATCTGGTGATCGTGCCGGGTCTGCTGTGGCTGAGTCTGATTCCGCCACAGTGGCTGATCCTCGCCCTGCTGGGTGTCTTCTGTATCTGCGGCCTGCTGATGAGCGTCGCTCTCAACGAACGCTCGCGCAGCATTACCGAAGACAAGTTCAGCCTGAGCCGCGATCAGGCCGCCAGCACGGCGGAAGTCAACGCCAAGGCCGAGTTCCTGGCCAAGATCAGTCACGAAATCCGCACCCCCATGAACGGGGTGCTCGGCATGACCGAACTGCTGCTGGACACTCCGCTGTCGGTCAAGCAGCGCGACTATGTGGAAACCATCCACAGTGCGGGCAACGAACTGCTGACGCTCATCAACGAGATTCTCGATATCTCCAAGCTCGAATCGGGGCAGATCGAACTCGATGATGTGCAATTCGATATCAGCGCCCTGATCGAGGACTGCCTCAACATATTCCGCGCCAAGGCCGAGCAGCAGAATGTCGAACTGATCAGCCTGATCCATCCGCAGGTGCCGCGGGTCATCAGTGGTGACCCGACACGTCTGCGCCAGACGCTGCTGAGCCTGCTGGAAAACGCCCTGAAGAAGACCGAAGAAGGCGAAATCCTGCTGGCGGTCGCGCTTGATTCCAAACCCGGCAAACATCGCGTGCGCATCTCGGTACAGGACAGCGGCATGCCGTTGTCTGCCGAGGAACGCGATGCACTGATGCACACCGAACTGCACAGCAAGCATTTCCTGACCAGCAACAAGCTCGGCGGCCATCTGGGCCTGGTCATTGCACGCCGCCTGACAGAATTGATGGATGGCGAGTTCGGTATCCAGAACGGCCATACTCAGGGCACCACGCTCTGGCTGAGCCTGCCGCTGGATTCGAAACTGCTGGAGCAGCCGACCACCGATCTGGATGGCCCGCTCAAGGATGCTCGCGTACTGGTGGTGGATGACAACGACACCTGCCGCAAGGTGCTGGTGCAGCAATGCAGCGCCTGGGGCCTGAACGTCAGCGCCGTGCCGTCCGGCAAGGAAGCGCTGGCGTTGCTGCGCACCAAGGCGCACTTGCGCGATTATTTCGATGTCGTGCTGCTCGATCAGAACATGCCCGGCATGAGCGGCATGCAACTGGCCGCCAAGATCAAGGAAGACCCGAGCCTCAATCACGACATCCTGCTGATCATGCTCACCGGCATCAGCAATGCGCCCAGCAAGATCATCGCCCGCAATGCTGGCATCAAACGCATTCTGGCCAAGCCGGTGGCCGGCTATACGCTCAAGACCACGCTGGCAGACGAACTGACGCAACTGAACAAGGGCGTCGTTCCACTCTCATCGCAACCGGCATTGAACACACCGGTCAGCGTGCCCGGCGACTTCCGTATCCTGGTGGCCGAAGACAACACCATATCGACCAAGGTCATTCGCGGCATGCTCGGCAAGCTCAACCTGCGCCCCGATACCGCCAGCAACGGTGAAGAAGCGCTGCGGGCCATGAAGGCACAGCGTTACGATCTGGTACTGATGGATTGTGAAATGCCGATCCTCGATGGCTTCTCGGCCACCGAACAACTAAGGGCCTGGGAAGTGGGCAACCAGCGGGTACGCACTCCGGTGGTGGCTCTGACAGCGCACATTCTGACCGAACACAAGGATCGCGCCCGTCAGGCGGGTATGGATGGGCACATGGCAAAACCCATCGAGTTGTCGCAGTTGAGAGAACTGATCGAGTACTGGGTCGAACAGCGTGAGGCAAACCGCACTCTGGCGTCCAATGGCAACCTTTACCAGCAGAACCGATGAGCCACAACAAAGCCGCCTCTCCCAAGTGAGCCAAGATCATGCTGCATGTGCTGTTCAGTGTTTATCTGAAGATGCTGGTGCTCTATAGCCCTTTTTTCGTACTTTCCTGCTTTATCAGCCTGACCCGTGGCCACTCACGCAAGGAGCAGCGGCGTCTGGCCTGGAAAGTCGCGCTGGCGACGCTGATTTCCAGCGTACTGCTCTATCTGTTCGGCCGGGTGATCTTCGATGTCTTCGGCATTACCGTGGATGCCTTCAGGATTGGCGCAGGCAGTGTGCTGTTCATTTCGGCACTGGGCATGGCACAAGGTAAATCGGCGGTACAGACCGATAACATTCAGCAGGATGTCACCATCGTTCCCCTGACCATACCGATCACCGTCGGCCCGGGGACCATCGGCGCACTGCTGGTCATGGGGGTCAGCCAACCTCATTGGGATGACAAGCTCACCGCCATCCTGAGCATTGCCCTGGCCAGCTTCAGCGTGGGTGTCGTTCTGTACCTGTCCGACCGGATCGAGCGCATTCTGGGCGACCAGGGACTGCAGATCGTCAGCCGCCTGATGGGACTGTTCGTCTGCGCCCTGGCAGCGCAAATCATTTTCACCGGAGTCAAAGGCTATCTGGTGCCATGACTAGATGTGCGCACTTCTTATGATTGCCTGCGCCTTGCCACTCAGATAACCGAGAACCCTGTCACGGTGAGCTTCGTAGGCAACGGAATCGAAAACATAGCTGCCGCCCTTGAAGTAGAGAATCAGGCGATTACTGCCCTGCGCTGCATGGGTGTCGCTGGTCAGGTGCAGGCTGCAAAGCATGATACGCACCTCATTGGGACGAGTCCTCTCACAAGGGGCAACCTGAAAGCTGGCCAGACGCTTGCGACTGACATCCCCCTCGAAAAAGGCCTCAGCCTTCTCATGAACGCCCATTGCCTGGAATGAGCGCTGTACCAGACCGGAAAGCCGTCCGTAATCCGGCTCCCCGAGAATGGCGAATGTCGCCTGCTGCAGATCCTCCATGTCCGTCAGCAACAGCGAGTCCTTGATGATCCTGTTCTTGCAGACAAGCCCCAGCTTTTCCAGACGATTGCGGTAATAGTGCATCCAGCTGGACCACTGCCCCAGAAAGTCATATTGCTCGCTGGCAAACAATTGGGAATACAGCAGGATATTCTGCACATCCGTCTTTTCCTGCATCGACAGACCGGGAAGAAAGGCCACCATACTGTCGATATTTCCCAGATATGCAGCTTTGATATCAGTCAGGCTCATTGTGTTTTCCTTTTCATCGAGCCATTCGGTTGCATCACAACCGAATGATTTCCTGCTTCGCCTCCCTGGACAAAGCATCCTGAACCATTGAACGCAAAGGCGCATAAGCCTCAGGTTCGAATCGAAATGCAGTGCCGCTGTAGCGCACCGTCATTTCACCGCCGAGCATCTGCCATAAATACGGGGATGGTCTCAGGGCTACTGTTCTCATCTGCAGGCAGCACACCAGGATATTGATATTGCCGTTGGCGTCCCTCTCGCACGGTACGACCTGAAACAGCTCGGAGCGTCCGGAGGTGCCCCATGAGTTGAAATAGGTCTGGGCAAGCTCACTGTTCATGAGTGTGTCGAATGAGTTAACCAACGACTGACGCAGAGAGGGTGAGGTTGCGACATCGAGAAAGGCAGGTCGGCGACTCAAGTCCCGCAGCCCATGAATTTTCAGGGCATTTCTCACGACTCTGCCGAACTGCCGTCCTCCCGTTGAGGCAATGGAGCGTTGATACTCATCCAGCCAGACCCAGCCGCGAAGCGTGTGTGGATACCTGGCGTCCGCACGCAATTGCGCGTATAGCAAGCAATCGAGAATGTCACTTTTCAGCCCGTCCTCGACCTGCTTGCCGAAGGTCACCAGATGACGCCCCATCAGCAGGCAACTATCGTGATAAGACATCGCGTTCCCCTTTTAACGGCTCGATGAACAGGGGGCGTTTTTCCTTGAGGGCCACATCGAAGCGTTCGCGGAACTGTGAATAGATGACGTCGACAAGGCGCATCGAGTAGAAATCGAGTGCGACATTGCCAACCACCTGGAGCGGGTCGATGGACTCGAACAGATACGCTGGCGTCAACGCTTGCAGCGTCGTGAAATGAATCTGCACCAGCACCATCTCGTCTCCTGCCGGCCCGACAAAAGCAAGCTGCAAGGCGACTCTGGTGGCTACGGATTTCGGTACTGCATCCAGTGCACCGGGCACGATTTCCACCCCATGCTGATCAACCGACAGCGTCTGCGCTGCCAACAGTTCGATCGCTCTCTGCTCCGGCTGCTGCGCATAGCACTGACGGGCAGCCATCTCGGCCTTGTCGACCGATACCTGCGGAACAAGTAAGGTCTTCGCCGACCTTATCCAGTCCCACAACGTAGACCCCGGCCCGCCCGCAGGACGCTGACTGAAACCTTCATGCGTGTTCAATACCCAGCCGAAACGCAGGGCAGCAGCCAGCCACACTTGCTTCCAGCTTTCGAAATCAACATGTTTTTCCGGGGTTTTTTTGGACGCTGCAAGTTGTGCGTATAACAGGGAGTCCAGCACATCATGTGTCTGAACAACATGGCAGGTATCAAAGAAAAGCAAACACCCGCCACTGACAATGGGATGACAAGGCTCAATCTTCATGAACACTTCCTTTTCATTCAAAGATTGGAGGCGACAAGCGCCTCCGCGAGCACTCAGATTTCGTACTCTTCAATTGCATCTTTGGCGTTATTACCCAGACGCTCCCGAACAAGTTCACGATGACGCTGGTAGACCGTAGAGTTAAGAACTAGATTGTTCTGACCTTGATAAGTACTGACGTCCGAGTTGTTCCACTCCCAGAACAGCACATTCGTAACATTGATTTCGGTATTGAAACTGACCGCCCCCAATGCCACATTTACAAAACCATCCGACGACTCGCTGCAGGCAGCAATGCGGAAACTGCCGCCCTTGTGAGTCTTGCTTTGATGCTCAAACAACCTCAGCGGCTTGTCCTTGGCCTTGAGCGCAGCAATCGCATCCCCCGCGACCTTGAGCATCGCAGCGGAGGCAGGCCCCGGCAGCGCGGCGGCGGCGATGGCCGAACCAATGATTTCCAGCCCGACCTGATCCATGGTGAAACTCTGCCTGGTCGTGCGATACCTGGCATAACTCCAGTTGACGGAAAGCCAGCCGAGCTTGGCCAGAACTTCGTTGTACTTGCCATACCAGAGCTGGGTCTGGGATTCAGGGTTGAATGCCTTGTTCGCAACCAGCGTGGCGAACAGGAAGGAGTCCATGACATCTTCCTTGTTCTGCCGGGAAACACCTTCGGTAAAGGCAACAACACTTCCCCCGACTACCGCCCCCTTTGGCGCGACCGGAACAACTGGCTGATCCCCCGACCTCAGGCGGGCACTCATGGCTTCGGTATGCTCGGCCAATGAATGCGTGCAGCTGGCAAGTTCACAATTCTCGATGTAGTTCAGGCTTGCGGTATCGTCTATTACTGTTTCTGTTTTCATTTCGCTTAATCCTTTAAATGTTCATGTCCTCGTGGACAGAAACAAGACTAGCGAAATTGAAAAGAAGCAACGACCCGTTAAATGCGATCCAAAATCAATCCATTATTGATTTCATCAGCTTTCGATAAATCGATCCGCCCGCAGATCCGAAGAATGCAAAACAAGAATTTTCTTGAAAATACAATGGCTTTTAACAAGTGCTTACAAGAGAAAAGAAACGGACTACATGAAATGTATGTCCGCACTTTTCAGATTCATAAAGACTGCGGGAAAAATATCCGCTCTTCTTGCGACTCAATACAGCCAGAGTCAGGACTTTTCCCACAACATCAAACTCGGCATCGGACACATATCGCTCATTATTTCGCCGGTTTCGCTCCATACCAGCGCGGCGTATACACCCAGTTCCCGCCCTCACGGCGAGGAAAAATGCAGGTCGTGGACGAGCCGACAAGCACCATGGTGCGCATATCCACTTGTTCGGGCGTCAGTTCGCCCAGGGTAATGACACGCAAGGTCTGACCGGGACGACCGATATCACGCCCCAGAGTCACGGGCGTTTCGGGTGTGCGGTGCTGGCGCACGATCTCCAGGGCACGGCCCAGTTGCCAGGGGCGGGAACGCGAAATGGGGTTGTAGAAAGCCAGCGCCAGATCGGCCTGCGAAGCCAGGTCCAGACGCTTTTCGATCACATCCCAGGGCTTGAGGTTGTCCGACAGCGACATGACGCAGAAGTCATGCCCCAGAGGCGCACCCGCCTGAGCGGCCGTGGCCAGAGAAGCGGAAACGCCCGGCAGGATTTCCAGTTCAACAGCATGCCAGCGCGGGTCCGTGGATTCATGCAACGCTTCCAGCACGGCCGAAGCCATGGCGAACACCCCCGGATCACCGGACGACACCACCACCACCGACCGACCCTGGGCCGCCAGTTCGAATGCATGACGGGCACGCAGCATTTCTTCACGATTGTCGGTGCAATGCAGCACCTGATCGGCACGGAACGGCCCGGCCATGCGCACATAGGTTTCATAGCCCAGTACATCGTTGGCACGTGCCAGTTCGGCCTTGACCGCAGGCACCATGAATTCGGCAGCACCCGGCCCCAGGCCAATCACCGCCAGCCGTCCGCGCCCGCGACCGATCTGCTGAACATCCAGTGGCTGGCGGGCAACCGCAATCGCCATGCCCTCTCCCACACTGATCGGTGGCAGCAGTTGCGGCACGGCATACCGGGCCATGTCGCTGGCGGCTTCGGCTTTGGCAAAACGTACCGGAACCCCCAGGTCGGCGGCGGCCTGATGCAAGTCGGCATCGGCCATCTGCTCATCACCCGCCAGCAGGCAGGCCAGCGATTGCAGAGCAATTCTGGCAGAGTGCAGGCCCGCCCGGATCTTCTCGGCCAGTCCGGAGCCGGTTTCGCTGACGGCAACCAGCACGCAGCGCGAGTAAATCAGCAACTCGTTGCTCGCAGCCTCACGCTCGGCACATCCCACATGAATCGCCAGATCGGCATGCGGGTCTTCCGGCAACTGCGCCTGAGCCAGCCAGGGCGCGGCACCTTCGATACGCACCCGCTCGCCGGAAAGCAGATCGGAAACGAAGCGCTTGCCCAGCTCCAGATCACCCAGGGCATAACCACTGGGCGGATTGAGCAGGCAGGTACCGAAACGCAGTTCACCACTGGTGGTGATTGCAGGTGCAACACCAAGGCCAGCGGCAATTTCACGGGCCATGACATTGACCCCACCCAGCCCGCCCAGCAGCGGCACGACGGCGCTGCCATCCTCGGCTACGGCCAGCACGGCGGGTTCGGCGCCCTTCTCGAGCAGCAACGGCGCCAGGGTGCGGATCACGATACCGGCAGCACACAAGGCAATGATCGGCGTGTTCTGTTGATACAACTGGCGCAAGGTCGCGCCAAACTCGGTGTAGGTGCTGTCCGCCCCCTGCACCCGCTCGGCCAGACCATGAATCAGTGCATCCGGGTAAAGTTGCTGGATGCGTCGCGCAGTAGCCAGGCTGCCATTGCCCAGAATCACAATGGCTGGAATATTCTGGACCATCAGCCTTGCCACCTTTCGCCGGGAACGATGATCAGCGAGAAATAAGGCGACGACATGGGGTCGACCTGATCCAGCGGTACGATCTTCTGATTGACCATGGTGGCGCGCTCGACGTAAAGCGCACGCCCGGCCATGCCCAGCTCTGCCAGTACCTCCCGTACCTTGGGGAAGTTGCGACCCAGCTTCATGATCACCGCCGCATCGGCATCGGCCAGTTTGCGCTTGAGCTCATCGTGCGGCAGCACGCCGGACAGTACCGAAAGGCTCTGATTGCGATAGACCAGTGGTGCCCCCAGAACGGACGCCCCGCCCAGCATCGAGCACACACCCGGAATCACCTGGGCCTCGTAACGCTCGGCCAGACGGTCATGCAGGTACATATAAGAGCCATAGAAGAACGGATCGCCTTCGCAGATCACCGCCACGTCGCGCCCGGCATCCAGGTGCGCTGCCACCTCAAGGCTGGCCTCGTCATAGAAATCGCAGATGACCTGCTCGTAGGACAGCGGCGCAGGCAGCGCTTCGGTGGTCACCGGATAAACCAGCGGCATCAGCGTCTGGGCTTCCTGCAGATGGCCTTCGATAATGCCGAACGCATTACCTTTCTTGCCCTTGGCCACGAAATAGGCCACCACCGGCGACTCGCGCAGCAGACGCAGCGCCTTGACGGTAATCAGTTCCGGGTCGCCGGGACCGACGCCCAGGCCAATCAATCGACCACGAGCCTGCATCATTCGATCTCCGTCGCCAGTGCATTGACCGCGGCCACCGCCATGGCGCTGCCACCGCGACGCCCCTGCATGATGACGAAAGGCACGCCACGGCTGTCGGCAGCCAGCATGGCCTTGGACTCGGCAGCGCCAACGAAGCCCACCGGGAAACCGAGGATCAATGCCGGTTTCGGCGCGCCGGCATCAAGCATTTCCAGCAGATAGAACAGCGCGGTCGGAGCATTTCCGATCACCACGACACTGCCTTCCAGATGCGGACGCCACAGTTCGAGCGCCACGGCGGAGCGGGTATTGCCCAGTTCACGGGCCATTTGCGGAACGCCGTCGTCATGCAGGGTGCAGATGATCTGATTGTTGGCTGGCAGCCGCGAACGGGTGATGCCTTCGGACACCATGCGCGCATCGCAGAGGATCGGCGCGCCTGCCGCCAGTGCGTTGCGCCCGGCCGTACCGGCACCCGGCGAGAAGCGCAGGTCTTCGATGACTTCGACCATGCCACAGGCGTGGATCACGCGCACGGCGAGTTTTTCCAGGTCGGCGGGGATCGTGTCCAGACGCGCTTCGGCGCGAATGATCGAGAAGGAGTTGCGATAAATCTCCTGACCATCGCGGATGTAATCAATCATGCAGAACTGCTCCGTGAGTCGGCGGCCAGCTGCGCGCCGACTGCTTCAATAGTGAGGTCACGCGCACGCAGCACGCCGAAACCGGAATGTGCTGCATCGCGAAAATAAAGGTCGTAATGGCCGGGCGAAACCGCCAGCAAGGTTACAGGCGCGACATGAGCCGCCGCGCAGGAGCGACCGCAACCGGTCAGGTGCGCTGCTTCGCCGGGAGGCAACCGTTCGGCCAGCAACAGGGCATCGGCCTTGGTATCGGCAAGTCCTTTGCCGCAACCGGCAGACCCTGTACAGGCAACGATGCGCGACAGCGGCTGTGCGCTGGAACAGATCAGCCCCGCAGCCTGCAATGCCGCCATTACCTCCTGCGCCCGCTCGGCGGGGACATTGGGCAACAACAGGCTTTGCCAGGGCGTCAGCCGCAAGGTGCCGTCGCCCTTTTCGCTGGCCAGTCGGGCGACGAAGGTCAGCAGCGTGGCGTCCAGACGCCCGAGGGGGACTGCGCCGCCGACTGACACCAGACCGGCTTGCATCTGTGGATAAATGCCCAGGTGACGATATTCGCCAGGGCTCGGACGCTGCCAGCCGGTTATTTTCTGATCAATTCGAAGTGGCACGCTCAGGCGCGTCGTCAACTGGCGCAGGATTTCCGCGACCGGCACCTCGGCCAGCAAATGCCGCATGCGGCTGTGTTCGACACTGGCCAGATCGAGAAACAGCTCCAGCAATGCGACAACCAGTTCATGCCCGTTCGCCAGTGGCACGGCTGCCAGCGGGCGATCCCGGGCCGGGCAACCCGCCAGTCCGAAGGCCAGCAATACTTCACCGTCCAGCGAAAGGGCCGAAAGCCACAGGTCATGGGGGTGCTCCAGCATGACCAACGCCTCGCCACCGTCCAGCGACAGAGCGAACTTGGCCGACAGCTCATGAAAACGTGCGCGGGTTTCCAGAGACGCCAGAATCTGCGCCGCCAGGGGCCGTGTATCGAACAGCATGTGCGGGTCCAGCCCGGCGGTCGGGCTGAGCATCAGGTTGCGCACATCGTCGCTGTCCGGACTAGCCGGACCAAGGCCTGCGGCCATCAACGACTCGATCAGCCCGTCATGATCGGCACCGATCCCGCGAATCTGCAGGTTGGAGCGGTTGGTCGCTTCGATCACACCCTGTGCATACGTACTCGCGGCACTGGCCACCGCCAACGCCTGGGCACTGGTGATCACTCCACCGGCCAGCTTGATCCGGCAGATTCCGCCGTCCAGCGCCGGGACGATACGCAGCAACCCCGGACAGGCCGAGGGGCGAATGGCTATGGAGGACTTGCGAGCGTACTTCGGCTCGTTCAATGAATCACCCGATCTGGACTCTGGTTGCAGCTTCAATAGGCACATGTGCCTATCGGGCGCGGTATTATGCCTGCTTTGTCCGCCAGCATGAAAAGACGCTCTGTCGGAAGTTCGGATCGAGGAATGCAAATGTCGCCGTGGCTGACAGTCGTGGGAATCGGGGAAGACGGTTACAAAGGCCTGGGCAAGAATGCCCGGCATGCGCTGCTGCACGCCGATCAGGTGTTTGGCAGCCCGCGCCAGCTCGCCCTGCTGCCGCCCTGTATTCGCGCAGAACGCCGCAACTGGCCGAGCCCGTTTTCCCTGACGCCGGTACTGGAGCAGCGTGGCGCCGAAGTCTGTGTCCTGGCCAGCGGCGATCCGATGCTGTTTGGTGTCGGCGCCAGCCTTGCCCGCGTGGTCGCCATCGAGGAAATGCGCGTCATATCCGCGCCCTCCTCCTATTCACTTGCGGCGGCACGCATGGGCTGGCCGTTGCAGGAGGTCGTCACGCTTTCGGTCGTCGCCCGACCTCTGGCCGCTCTGAACGCACAGGTTCATCATGGCCTGCGCCTGCTGGTGCTGAGCAACGATGGCAGCAGCCCGGCAGCCATTGCCGGCCTGTTGCGCGAGCGGGGTTTCGGCCCAAGCCATATGACCGTGCTGGAACATCTGGGCGGCGAAGCCGAGCGACGTATCGACGGGCTGGCCAGTGAGTGGGGCAGCCCGGATATCGCGGCGCTGAACCTCGTGGCCATCGACTGCCGCGCCGACGCCGATGCGCCACGCCTGAGCACCCTGGCAGGCTTGCCGGACTCGGCGTTCGAACATGACGGCCAGCTCACCAAGCGTGATGTGCGGGCAATCACTCTGGCGCGTCTGGCTCCGGTACCCGGCGAACTGCTCTGGGACGTGGGTGCGGGGTGTGGCTCCATCGGCATCGAGTGGATGCGCGCCCATCCCACCTGCCGAACCCTGGCCATCGAAGCGGATGAAGGTCGTCAGCATCTGATCGAATTCAACCGTGATGCGCTGGGGGTGCCCGGCCTGCAACTGGTGCGCGGCAGTGCGCCCGAAGCGCTGCATGACCTTGAAACCCCTGATGCCATCTTCATCGGAGGCGGCGTGACCCGTCCCGGCGTGCTGGAGGCCTGCTGGAAACAACTGCGCTCCGGTGGCCGGCTGGTTGCCAATGCCGTGACCCTGCAAAGCGAAGTCGCCCTGATGGCCTGGCGCGAACAGCATGGCGGCGAGCTGACCCGCATCCACGTCGCCCATGCCAGACCGCTGGGCGAATTCGATACCTGGCGTCAGGCATTGCCCATCACTCTGCTGGATGTGGTCAAGCCCTGATGCGCGAAGAAACCGCCGAACAGCCCGCCCCGCTACGCAGTGGCCTGACGACAGGCAGTTGCGCCACGGCCACCAGCCTGGCGGCTGCGCGTCTGTTGCTGGGCGGACCGGCCAACGATGCGGTGCAGATCGTGCTGCCCAAGGGCAAGCAGGTGCAGATGCGCCTGGAATTCTGTCGCCTTGTGGCGGACGGCGCTGAGGCGGCAACCATCAAGGATGCCGGAGACGACCCCGACGTGACCCATGGCGCACTGGTCTTTGCCCGGGTGCGGCTCGATGCCGAGCCAGGCGTGCGCTTTGTCGCAGGCCCCGGGGTGGGCACCGTGACGCGCCCCGGTCTGGTACTGAATGTCGGTGAACCTGCCATCAACCCGGTGCCGCGTCGCATGATGACCGAGCATTTGCTGGGGTTGGCGCAGGAAATGGGTTACGAGGGCGGTTTCGAGGTGACGGTGGGCGTCGAAGGCGGTGAAGCCCTGGCACTGAAAACCATGAACCCGCGCCTGGGCATTCTCGGCGGGCTGTCGATCCTGGGCACCAGCGGCATTGTGCGGCCGTTTTCCTGCGCGGCTTACATCGCGTCCATCCACCAGGGTATCGATGTCGCCAAGACCAATGGCTATCTGCATATCGCCGCCTGCACCGGCAATGCCAGCGAAGACACCATGCGCCGGGTCTATGGCATCCCGGATATCGCCCTGATCGAAATGGGCGACTTCGTCGGCGCAGTGCTCAAGCACCTGCGCAAGGTGCCTGTGGATAAACTGAGTCTGTGCGGCGGTTTCGGCAAGATCAGCAAACTGGCTGCCGGGCATATGGACCTGCACAGCCGCCATTCCAGCATCGACCTGCCGCAACTGGCGCAATGGGCCGCGCACGCGGGTGCCGATGAGTTATTGCAACAGCAGATCCGCGAGGCCAATACCAGCCAGCAGGCTCTGGCCATGAGCACCGCAGCGGGCGTGCCGCTGGGCGATGTGGTCTGCCAGCATGCCCTGGACTTCGCCCGCAGCGTGGTCCCGGCACAGGTTCAAGTGGAAGTGTTCGCCATCGATCGTCAGGGTGCGATTGTCGGAAAAGCCGGAGTGACTGCATGAAACGCATATTGCTGCTGGGCGGCGTGACCGAAGCATTGGCCATCGCACGAACCCTGGGGCCGCAACACTTCTACAGTCTGGCCGGGGTCGGTCGCGTACCGACGGATCTGACCTGCCAGCTCAAGGTCGGCGGTTATGGCGGCGCTGAAGGTATGGCGCAGTTTATCCGTGAACAGGGTATCGACCTGCTGCTGGATGCCACCCATCCCTATGCCGCGCAAATCAGCCGCAATGCCGCTGTTGCGTCGGGCCTGGCGGGGATCGAATGCTGGGCGCTGCGTCGCCCGGCGTGGCAGCCAGGTCCTGGCGATGACTGGCGTGAAGTGGCCGACTGGGCGGAACTGATCGCAGCAATGGCTCCATTCAAGCGTCCGCTGTTCACTCTGGGCCGGGAGCCCTTGCAGCACCTGCACGAAATCCCCGAGCACCAGTTCTGGACCCTGCGCGCCCTGGACCCGTACCCTGGCAACGAACGCTGTGAAGTTATCGGCGCACGCGGCCCTTTCCACCTCGAAGACGAACGTGCCCTCTTCGAGCGACGCCGGATCGATGTCCTGATCAGCAAGAACAGCGGCAGCAGCTCCACCGAACCCAAACTGGAAGTGGCCCGCGAACGTGGCTTGCCGGTGCTGGTGCTGAAACGACCGGCATTACCGGAAGTGGACCGGGTGCTGGAAAGTCTCGAAGAAACCTTGCATGCCCTTCGCGAATGAATTCGCCTCGGATTCCCCGCGACACCCGGCCACAGGCCTCCCTTTTTACTTATCGCCGCCATTCAGGCTAAATGGCGAGGCTGACTGGACCCTTCGATCAAACGGAAACCGTAATGTCCCGACACCGGACAACATCGGCCTGGATAGCCTGCTTCGCAGTGCTTTTCAGTCTGCTGGCCATGCCCCTGTCGCCTCGTTCTCAGGGCGAGCAGTTGCTGTGGGGCAGTTTCTGTAGCGGCAGTGGTACACGTCTGGTAGCGATTTCCCTGAGTGATGCGACAAACCGCGTTCCCGGCAATGACGATCACTCAGGCATGCAACATTGCGCCTGCTGTTCAGGCTCGCTGATTGTCGTCATTCCTTCAGGCTTTACCCATGGCCCGCAGATACGGCCTGGACCGGAATACTTCCCGCCCGCCCTCTTTCTGATCCTCACCTCGCCTCGCCAGCAATGGCCAAGCGCCAACCCCCGCGCCTCTCCGCTAGCCTGACATTCACTTCGCACGCGTCTTGACGCACCTGAATGAATTGACCGGAGAATCGTCCATGTTCAAGAAAGTCCTCATGCTGGCTGCCCTGTTGCTGCCTGCCTGCTTTGCCAATGCCCACGAATACACCGGCGGTCAGTTATTGATCGGCCACCCATGGTCCATGGAACTGCCACCGAATGCGCCGACCGTAGCGGCGTATTTCACCATTGAGAACAAGGGCAGCAACGCCGATCGTCTGTTGAGCGTCACAACTCCCATCGCCAGCCAGGCAGAGTTGCATGAGCATGTGCAGGCAGATGGCCTGATGAAAATGCGCCAGGTACCGTCAGTCGAGGTTCCAGCCGGAGCCAAAGTCAGTTTTGCGCCCATGGCTTATCATGTGATGCTGCTGGGTATCAAAGACCGGTCCATGCTCGCCCTCGGTCAGCGCTTTCCGATGACGCTGCACTTCGAAAAGGCTGGCAATATCGACGTACAGGTCTTGGTCCAGAAGCAGGAACCCGAACACAAACATTGAGTGACTGCCTGACTTGATTGCCATGCGCACCGACCGAACCCGCTCAGCCGTGCCTCCTGGAGCCAGAGGCGCATGGTTGAGTCTGTTCGCCATGTTGATGATCTTTATCGGTCCACTGATTTCCCAGTCGATGCCGATGGAACATCACGCCGGTATGTCCATGCCCGTGTCCACCTCGATGGGCAGTGGGGAGCACCATGCGCACCATGGCGGCGAGCACGCCAGCCCTGCCGAGACAGGCATGAGCGATCATGCGCTATGGGCCAAGTGCGGCTACTGCACCTTGCTGTTCAGTTGCCCTGCCCTGTCTCGGGTCATCACTCTGGTTGCCGCAACGCCGCCCAAACCCTCCGACTTCTTTGCCGCGCTCACCCGGCAAGGTCATGCGCGTCAGAGCGCCTTCCTGCACGCCCGCAGCCGGGCACCGCCTGCCACGACGACAGCCTGACCCTATAACGACCGCAGCCCCGAAAGCTGCGCGAACCTGACTGACTTGCCGGAAACCTGCGCAACTCAGTCCTGTACCTTTTTCCGTGAGCACGCTTTTCATGTCACAGCGTAAAGTCTCTTTCTATAACCTTGCCTGGCGCTGGCATTTCTATGCCGGATTGTTCGTGGCACCGTTCATGATCCTGCTGGCGCTGACCGGGATCATTTACCTGTTCAAGCCTCAGCTGGATCAATTGATGTACAGCGACCTGCTGACCGTCAAACCCGCTCATCACCAGATCAGCGCCGACGAGTTGCAGCAGCGGGTGCTGAACCGTTATCCACAGGCAGCCGTCAGCAAATACTTCCCGCCCGTCAGCGCCGAAGGCAGCGCGCAATTCGTGGTGCGTGAACAGGGCCGCGAGCTGAATGTCTTTATCGACCCTTATCGCGGCGAAATTCTGGGAACCCAGGATGCCAAAAACAACCTGCAAGCCATCGCCCGCGCCCTGCATGGCGAGCTGATGATCGGCACGGTCGGTGACCGGCTGATCGAGCTGGCCGCTGGCTGGGGCATCATGCTGGTGATCTCGGGCCTCTATCTGTGGTGGCCACGCGGGAGCAATGCATCTGGGGTGTTGTGGCCGCGCCTGAGCAGCCGCGGGCGCGTGCTGTGGCGCGACCTGCATGCGGTCACCGGTTTCTGGGGCTCGCTGATTCTGCTGTTCATGCTGCTCAGCGGCATGACCTGGACCGGCTTCTGGGGCAAGCAGTACGCCGAGCTGTGGAACACCTTCCCCGCCGCGATGTGGACCGATGTACCCAAGTCCACGCAACTGGCCGGTGAACTCAATACCGCCAGCGTGCAGACCGTGCCCTGGGCGCTGGAAAACACGCCGATGCCGCAGTCCACGGGCGAGCATGCCGAACACATGAATCATCACGGCATGTCTGCCGGCCCGGCGGCACCGAAAGTCACCTTGCAGCAGGTCGTGGATATCGCCACCGAACGCGGCGTCGAGCCCGGCTACAGCATTACCGCACCCAAGACTGCCGAAGGCGTATTCACGGTATCGGTATTCGCGGACGATCCGCGCAATGACGCCACTCTGCATATCGATCAGTACAGCGGCAAGGTGCTGGCTGACGTGGGCTGGAAGGATTACAGCCTGGTTTCCCGGGCTACCGAGATGAGCGTGATGCTGCACGAAGGCAAATTCTTCGGCTGGATCAACCAGATGCTGATCTTTGTGGCGTGCCTGATGATTCTGCTCGGCTCGGTCAGCGGGCTGGTGATCTGGTGGAAGCGCCGCCCCACAGGAGGCCTCGGTGTACCGCCCTTGCGCCATGACCTGCCACGCTGGAAAACGGCAATCGTGATCATGTTCGCCCTGGCTGTAGCCTTCCCGCTGGTAGGCATTTCGCTGCTGGCGGTGTGGGCGTTCGATCGGATAGTTTTTTCCCGCTTTGCTAAATCTTCGGCGGCAGCTTAAATTGCAGCTACGAAGCCTGAAACCGGCGGGCGGTTTTGTGATGAATTCCTCACCCGACCGGTTCGGGCCTCGTCGAATCTCTTGAAAAAGCCGCTGAAAAGCGGCTTTTTCATTGCGCAGCATCCCCCTCGCACCAACAACGACCAAAAAATCCAGCGATGCACCACGATCAGCGCCACTTCAGTGCGCAGGCTTGCACCTGGTTGTTGCAGTGCCTGTCTACGCCGCCGTTGGCCGGGTTGGGCACAGCCTTTGCTTAGCAGCATTGAGGCATTTCTTCGCCCTCCCAAAAAAAGCCAACCGAACGGAGCCCGTCCAATGAAGCGTCGCAGCCTGATCAAAGCTTTCACCCTGACCGCATCAATCGCCGCAATGGGTATGACCTGGACAGTTCAGGCAGCCGAAACGATCAAGGTCGGTATTCTGCATTCGCTTTCCGGGACCATGGCCATTTCCGAGACTTCGCTCAAGGACATGGCGCTGATGACCATCGATGAAATCAATGCCAAGGGTGGCGTGAACGGCAAGATGCTGGAACCTGTGGTCGTGGACCCGGCCTCCAACTGGCCGCTGTTCGCGGAAAAGGGCCGTCAGTTGCTGACTCAGGACAAGGTCGCTGTAGTGTTCGGCTGCTGGACATCCGTGTCCCGCAAATCGGTACTGCCGGTCTTTGAAGAGCTCAACGGCCTGCTGTTCTACCCTGTGCAGTACGAAGGCGAAGAGATGTCGCCGAACGTGTTCTATACCGGTGCAGCGCCCAACCAGCAGGCGATTCCTGCGGTCGAGTACCTGATGGGCGAAGACGGCGGCTCGGCCAAACGCTTCTTCCTGCTGGGCACCGACTACGTTTACCCGCGTACTACCAACAAGATTCTGCGCGCATTCCTGCACTCCAAAGGTGTGAAGGACAGCGACATCGAAGAGGTTTACACCCCGTTCGGCCACGCCGATTACCAGACCATCGTGGCGAACATCAAGAAGTTCTCCGCTGGCGGCAAGACCGCTGTGATCTCCACCGTGAACGGCGACTCCAACGTGCCGTTCTACAAGGAACTGGCCAACCAGGGCCTGAAAGCCACCGACGTTCCGGTCGTGGCCTTCTCGGTCGGCGAAGAAGAACTGCGCGGCATCGACACCAAGCCACTGGTCGGTCACCTCGCGGCCTGGAACTACTTCCAGTCCGTGGAGAACCCGGTCAACAAGAAGTTCGTGGCTGACTGGACTGCCTACGCCAAGAAGAAAAACCTGCCGGGCGCTGACAAGGCTGTGACCAACGACCCGATGGAAGCCACCTACGTGGGCATTCACATGTGGGCCCAGGCCGTCGAGAAAGCCAAGTCCACCGATGTCGACAAGGTTCGCGAAGCCATGGCCGGCCAGACCTTCGCCGCGCCGTCGGGCTTCACTCTGACCATGGACAAGACTAACCACCACCTGCACAAGCCGGTCATGATCGGTGAAGTCGAGGAGAACGGTCAGTTCAACGTGGTCTGGCAGACCAAGGAGCCGATCCGCGCCCAGCCCTGGAGCCCGTACATCCCTGGCAACGACAAGAAGCCGGATCATGCAGTGAAAAGTAACTAAGACCTAGCCACTCTCTTCGCGAATGAATTCGCTCCTGCGGGGGCAATTCATTCGCGAAATGCCTCACCGCCGACTGCCAGGCTACCGATATGCCCAAGACCCTGTACCGCCTCATTCTCACATTCGCGTTCCTGCTGCCTCTGGCAGTACACGCCAGTGATGCCGGCGACTTTGTTTCTGCCAGCTCTTCGCAACAGGCCGACCTGCTTGAAACCTGGGCAGCCAGACCTGTGCCCGAGCGTGTCGAACTGCTCGAAGCCTTGCGCGATGGACGTGTTGCCGCAGACAGCAGCAAACGCGCCTACCTCGAAAACAACGAGCAATACGTGGCCGTGGATGCCCAGGCACCTGCCGCCGCTGATGCACCCAACCCGGATGAACCGCGCAAACTGCGCCTGAACAATCGGCTGCGGGGTCTGGTCGAGACCGCGCTGGCCAGCCACCAATTGCTGGCGGCCGATGCAAAACTGCGTCTGGCTGCAGCCCGGCAATTGCAGAAAAGCGCCCGCCCCGCTCAGCTTGAACTGCTGACCCAGCGGGTCGCCGCCGAAACCGACTCCGGCGTAAAGGACGCCCTGACGCTGGCGCTGGCCAACCTGCAACTGGTCGACAGCAGCCCTTCGGTACGTCTGGCCGCCGTGCGTCTGCTGGGTGAAACCGGCGATCCGCTGGCCCGCACCCGGCTTGAAACACTGCTGTCTCCCGGCGTGGAAACCGACGCAACCGTGCGCATCGCAGCCGAAACCAGTCTGGCGCAGGTCAAACGCAAACTGATGGTCGGCGAAGTGCTGGGTCAGGCGTTCAGTGGCATGTCCCTGGGTTCGATTCTGTTGCTGGCCGCTCTCGGGCTGGCAATCACTTTCGGTTTACTGGGCGTGATCAACATGGCCCACGGCGAAATGCTGATGCTGGGCGCCTACTCCACTTACGTAGTGCAGTTGATGTTCCAGCGCTATGCGCCGGGCGCCATCGAGTACTACCCGCTGATCGCCTTGCCGGTGGCGTTCTTCGTCACGGCACTGATCGGCATGGCCCTGGAGCGCACGGTGATTCGCCATTTGTATGGCCGTCCGCTGGAAACCCTGCTTGCCACCTGGGGTATCAGCCTGATGTTGATTCAGGCCGTGCGTCTGGCTTTCGGCGCGCAGAACGTGGAAGTCGCCAACCCCGAGTGGCTGTCGGGCGGGATTCAGGTGCTGCCCAATCTGGTGCTGCCTTACAACCGTATCGTGATCATCGCCTTTGCGCTGTTCGTGGTGGTACTGACCTGGCTGTTGCTGAACAAGACCCGTCTGGGCCTGAACGTGCGCGCCGTGACCCAGAACCGCAACATGGCCGCCTGCTGCGGCGTGCCCACCGGACGTATCGACATGATGGCCTTCGGGCTCGGTTCGGGTATCGCCGGACTGGGCGGCGTGGCCTTGAGCCAGATCGGCAACGTCGGCCCGGACCTGGGCCAGAGCTACATCATCGATTCGTTCCTGGTGGTGGTGCTCGGCGGTGTCGGCCAACTGGCAGGCAGCGTAATGGCCGCCTTCGGGCTGGGCATCGCCAACAAGATTCTTGAACCGCAAATCGGTGCCGTATTGGGCAAGATCCTGATCCTGGCGCTGATCATTCTGTTTATCCAGAAACGTCCGCAAGGTCTCTTCGCACTGAAAGGACGGGTGATCGACTGATGAATCAGCCATTGATAGTGACCGCCGCACAGAAAGTCGGGCCAAAGGGCACGCTGACCGTGGGCATTCTGGTTCTGGCCATCCTGCTGGCCATGCCACTGTTGTCGTTGCTGCCCGCCGATAACGGCCTGCAGGTTTCGGCCTATACCCTGACGCTGGTGGGCAAGATCCTCTGCTACGCCATTGTTGCCCTGGCTCTGGATCTGGTCTGGGGCTACGCAGGCCTGCTGTCGCTGGGCCACGGCCTGTTCTTCGCCCTGGGCGGCTATGCCATGGGCATGTACCTGATGCGTGAAGCGGCAGGCGATGGTCTTCCGGCCTTCATGACCTTCCTGTCATGGACCGAATTGCCCTGGTACTGGGCAGGCACCGACAACTTCCTCTGGGCCATGTGTCTGGTGGTCCTGGCACCGGGACTGCTGGCGCTGGTGTTCGGCTTCTTCGCCTTCCGCTCGCGGATCAAGGGCGTGTATTTCTCGATCATGACCCAGGCCCTGACCTTCGCCGGCATGCTGCTGTTCTTCCGCAACGAAACCGGTTTTGGCGGCAATAACGGCTTCACCAACTTCCGCAGCATCCTGGGCTTCAGCATCAGTTCACAGGGCACCCGGGCGACACTGTTTCTGCTTACGGTCCTGCTGCTGGTGGCGAGTCTGTATGTGGGCTGGCGTCTGGCACAGAGCAAGTTCGGCCGGGTGCTGACCGCGTTGCGCGATGCAGAAAACCGCCTGATGTTCTGTGGCTACGATCCGCGTGGCTTCAAGCTGTTCGTCTGGGTCCTGAGCGCTGTGCTCTGTGGTCTGGCCGGTGCCTTGTATGTTCCACAGGTGGGCATCATCAACCCCAGCGAAATGTCACCGACCAATTCCATCGAAGCTGCTGTCTGGGTGGCGCTGGGTGGTCGCGGCACCCTGATCGGCCCATTGCTGGGCGCAGGTCTGGTCAACGGCATGAAAAGCTGGTTCACCGTGGCCTTCCCTGAATACTGGCTGTTCTTTCTGGGCGCACTGTTCATCATCGTGACGCTGTATCTGCCCAAGGGCGTGATCGGCCTGCTGAAGAAAAGGAGCGAGTCATGAACAACACACCGACACCTGCTTTCATGCTCGAACCGATCCTCGATCCCAACTCCGACGCCGGCACCAGCCGTGACGCCATCGGCCTGGGCCAGGTCGCGGGCAAGGGCCTCAATACCCGGCACGGCACGATCCTGACCCTGGAAGACATCAGCGTCAGCTTCGACGGTTTCAAGGCTCTCAATGACCTGAGTCTGTACATCGGCGTGGGCGAACTGCGCTGCATCATCGGCCCCAACGGCGCAGGCAAGACCACGCTGATGGACGTGATCACCGGCAAGACACGTCCCAGCCACGGCAAGGCCTGGTTCGGTGAAACCCTGGACCTGACGCAGATGAGCGAAGTGCAGATCGCCCAGGCCGGCATCGGGCGCAAGTTTCAGAAGCCCACGGTCTTCGAAGCCCTGAGCGTGTTCGAAAACCTGGAATTGGCGCAGAAAACCGATAAATCCGTCTGGGCCAGCCTGCGCGCCCGTCTCAGCGGCGAGCAACAGGACCGGATCGGCGAAGTGCTGGAAACCATTCGCCTGAGCGCATCGATGCATCGTCCGGCGGGTCTGCTGTCCCACGGCCAGAAGCAGTTTCTGGAGATCGGCATGCTGCTGGTCCAGGACCCGCAATTGCTGCTGCTCGACGAGCCGGTGGCCGGCATGACCGACGCCGAAACCGAATTCACCGCCGAGCTGTTCAAGAGCCTGGCCGGCAAGCACTCGCTGATGGTGGTGGAGCACGACATGGGCTTCGTCGGATCGATTGCCGATCACGTGACCGTGCTGCACCAGGGCAGCGTTCTGGCCGAAGGCTCACTGGCGGATGTCCAGGCCGACGAGCGCGTGATCGAAGTGTATTTGGGGCGCTGAGGCGTCCAGCTGTCAGCTTGAAGCCACAAGCTGCAAGAAAAAGCAGCGTGGTTTTGACTGTTCTTGCGGCTTGTAGCTTGCCGCTTATAGCTCCTGAGGAACGAAGCATGCTTCAAGTCGAAAAACTCCATCAATACTACGGCGGCAGTCATATTCTGCGCGGCCTGTCCTTCGACGTGAAAGTCGGTGAAGTCACCTGTCTGCTGGGACGTAACGGCGTGGGCAAGACCACATTGCTCAAGGTGCTGATGGGGTTGTTGCCGTCCAAAGAGGGCTCGGTGCAGTGGGAAGGCAAGCCCATCACCGGATTCAAGCCCCACCAGCGGGTGCATGCCGGTATTGCCTATGTGCCTCAGGGCCGGGAGATTTTCGGACGGCTGACGGTGGAGGAAAATCTGCTGATGGGCCTGTCGCGCTTTCCCGGTTCAGAAGCGAAAGAGGTTCCGGCGTTCATCTATGAACTGTTCCCGGTGCTGCTGCAGATGAAACATCGTCGCGGCGGCGATCTTTCCGGTGGCCAGCAGCAGCAACTGGCAATCGGCCGGGCTCTGGCCAGTCGACCTCGACTGCTGATTCTCGACGAGCCCACCGAAGGCATTCAGCCTTCGGTCATCAAGGAAATCGGTGCAGTCATCAAGAAGCTGGCCGAGCGCGGCGACATGGCGATTCTGCTGGTGGAACAGTTCTACGACTTCGCCGCCGAGCTGGCGGACCAGTATCTGGTGATGTCCCGTGGCGAGATCGTTCAGCAGGGTCGCGGCGAGAACATGGAAGCCGAGGGCGTTCGTGGTCTTGTCACCATTTGAGCCAACAATCCGTTAAGGTGCATGACTCGACAGAATAATGAAGACACCATGAATCTGCCTGCCCCTACCGCCCTGTTTACCCCCAGTTGGCACGCCGAGCTGGAGCTGGGCTATGCACGTTTCGGCGACACCACGCGGCCGGTCCAGCGACGCCACAAAGGGCCGTTGCGAGTGCAGAAACATCTGTATGCCGAAGACCCGCAGGTCTGTCAGCACATCATCGTTCACCCGCCTGGCGGCATTGCGGGTGGGGACCGGCTGGACATCTCGGCCACGGTCGGCGAGCAGGCCTGGGCGCAACTGACCAGCCCCGGCGCAGCCAAGTGGTATCGCGCCGCAAGCCCGGCCTATCAGCAACTGGAGCTGCGGGTCGAACCCGGTGCGACGCTGGAGTGGTTGCCGCAGGAAACCATCGTATTCAGCAAGGCCCAGGCCGAACTGGCCACCCGCATCGAACTGCAAGGCGATGCCCGGCTGTGTTACTGGGATGTGGTGGCGCTGGGGCGTCCGGCCAGTGGCGAGCGTTTCGAGCAGGGGCATTTTCAGTCGCATCTGGATATCCGTCGCGACGGCCAGTTGCTATGGCACGAACGACAGCGCATTGTCGGTGGCGACGGTCTGCTGGATTCGCCTATCGGACTGAACGGCAGGACCGTCTTCGCGACCCTGCTGATCACCGGTGAAATCGACAGCGAAATGCTCGAAGTCTGCCGCTCGCTTTCGCTGCCCAACCCGGTCAGTGGTGACCTGACCCAATTGCCGGGTCTGGTGGTCGCCCGCTGTCTGGCGGATGAGGCCCTGCATGCACGGGCCTGGCTGATCGAATTATGGAAACTGCTGCGCCCGGCGTTGCTGGGCCGCGAGGCGGTAACGCCCAGGATCTGGAATACATGATTGTATGGGAGGCGTTGTGGGAGAGGGCTTGCCCGCGACAGGGCACATGCTATTCATGCAGCGTATTCGTCAGCAGTACCGCTGTCGCGAGCAAGCTCCCTCCCTCAAACACGAACAACACATCGGAATTAAAGAAACGGACTCGACAATGGACCTGACTCCACGCGAAAAAGACAAACTGCTGATTTTCACCGCCGGTCTGGTTGCCGAGCGCCGTCTGGCTCGCGGGGTGAAGCTCAACTACCCGGAAGCCATGGCCTATATCTCGGCAGCCCTGCTCGAAGGTGCCCGTGACGGGCAGACCGTGGCCGAGCTGATGCATTACGGCACCACACTGCTGAGCCGCGATCAGGTCATGGAAGGCATCCCGGAAATGATCCCCGAGATCCAGGTGGAAGCCACCTTCCCGGACGGCACCAAACTGGTCACCGTGCATCAACCGATTGCCTGAGCCAGGAGACTTATGAACGACCTGATTCGCGATGCACTGCCCGCCGATCTGCCGGGCATTCTCGCCATCTACAACGACGCGGTGCTCAACACCACGGCGATCTGGAACGAACAGCCCGTGGACCTGGCCAATCGTCAGGCCTGGTTCGAGGCGCGCAAGGTTCAGGCCTATCCGATCCTGGTCGCTGTCGACGATGCGGGTGAAGTCCTGGGCTATTCGTCATTTGGCGACTGGCGTCCTTTCGAGGGCTTCCGGCATACGGTCGAGCATTCGGTCTACGTTCGCGCCGATCAGCGCGGCAAGGGATTGGGACCAAGACTGATGGCCGCGCTGATAGAGCGCGCCCGTCTCTGCGACAAGCACATCATGGTGGCGGCCATCGAGAGCGGCAATGCAGCCTCCATCGCCCTGCATGAACGCCTGGGCTTCAAGACCACCGGGCAGATGCCCCAGGTGGGCACCAAGTTCGGGCGCTGGCTGGACCTGACCTTCATGCAGCTGGACCTCTCGCCCGGCGCCTTGGCACCGGCTTCTCAGGCTCCGCACCCCCACTAGGACATGCCCATGAATCCTGCACAGTTACGTCGTGTAACCGCTGAAAGTTTTGCGCATTACCGTCACGGACTGGCCGAGCTGTTGCTCGATGCCGTACACAACGGTGCTTCGGTAGGATTCATGGCCGATCTGGATACTGCGCAGGCCTTCGCCTGGAGCGACAGCCTGAAACCCGATATTGCCAGTGGCAGCCTGCTGCTGTGGGTGGTAGTCCAGGACGAGCAGGTGCTGGCCAGCGCGCAGTTGTCGCTGTGCCAGAAGCCCAACGGGCTCAATCGTGCCGAAGTGCAAAAACTCATGGTGCTGCAACAGGCAAGAGGTCGCGGCCTGGGCACCCAGTTGATGGAAACGGTCGAGCATGCCGCCGTCCAGCACAAGCGCGGCCTGCTGTATCTGGACACCGAAGCCGGTTCGCCTGCGGAAGCCTTCTACCGCGCCCTCGGCTACACCCGTGTCGGCGAACTGCCGGATTACTGCGCCACACCGGATGGTCGCTACATGCCAACCGCCATTTATTTCAAAACCTTGGGGCAACCAACATGATCCCTGGCCAATACCAGATTCAGCCCGGCGAGATCGAACTCAACGCCGGACGTCGCACGATCAGTCTGACCGTCGCCAACAGCGGGGACCGCCCGATCCAGGTCGGTTCGCACTTTCATTTCTTTGAAACCAACGACGCCCTGACCTTCGACCGTGCCGCCAGCCGCGGCATGCGCCTGAACATCCCGGCCGGCACCGCCGTGCGCTTCGAGCCGGGTCAGTCGCGGGAAGTGGAACTGGTGGACCTGGCCGGATTGAGGCGGGTTTTCGGTTTTGCCGGACGCGTCATGGGCGATCTCTAGAACGTGTCCGCACCAGGTCCAGTTGCAAGCGCCAGGCTACAAGCTGCAAGAAACAGCAGCACAGCGCTTGCGATCCGCTTTTACTTGCAGCTCGCAGCTTGAAGCTTGCAGCTCCGAACCCGAGACCCGATAGATGAAAATAAGCCGACAAGCCTATGCCGACATGTTCGGCCCTACCGTGGGCGACAAGGTGCGCCTGGCCGATACCGAGCTGTGGATCGAAGTCGAAAAGGACTTCACCACCTACGGCGAAGAAGTGAAATTCGGTGGCGGCAAGGTCATTCGTGACGGCATGGGCCAGGGCCAGCTGCTGGCCGCCGAGGTCGTGGACACCCTGATCACCAATGCCTTGATCATCGATCACTGGGGTATCGTCAAGGCCGACGTCGGGATCAAGGACGGGCGCATCGCCGCCATCGGCAAGGCGGGCAACCCGGATATCCAGCCGGACGTGACCATTTCCGTGGGCGCGGCGACCGAGGTGATTGCCGGTGAAGGCATGATCCTGACCGCTGGCGGCGTCGATACGCATATTCACTTCATCTGCCCGCAGCAGATCGAAGAAGCACTGATGAGCGGCGTGACCACCATGATCGGCGGCGGCACAGGTCCGGCCACCGGCACCAATGCCACCACTGTCACACCCGGCCCGTGGCATATGGCCCTGATGCTGAAGGCCGCCGACTCGTTCCCGATGAACATCGGCCTGACCGGCAAGGGCAACGTCAGCGTTCCCGGTCCGTTGATCGAACAGGTCAAGGCCGGGGCCATCGGTCTGAAGCTGCATGAAGACTGGGGCACCACACCAGCGGCCATCGACAACTGCCTGAGCGTGGCCGACGAATACGATGTGCAGGTCGCGATCCACACCGACACGCTCAACGAATCGGGCTTTGTCGAAACCACTCTGGGCGCGTTCAAGAACCGCACCATTCACACCTATCACACCGAAGGTGCCGGTGGTGGCCATGCGCCGGACATTATCAAAGCCTGCGGCTCGCCCAACGTCCTGCCCAGCTCCACCAACCCGACCCGGCCATTCACCCGCAACACCATAGACGAACACCTGGACATGCTGATGGTCTGCCATCACCTTGACCCCAGCATCGCCGAAGACGTGGCCTTTGCCGAAAGCCGTATCCGCCGGGAAACCATTGCTGCCGAAGATATCCTTCATGACCTGGGCGCGTTCTCGATGCTCAGTTCCGACAGCCAGGCCATGGGCCGTGTCGGCGAAGTGATCATGCGCACCTGGCAGACTGCCGCCAAAATGAAGAAACAGCGCGGGCCGCTGCCTGGAGACGGGCCGGGCAATGACAACTTCCGCGCCAAGCGCTACATCGCCAAATACACCATCAACCCGGCGATCACCCACGGCATCAGCCATGAAGTGGGCTCCATCGAAGTGGGCAAGTGGGCGGATCTGGTGTTGTGGCGTCCGGCGTTTTTCGGCGTGAAGCCCACCCTGATTCTCAAGGGCGGTGCCATCGCGGCCAGCCTGATGGGGGATGCCAACGCCTCGATCCCGACGCCTCAACCGGTGCATTACCGCCCGATGTTCGCCAGCCATGGCAGTTCCTTGCATGCCACCAGCCTGACCTTCATCAGCCAGGCGGCGTTCGATGCAGGCGTGCCGGAAACACTGGGCCTGAAGAAACAGATCGGTGTGGTCAAGGGCTGCCGCAGCGTGCAGAAGAAGGACCTGATTCACAACGACTACCTGCCCGACATCGATGTCGACCCGCAGACCTATCAGGTCAAGGCCGATGGCGTGTTGCTCTGGTGTGAACCGGCGGATGTGCTGCCGATGGCGCAGCGGTATTTCCTGTTCTGATCCAGCAAGGGCCTTCCTTCGGGAAGGCCCTTGCCGGTTTTCAGTCCTCCAGAAGCCTCTCGATCTCCTGCTCGTAATCGTCCTGATCGTGAACACCGGTCATTCTCGATACTTCAGCACCGTTCCTGAAAAAGATGACGGTGGGCACGCTGTCCACGGCGAAATTCTCGACAGTCGCCTCAGTGCTGTCGGCATGCAGCCGAAGTATCAATACCCGGTCATCGAGCGCTGTCGCGAGATCATCCAGTATCCGGCTGGTCAGGGCGCTGTCACTGCTCCCCGTATCACTGAACTCGGCCAGTACGAGCCTGTCCGTATTGAATACCTGGTCCTGAAAGCTGTCATCATCAACATTCATAACACTCATGATTCAATTTCTCCTATTTGATCTACAGGAGTGGGATGTACGCGATACATCATTCACCAGACGGCTTCATCGCTAGCGAGCAACCTATAACTGCCCTCTCACCTCGTCTACCTGTCAGAAATGACAGTATCCGCCTCTTCAAAGGCGTCAGACGGCTGTTTGTCGGACAAGGCAAAAACGGTAATATGCCCGGCACCCCTCATTACCCCAGAAGCAAGGTAACCGGCAATGCGACTATCTGAATTCATCGTCGCTCATGTGGATAGCATCGTCGATGAATGGGAAGACTTCGCCAAGACCCTGAAACCGGCAGCCGACACCATGAACAGTGTCGAACTGCGCGACCATGCCCGGTCGATTCTGCTGGCTGCCGCCAGAGACATGGACACTGCCAGCAGCAAAGCCAAGGTCAAAGCCGGTGGCACGATGCCGAATCTGGAGGAAGCCGCCGCCAGCCATGGCGAGCTCCGGCATACGGTGGGCTTCGATCTGGTGCAGATGACATCCGAGTTTCGCCACCTGCGAGCCAGCGTCACTCGGTTGTGGAGCGAGAGTCTGACCACCCCCGAACCGACTGCCTTTGAAGACATGATCCGTTTCAACGAGGTCATAGACGAAGCGCTCGCCGAATCCACCGCTGCCTATGTCGAGCGAGTCACTCGTTCGCGGGACATGTTTCTGGCCATCCTCGGCCATGACCTGCGTGCACCGTTGCAGGCAGTCAGCATGTCCACCGATCTGCTGATGCGCAAGTCAGAGCCCAATGAGAAGACGCTTGCCTACATTGCCCAGATCAAGAACAGCACGCGTCATATGGGAGCCATGGTCGGAGATCTGCTGGAGTTCGTACGCAGCCGGCTCGGGGCCTCTCTGCCGGTAGAGCGCAAGCCCATGGACCTTGCCGCCGCCTGCCGCGAAGCCATCGAAGAAGCCTGCGCCGGGCAGCCGGCCTGCACACCGACGCTGGAAATAGACGGCGACACCCGAGGCGAGTGGGACAGTGCACGCATCGGCCAGTTGCTGCAGAACCTCATCGGCAATGCGCTGCAGCATGGTGCCGCCAGCAATGCCGTCATGGTCAGGATCACTGGCCGCAAAGATAACGTTGAACTGATCGTCCATAACGACGGCGAGCCGATTGCCGAAGATGCCATCGGCACGATTTTCGATCCGATGGTACGCAACGTGAACCCGGAATCAGGCACAGTGAAGCCCTCGACCAGTCTTGGCCTGGGGCTGTTCATCGTCAAGGAAGTGGTAAATGCCCACGCCGGCAGCATTACCGTGACGTCGACCCTCGGTGAGGGAACCACGTTTACCGTGATCCTGCCCCGAGGCGCCTGAACATGCAGGTGGCCGACTTGTCGACCACCTGAGAGTGACTCAATTACCCCACTGACTCCGCGGATCGAAGGCAGACTTGTCGGCCAGCTTCTGCCAGAGCGCCCTGGTGGCATCATCGATCGTACGGGGCATGACAACCTTGAGCTGAGCGTACAGATCGCCACGCTCGCCTTTCTTGTCCAGCAGGCCATTGCCCTTGATGCGCAGGCGCTGTCCGTTCTGGCTTTCCGGGCGGATGGTCAGGTTGATCTTGCCGGTCAGGGTCGGCACCGCGACCTTGGCACCCAACGCAGCCTCCCATGGGGCCAGCGGCACGGTGATGACCAGGTCATGGTTCTCCACCTCGAAAAGCGGATGCGGTGCCAGGCGAATGATCAGATACAGATCGCCATTTTCGCCACCTGCAACACCGGGCGCGCCCTGACCCTTGAGGCGAATGCGCTCGCCATCCACGACTCCGGCAGGAATCTTCACGTTCAGGGTCTTGGTGATGTCGGCCATGCGCTGCCCGTTGGGGCTGTGCTGAGGCACCTTGAAGCTGACCTGCTTGGACTCGCCCGACAGGGTTTCTTCCAGGAAGATCGCAAGCTCCATCTCCACGTCCTGCCCCTTGCGTCCCGGATTACGCGAACGACCACCCTGCTGCTGGGCACGACCACCGAAGATCGAACTGAAGAATTCGGAAAAGTCCGTGGTGTCGCCACCAAAACCACCGCCACCCGCACGACTCTGCCAGCCAGGTGGTGGCTGAAAAGGCCGGCCCTGACGCCCGTACTTGCGTATCTCGTCATACTCGGCACGTTTTTCCGGGCTGCTCAGGACCTCATAAGCCTCCGAAGCCTCCTTGAACTTCTCTTCCGCGCCAGCCTCTCTGCTGACATCCGGATGATACTTGCGCGCAAGCTTGCGATAGGCCGCCTTGAGCGCCTTGTCATCGACCGTCGGCTCGACGCCGAGAATCTTGTAATAATCTTTGAAATCCATCTAACGATCACCCATCCCCAATATGTCCAGACGCACCCGACGTCTCTGACTGTCCTGTCTTGGGGTGGCATCTGGAAAACTCAAGTCGCAGAGTGTATCCGCAAACGGTCGCAATTGATGACAACGCACATGCTTGATTAACGATCCGCTTCCATAGGTACATACAACTGTCCACCAATCTCCAGACTTCGGTAGGTCGGCTCGACGACTCTGGTCTCGCCCTTGCGGATCAAGTCAGCCCATTTTTCACTGATGTTGGACGGGCCATTCATTTTCCCAGCCTTTTCCCAACGGCCATCGGAGCCAAGCTTGAAGAAATACATATTCCCAAACCTGGAAGAGAACTGAATTACCTCGTTCAGCCCATCGCCATCCAGATCCACAGCCCACATGCCGCACCGATAGCGGTTGCAATTGAGCCCCGCAAGCTTAGGGTCGGAAAATTGTTCATGGCCATCTACCGGTAACCCGATCCAGACAAAATTATGCTCAGGCACAGGCCGGGTAGGAGTAGCGCGAAAAGACCCATTGTAAGTGTCATACATCCGGGTCTTGAGCCTTGCACGAACATCCGGCTCAAACTGCTGAAGGCTGTCCATGTCTGCAAGAAGCTGCTCAAACGCCCTTCGCCCCGGCTCGCCCAGCCGATTGCGCAGGTTATAAGTGTCAAAGTCATCCGGAGGAGTACGACCGTCCTTCAGGCGCTGTACCTGATCACGAGCACTGAACCCTTGCGGGTTAAGCCATGGGGAGTGGACCAATACCACCACCACGCACACCAACAGGGCCAGCCAGGGATTGGTGACCCGCAAACTGCCGAGCCAGACAGACCCTGACCTCAAAACCGCCCACAACGCGGAAAGGCTATAGAGCGCAGCGGCTATCACTGACAGCAGGCCGATAATGCGTGATGGCGACAACCCGTATTGCTCGATACGCAACCAGGTCGAATAACCTGCCAAGGTCACTAACACCGGTAATGCCATCAGGCTGACATTGATCCCCCACACCAGCCACGTTGGGTAAGCACGAGGCTGGTCACCCTCTTGAAAAACCCCATTGATCAAAAAGATGTTCACGGCCACCAAACCCAGCAAGATGGTCGTGGCATAGCCTGTCTTCCAGATCGACTCCAGCCCGGTGAACGGCAACGCCAGGGTGAACAGTACAACGATCAACGCGGATAACGGCGCCAGAAAACGGCACAGATTCAACAGAATGCCACGTAGCATACTGATGACCTTGTCGTTCTCGCGGCCCATGCGGATACCCAGCGAAAAAACAACGGACAGGCTGATGATATTGAAGTTACGAGACTTGAGAAGGTCTTTGAATACGTCGATGCCGATCATCTGAAACAGGCTGGAACACAGCCCCAACAGCAACCAGAACAGTCCCGCCAATAACAAAGCCAGCAACAGAATGAGGGCATTGTTCCAACCGTGCTGAAACAGATCCCGGTAAGACAGTCGCCATCTGTTACCTGATGGCCAGCTCTGGATGAAAGCCGAACAGGTATAACCCACGATGATTGCGCCTAGCGGCCAGCCTTCCCTCCACCACCTGAACGATTCGTGCCAGACCCATTCAGTGACCAGCCCCATGACCAATGCCAGCAGCCCGGCCAGAATCCAGGCACCACGCTGCCTGAACTGGTTACCCAGCAATTGCAGGTTGACCCCGAAGACCAGCGCGGCCACAGCGACAAACGGTTTTTCAAACTCCCATGCGCCTACCATCGCCGCGGCCTGTAGCAAGCCGACGACAAGGTAGAACGGCAATGATCCCTTTAGCACTGACATTGAACTTCCTTATTACAAACGAGAGCGAGGTACTGACTGATTTTCGTACCGAGGCCCCAAGGCGGCGGATCATGTCACGTAAACTCCTGTAACTCCATTCGCCTGACGGCACTACGCAATCACGATGCACTGACATACACTGCGCGGCCGTTTTTTGACTGGAACGTAAAAGACATGAATGACCAATCCCCGGCCCGTGCCTGCGGCATCGATTTCGGCACGTCCAATTCCACTGTCGGTTGGCAAAGGCCGGGCGTGGAAACGTTGATTGCGCTGGAGGACGACAAGATCACTCTGCCATCGGTGGTGTTCTTCAATATGGAAGAGCGTCGCCCGGTGTATGGCCGCCTGGCACTGCACGAGTATCTGGAGGGCTATGAAGGCCGCCTGATGCGCTCGCTCAAGAGTCTGCTGGGCTCCAAGCTGATCAAGCACGACACCAGCGTGCTGGGCACGGCCATGCCGTTCAAGGATTTGCTGGGGCTGTTCATCGGTGAGCTGAAAAAGCGTGCCGAACGCACCGCTGGCCGGGAATTCGAACAGGTTGTGCTGGGTCGCCCGGTACATTTTGTCGATGACGACGCCCAAGCCGACCAGGAAGCCGAAGACACCCTGGCCGAAGTCGCTCACAAGATCGGTTTCAAGGACGTGTCGTTCCAGTACGAACCCATTGCTGCCGCCTTTGACTACGAGTCCGGTATCAACAGCGAAGAACTGGTGCTGATTGTCGATATCGGCGGTGGTACGTCAGACTTCTCGCTGGTGCGTCTTTCCCCCGAGCGCCGCATCCGCGACGACCGCCACGAAGACATCCTGGCCACCGGCGGCGTGCATATCGGCGGAACCGACTTCGACAAGCAACTGAGCCTGCAAGGCGTAATGCCGTTGTTCGGTTATGGCAGCCGCATGAAAAGCGGTGCCTACATGCCGACCAGCCATCACATGAATCTCGCGACCTGGCACACCATCAACGCCGTGTACTCGCAGAAATCCCAGCTGGCCCTGGGCAGCATGCGCTACGACATCGAAGATACCGGCGGCATCGACCGGCTGTTCAAACTGATCGAGCAGCGCGCCGGGCACTGGCTGGCGATGGAAGTGGAAGAAACCAAGATCCAGCTGACCCACGCCGAAACCCGCCACGTCTCCATGGACCGCATCGAAAGCGGCCTGAGTGTGGACCTGAGCCGAGCCATGTTCGAGTCGGCCATCGACGCGCAGCTTGAGCGCGTGCGTGACAGCGTGAACACACTGTTGAGCGATGCAGGCGTGGGTGTCGAGCAGGTGAATACGGTGTTCTTCACCGGTGGTTCCAGCGGAATCCCGGCACTGCGCAACAGCGTGTCGGCCATGCTGCCCAATGCCCGTCACGTGGAAGGCAATATCTTCGGCAGCATCGGCAGCGGCTTGGCGATTGAGGCCAGGAAGAGATACGGATAAAAGCTGCAAGCTGCAAGCTTCAAGCTGTAAGCGGCAAGAAAAAGCAAATACGCACAGGCGGTGCTTTTGACTTGTCGCTTATAGCTTGCCGCTCAAAACTTTCCTTACACCAACCCTTCCTTCTGCAGTTCGCTCTTGAGATACGCATAGTAGATCGGCCCTGCCACCACGCCCGGCAGGCCGAAGGCTGCTTCGAACAGGAGCATGGCCAACAGCAGTTCCCAGGACTTGGCATTGATCTGCCCGCCGACGATCCGCGCATTGAGGAAGTATTCGACCTTGTGGATCACGATCAGGTAAGTCAGCGCCGCAAAGGCTACCCAGATCGACACCGACATGCCGACGATGAAGATCAGGGTGTTGGACATCAGGTTACCCACCACCGGCAGCAGGCCGAGCAGGAAGGTCATGATGATCAGGGTCTTGGTCAACGGCAGGTGGATGCCCCACAACGGCAGGACAATCGCCAGGAACACCGACGTGAAGGCGGTGTTGAGCAGCGAGATCTTGATCTGGGCAAAGACGATATTGCGGAACGCACGGCTCAGCAGGCTCAGTCGGTCGAACAGCGCAGCAGCCAGTGGCTTGCGGGTATGCACGTCCGAGATCCGCTGCAGGGCGATGATCGCGCCGAGCACCATGCCGATCAGCATGGTCACGAACATGTGGGCCGCGCCCTTGCCGATCATCTGCAACTCACCGATGTGCTTTTGCAGCCATTGGCCCAGGGATACCTGAAACTCGGCGGCACTGGCCGGCAGGTAGGCATCGATGAAAGGCGGCAATTGCCCACGGGCTCGGTCCACCAGGACCATGAACTTGTCCAGTGACGCGCCGGGGTTCTCGGCCTCGTGCAATACAAAACTGATGGCACCGGCAAAAATCAGCGTCAGCAGACTGACAATGATGGTTCCCAACAGGGCCACGGCAAGCCATCGGGCGCGCTCACCGGAAATCAGGCGTTGCAGCCTGGGGGTCAGCATGTTGACCAGTTCGTAGACCAGCAGCCCCGCCAACAGACTTGGCAAAAGCTTGAAAGGCAGGATCAGCAGCAAACCACCAAAAACCAGAATCCAGCTGGCTATCAATACCTGACGCGCAGAAAACGTTGGCATAAAGCCTCAACGAGCGGCCCAAAGAAGACGGCAGTCTGCCAGCGATCAGAGCCGAGGACCAGTGATCCGAAGGCCCGAACGGCAATAGCACGCCCCTTGGCTGAAGAGCTGCGGCGGGAATTGGGCCGGAGGGCTTTATTTCCCGCACCTGAACCGGCATTCGGACGGATTCGTCCCTCGCCGGAAAATTATTTCTTCTTGAGACAATCGCTCATGAAGCTCTTGCGGGCATCGCCCTTGAGGGCCTGGGTGGTGGCGGTCGCGTTGCAGGTCTTCATTTTTTCCTGCTGGGTTTGCGCCGGAGCCGGTGCAGCCTTCAGGCAGTTACTCATGAATGCCTTGCGCTCATCGCCCTTGAGCGATTTGGCACTGGCGTCAGCATTGCAGGAAGTCATTTTGTTCTGCTGCTCCGTGGCGGCAAAACCTTGAGTGGATACCATCAGACCAACGAGCAACAAAGAAATACCGAGCGTCTTCATCGGGTCAACTCTCCAGAACGACCGTGCCGATCAGCGCAGCCTCAAAAGAGTGTAGTCAAAGATGTTGCGATGTATGTCGAGCCAAGACGCCTCAGCGGGTGGATAATCACCTCAGTTTTTTTATCGGTTCTCCCATGCAATACGCATTTCCTTTGCTGACCATCCTGATCTGGGCAGCCAATACCGTGATTACCAAGGCTTCATCGCTGGTGATCTTCCCTTCCGAGATCGGTTTCTACCGCTGGTTGCTGGCAGGCCTGCTGTTTACGCCCTTCATGCTCAGGCCGGTGTGGAAGAACCGGGCGCTGATCAAGCCGGTGCTGGGCAAGATCGTCATCCTGGGCGTGCTCGGTATGGCGGTGTACCAGAGCCTGGCGTATTTCGCCGCTGGCATGACCACGGCCACCAATATGGGGATCATTCAGTCCCTGGTGCCGATGATGGCGCTGGGGCTTTCGATTGCCTGCCTGGGTAATCGCCTGACTTTCGGCGCCTTGCTCGGGGCCTTACTGTCTTTTGCCGGCGTGGTCGTGGTGGTGTCGGCCGGCAACCTGAACGCGCTTGTGGAACAGGGCATCAATCGCGGGGATGCGATGGTTCTGGTCGCGGCCGCTGCCTATGCCGTCTACAGCACCCTGCTGAAAAAGTGGCAATTGTGCCTGCCGCCTCTGCAGTTGCTGTACCTGCAGATTCTGGTGGCGATCATTGTGCTGTTTCCGCTGTTCATTCTCTCGCCCAGAACGGGCCTGAACATGAGCAACATTCCTCTGGTCCTGTATGCGGCCATTCCGACCTCGATGCTCGCACCATGGTTGTGGATGACTTCCATCATGCGACTGGGACCGAGTCGCACGACGCTGTTCTTCAACCTGATGCCCATTGCTACCGCGCTGATCGCAGCAGCCTTTCTGGGCGAACAACTGGCGCTTTACCACCTGACCGGAGGTGCCTTGACCTTGTGCGGAGTCATCCTGGCAGAACGCTGGAAGACCCCGCTGCGGCAGACGACCTAAAGACCGGCGGCTTTCAGGCGTGCGGCGTGATCAAGGAAGAGCTTTACAGGGTTCGCCCCCTTGCCCACAAGGCCGAAGGTCTGGTTGACGATATCGAAGTGGTCGAGGGGGAAGTCATCGCCGATCACGGTGCCCAGATGTGAGCTGAAACGCCCGACCATGCCATCGGACTGGCCCTTTTCCTTGACGAAAGTGCGGGCGAAGATGCGACAGGTCACGTTGGTCCCGTCGATCAGGTTAAGCCCACGATTGGTAAAGCCCGGCTTCAGAATCCCGGACCAGGAGTAATAACGCACACCATTGACCAGTTCCTCGCCCTGCCCGCCCCAGGTATGCGGCAGCCCCTGCGGATACTGCCTGTTGAACAGCGCCACTCCGGCCGTGGTCAGGGACTGGTGGGAAGCCGAGATATTCATCGGCAACTTCGGCCCGCGATACCCGGTTTCAAACACGGTGATCGTCCAGGACAGCAGACCGATCACCGCATTCACGACATGCCCGCCCGGACTGCCCACCGGGAAATTACGCTCCAGATAATCCGCCAGCTCGGAACCATGATTGGGACCGGCCACGGACGTCACCGAAGCCACCAGATCCGGGCGCTTGGCAGCGACATAGCGAACCGTCAGCGCGCCCTGGCTATGACCGATCAGATTGACCTTGGAGACACCGGTTTCGCGGATGGTCTTTTCGATGACCTTGAGCAACTGCTCTCCCCGTATTTCGGTGGAATTGACCCCGGAAACCATGACCGGAATCACTGTCGCCCCACCCCGCTCCAGCGCCTTGATGATGCCGAACCAGTAGGGATAGACCAGTAAACGCACAAACCCCAACAGCCCGGGCACGAGCAGCAACGGATATCGCGTAGCTTGTTCTTGCGCCATATATGCCTTCTCCCACGTTAGCCAATCGCTGGAACCTTTGGGTTTGTTTGAAAAATCACCGCACGCTCAGGCTGTTTTCAACACAGCATGATCGACGCGCAATTACTTTTCAGACAAAGCCTAGCGGTGTTTGGGAGCAAGACAGATTTATATGACAAACACACGTACTGCCTTATCGCCATCAATTATCGAACTCTCGCGCACCTTCCCGGCTCCAACTTCTATCGGGCCAAGACCGGCTCTGTCATGCGGAGAGACAACGATGTACAAGAAAATCCTGGCAGCTACCTGTGTATTGGGGACATTGGCGGGCTGTGGCTCGACTACCGTACAGAATCCGGTGGACTTCGTGACCTATCGCGACGAACCGCTGGTCAAGCAGGTCGAAAACGGCATGACCCGGCAGCAGGTCCTGACCATTGGCGGCGAGCCGTCGTCCACCATCGAGCGCAAGGTCAACCCGGGAACCTGCAACAACTACGTACTGTTCAAGGACGGTCACAAGCAGGTCTATCACGTGAGCTTCAACGGCGACGGCCGCGTGAACCACAAAGGCTTCATGACGTGTGAGCAGCGCGAAGCGAACGAACGCGCCATGTGATAGCTGTCAGGCAGAATGAAAAAAAGCTCGCTGCATCATGCACCGAGCTTTTTCATTGGCTGTGTTTCAGAAAACCAGCTTGAACAGCGCAATGACCACGATCAGACCGATCAGGAAAATGATGCCGACGGTGCCACCTAGAAACTTGAGCATTTTGTCTCTCCATAAATGAATGCCTCAAGTTAGGGACCACGCTGTCATGCAGTCGTTTCTTATATTTTTTACATCTGCTGAAAACGGCGGGTCATCCGAAATTCGATAAAACTTTTCTCGATGTTCATCACTCACACGTACTGACGATCTCGCCTAACCCCTGATCAAGAGCGGGACGAAAACCTGATGAACTCTGGAGATAAATCATGATTTCTGCACCCCAGCTATCCGATGTCAGCAGCCTGCGTGAACGCGCACGTCAAAACGTTGAGAACGGTGCCGTCACCGAAGGGTATAACGCGGACCGGGAAACCATTCTGCGTCTGCTCAATGAGTCGCTAGCAACCGAGCTGGTCTGCGTACTGCGTTACAAACGTCACTACTTCATGGCCAACGGCCTGAAGGCGAGCGTGGCGGCAGATGAGTTTCTGGAACATGCACAGCAGGAAGCCGAGCACGCCGACAAGCTGGCTGAGCGCATCGTGCAACTGGGCGGCGAGCCTGAGTTCAACCCCGACACCCTGTCGAAAAACTCCCACGCCCAATACGTCGCAGGCAAGACGCTCAAGGAAATGGTCTACGAAGATCTGGTCGCCGAACGCATTGCCGTCGACAGCTACCGTGAAATCATTCAGTACATCGGCGAATCCGACCCGACGACCCGCCGCATCTTCGAGGACATCCTGGCCCAGGAAGAAGAGCATGCGGACGACATGGCGGATATCCTGAACGACCTGTAAATCTTCAAGCATCCGTCACGAACAAGCTCCCTCTCACGAGTGATTGTAGGAGGGAGCTTGCTCGCGACGGGTCAAAAGACGGTACTTGCACAGCCCGCACAATCAGTTTCAGTTCACGGTCTTGGGTGCCTTACCCGCCCTCATCTGCTCCAGCAACGGCCCACACTGATTCGGCGTGCTGTCCCCCGTAGCGACCAGCGCCAGAAGACCCGCCGCCGGACCGACCGTGGCGCCCAGCAGTACCATGCCCGCTCCGCGCAACAGCAATGGACCCGATTGCACGCCGGCATTGGGGCTGGCGAACGGGCCATTCACATACAGTGGCGAGCGCAGCGAGAACACCCTGAAGCCCTTGGACTCGGGGTTGATCTTCAGGTCCAGCTGTTCGGTCTTGAAGTTCGCCGTACCGTCGATGTAGATGATTGCGTTCTCGGTATCGAACACGAACAGGCGACTGGTCGCCAGGCCGTCCTTGATGCCGAAATCCGATGCCGCACAGTTGATCTTCACGTCCTGGTCGCCAAACAGCCTGCCGACCACGTAGTTACCCACGTTGAGCCCTGCAATTTCCATCAGGCCCCGGCTGATGGCACCGTCGTTGACCAGCATCTTCAAATCGCCATTGGCGGTGCCCAGCAAGGCCGCAATCGAGTTGCCGCGACCACTGATATCGGCATCGCCATTGAGCTCACCGAAGCTGGTCTTCATGGGCTCGAAGGTCGGGAACAGTTGCTTGAGCTTGAAGTTGCGTGCCGACAGTCTGGCCCGTCCCTGCAGCGGCTGGCTGCGGCCATCCAGGCGGATTTCGGCATCCAGCCTGCCGCCAGCCACACCGAAGCGCAGCGGTTGCAGGCTCAGTTGACCGTCATTGAGCAGCAGATGCGTATACAGATCGGTAAAAGGCAGATCCGGGCTCTGGACGATCCGCTTGCCGGTGAACTCCACATCGGCATCCATCGCCCGCCAGCGGTCGGTCTGAAACTCTTCCACAGGCAGGACCTTGCCCTTGGGCTGCTTGCTCTCGCCACCGCGCTTTTTCTGCGCAGCATTGGAGTCGGCACCAATCAGAGGCGCAAGATCGCTGAACAACAACTGGTTGGAAACCAATACCCCGCTGAGCTTGGGCCGTGGCTGGCTGGCCACGAAACTCAGATCGCCGTGAATGTCGCTGTTGCCGATCTTGCCGTTAAAGCCTTCATAGCGGAAGTTCGCTCCGGCAGCGTCGTGGATCTTGGCGATAAGTCGGCCATCGGTGGAATAGGCGGGCGAGTCAGGCAAGGCAACGCCGGTCAATGGATAAAGATGGCTCAGGCTGGTGCCGGACAGTTTCAGACGCAGGTCCAGCGCCCCAAGATTCTGCGGATCGGTCAGGGTGCCGGCAATTGCAATCTGCGTGTCGCCGATCTTCAGATCGGCCTGTACCGGGAAAGGCTGCGTGGCGTCCTTCAGGGCCAGCAAACCACCGACCTTGCCCGTCCCGTTCACCTTCTGCTCGTGATACTGCCCTTTGACCGACAGGCCAAAGGCGTAGTCCTGCGGGACAGCCCCCTTCTCCTGAGCCTTCTTGACCTCCTTGCTGCCGACGATGTCACCGAAGGGGATCGGCTTGCCCAGCATGTCGATCACCACATCCAGTTGGGTCTTCAAGGTCTGGTCGTTGAAGCTGACCAGGCCTTTGTCGAACTTGATCGCGCCGATATCCAGCACCCAACTGGAAGGCTCGGCGTCGGGATCGGACTTGGGCAGGTCGAACACCCAGTTGGCGCGGCCATCGGCCAGACGCTCAAGCTTCGCCTCGGGACCGGTCAGGTCGATGCGTGGGATCACGACTTCCTGCACCAGCAAAGGCAGCAGGGCAAGACGAAACTCGACTTGCCTGAGCGTGACCATTTGCGGAGTTTTGGACCACTCGGGGTTGCCCAGGCTCAGGTCCTGAGCCACGAAATGCGGCCATGGCACCCAGGCGCGCCAGCCACCGGTTTCCGGTTCGCGCTGCCAGTGCACGGCAAGATCACCATTGATGGCGAACGGACGATGCAGCGCTTCGCTGACTTTTTCGTTGAGGGTGGGTTTGATGCGGTTCCAGTCGAAGGTGGCGATCACAATGACCAATACGGCAAGCACCAATAACAACGTGGCGCCTGTCCAGGCGAAAATCTTGCGGCTGCGCGTCATCGCACGTCACTCCAAAAACCAACGCCCCGGCCATGGTGCGTTGAATACGACATGTTCCTTCGACTGACAAAAGCGCCGAGGGTTTGCTGTGATAGGTAAATAGCCCGACAGGTTCCATCGAAGAGAAAAGGTAGCCGCGTCAGGCTCTCCCATCAAAAGCCTTTCGACGCATGCAAAGCTCATTTGCTAGAGTGCAACATAGTCCAATCGTAGATCTCTTTACCTCATGCTGCCCCGCGCCGAACAGAAACAACAGACCCGAAGAGCCTTGCTGGACGCCGCGCATCAGTTGATGGAAAGCGGGCGCGGTTTCGCCAGCCTGAGCCTGCGGGAAGTCGCGCGTACGGCGGGCATTGTGCCGACCGGCTTCTATCGCCATTTCGAGGACATGGACCAGTTGGGGCTGGCGCTGGTCAGTGAAGTGGGTCAGACCTTTCGTGAAACCATTCGCCTGGTACGCCATAACGAACTGGTCATGGGCGGGCTGATTCAGGCATCGGTACAGATCTTTCTCGATCAGGTGGCAGCCAACCGTTCGCAGTTCCTGTTTCTGGCACGGGAGCAATATGGCGGCTCGCTCAAGGTGCGTCAGGCACTGGGAGCCTTGCGTGAAGGCATCAGTGCCGACCTGACCGCCGACCTGGCGAAAATGCCCAAGTGGAAACACCTCGATATCAAGGCGCTGTCAGTGATTGCCGATCTGGTGGTCAAAAGCGTCTTCGCCATGCTGCCAGAGCTGATCGACCCGCCTGCTGCCACGCTCGCAGCCCATCTGACTCCCCAGGCCAAGATCACCCAGCAGTTGCGCTTCATCTTCATGGGCGCCAAGCACTGGAAGGGCCTTGGAAGCATTGACTGATATTTCCGTCAGAAAATTCGCACCATCCTGAAACACAAACAAATCACCGCACCATAATCGGGCGTTTAATTGACGCTTTTCTGTTCAGCCACCCAATCACCCCCGCTTTTTCCCGATTCCTGCACTGTTGGCAAGCCCCTTGCTCTGATTTGAAGCATCGCAATTAGCTGGAAGCTTTCTGATGCTGGTGATTCATAAAAGAATCGACCCCCAAACCGAGTGGGCCGCCGAGCTGCATTTGAATTTCGAGGCCCGCAGCAAAAGCCGCCTGCGTTGCTTCAGTGCCGAGAACGAAGATGTAGGACTGTTCCTGCAACGCGGACAGCCTCCTCTTCATGACGGTGAATTCCTGCAGGCCGAAGATGGTCGTATCGTGCGGGTCTGCGCCCGTCCCGAACAACTGCTGCATGTCACCTGCAGCAGCACGTTTGAACTGACCCGCGCGGCCTATCATCTGGGCAACCGTCATGTGGCGCTGCAAGTGGGCGACGGCTGGCTGCGCCTGCTGGACGACTATGTGCTCAAGGCAATGCTCGATCAGTTGGGAGCGACCACCGAAACCATCGAAGCGCTCTTCCAGCCGGAACACGGTGCCTATGGCGGCGGTCATCATCATTCCCGGCCCGGCGAGGAAGACTTCAATTACGCGCCTCGCCTGCACCAGTTCGGCGTGCGCAAGTGAACCGTGCCTGGGCGCTTCTGCGTCTGGCCAGCCCCCAGCTTCCGATTGGCGGCTACAGCTATTCGCAAGGGCTGGAAATGGCCGTTGAGCAATCCATCGTCGTCGATCCGCACACCGCTGCGCGCTGGATCGGCGATCAGTTGCTGCTCAACCTCGCGCGCTTCGAGGCGCCCTTGATGCTCGCCCATTGCACAGCCGCCGTCGATGAAGACTGGGGCCAGTTGCTGCAACTGAGCGAGCAACACCGTGCCAGCCGGGAAACCCGCGAGCTGCATCTGGAAAGCCGGCAGATGGGTTATTCCCTGCAACAGTTGCTCAATGGCCTGCCGGAACTGGATCGCCCTGCCCGCCGCTTTCTGGAACAGACCGGCGAGCCGCATCTGGCCCTGGGCTGGGCGCTGGCCGCACGCGCCTGGCAAATCAGCCCTCAGGATGCGCTCGCTGCCTGGCTTTGGAGCTGGCTGGAGAACCAGCTGGCGGTACTGATGAAAACCCTGCCACTGGGCCAGCAGGCCGCCCAACGACTGACCAGTGAACTGCTGCCCTTGTTGCAGCAGGCCCAACAGAACGCCACTGCTCAAGACAGCCAACAGATCGGCAGCGCCGCCTTCGGCCTGTCACTGGCGAGCATGGCCCATGAACGTCAATACAGCCGGTTGTTCCGGTCCTAGAACCCATGGAGAACTCAATGAACAGCCAACCTCTGCGCGTCGGTATCGGTGGCCCGGTCGGTTCCGGCAAGACCGCACTGACTCTGGCTCTGTGCCTTGCCTTGCGTGAGCGCTACAACCTGGCGGTCGTGACCAACGACATCTATACCCGCGAAGATGCCGACTTTCTGGTACGCAACGAAGCCCTGGCCCCGGAACGCATCATTGGCGTGGAAACCGGCGGCTGCCCGCATACGGCAATTCGCGAAGACGCCTCCATCAACCTCGAAGCCGTTGACCAGCTCAATCGCCGCTTCGAAGGCCTGGACCTGATCCTTGTCGAGTCCGGTGGCGACAATCTTTCCGCAACCTTCAGCCCGGAGCTGTCGGACCTGACCATCTATGTGATCGACGTTTCGGCAGGCGACAAGCTGCCGCGCAAGGGCGGTCCCGGCATCTGCAAGTCCGACCTGCTGGTGATCAACAAGATCGACCTGGCACCATTAGTAGGCGCCTCTCTGGAAATGATGGATCGCGATACCCGGAAGATGCGCGGCGACAAACCGTTCGTGTTCAGCAATCAGAAAACCGGCCAGGGTCTGGAAGAGATCATTGCCATTATCGAGCGCCAGGGTCTGCTGACGATCAACGCCTGAATTCAAACCTCCAAGGAAACCTGTTCATGAATTACCAAAAAGTCCTCGGCACCCTCGCCTTGCTGCTTACCCCGACATTGGCTCTGGCGCATCCGGGCCATGGCGATAATGGCCTGATCGCGGGCCTCGGCCATCCGGTCGGTGGCCTGGATCACCTGCTGGCCATGCTTGCGGTCGGCTTGTGGGCCGCACAACAGCAAGGTGCCGCACGCTGGGCACTGCCTTGCACCTTCGTGGGCACCATGCTGATCGGTGGCCTGCTGGGCTTTGCCGGACTGGAACTGCCTGCGCTGGAAAGCGGCATCGCAGCTTCGGTACTGGCGCTGGGCCTGGCCGTTGCGCTGGCTGTCCGTCCTCCGCTGGCACTGGCTGTCGTGGCCACAGCCGTGTTTGCCATGTTCCATGGCGTGGCCCACGGTCTTGAACTGCCAGACATGTCCAGCCCATGGGCTTACGCGGCCGGTTTCGTAGCGGCGACGGCTGCATTGCATGCGGCTGGCTATGCGGTCGTGCGCGTATTGCCTCAGGCAGCTGCACCACTGGTGCGGATCGCAGGTGCTGCTTCTGCGGCAACGGGTGTCTGGTTGCTGGCGGGCTGACAGGGGTTACTTCGCATTGTTAAGTGTTGTGGTGTCTCTGGTACAGCGCTGGTAATGCTGTAGGAGGCAGCTTGCTGGCGACAACAGAAGTCGCCAGCAAGCTGCCTCCTACAATCAGAAGTGCCGTCTTCGCGAATGAATTCGCTCCTACTCTCATATCCGTTAGCATGACGACTTGTTTTCCGTGGAAACGGTCATGCCCGATATCCAGCGACTGGTGCTGCCCAATGGCTTGAACGTGGTGCTATGTCATGCACCACGGCTCCGGCGCTGCGCGGCATCGCTTCGGGTCGCGGCCGGCAGTCATGATGTTCCCCAGACGTGGCCGGGGCTGGCGCACTTTCTGGAGCATCTGTTTTTCCTGGGCACCGAGCGCTTCCCGGCCGACCAGAACCTCATGGCTTTCGTGCAGCGCCATGGTGGGCAGATCAATGCCAGCACCCGCGAACGAACCACAGACTTCTTCTTCGAGCTGCCACCCTCGGCATTCGCCCAAGGGCTGGAACGGCTGTGCGACATGCTCGCGCATCCACGCATGTCACTGCCCGATCAGTTGCGCGAGCGCGAGGTGCTGCATGCCGAGTTCATCGCCTGGACTCAGGATGCCAAGGCCCGCCAGCAGATCAGCCTGCTTGAGCCCATCAATACGCAGCATCCGCTACGGGGTTTTCATGCAGGCAATCGTTACAGCCTGTCAGTGCCCAACCCGGCCTTTCAGCAGGCGCTTCACGGGTTTTATCAGCACTTCTATCAAGCCGGGCAAATCACCCTCTGCCTGAGCGGTCCGCAATCGCTGGACGAATTGAAGGCACTGGCCACAGAGCATGGCGCAAGCTTCAGGGCAGCAGGCAAAGTCACACAGCAAACGCCACCGCGCCTGATCGATAAACAACCTGATCGCAAAACAGCCAATACGCACCTGCTCTTTGGCTGCGAAGGCTTGGCGGCGAATACCGAAGAGGCTGTCGCATTTTTCTGTCACTGGCTGATGGAGCCACAGGCTGGCGGGCTGGTTGCCGAACTGGTTGACCGGGAGCTGGCCGAATCGCTCAAGACAACGCCGCTGTATCAGTTCAATGGCCAGTTGCTGCTCGATATCGACTGCGTGGGCGCAGCGCCTGATTCGTCCGGCACCCTGGCCACGCTGTTTTTCGACTGGCTCGCTTTCTTCAAGATCCACTGGCCCGGGCTGATCGATGAATACCGACGCCTGCAACAACGACGTCTGCAAACCTGTGGCGCACTGGAGCTGGCACATCATTTTTGCCGCAATGCGTCCGCTGACGACCTTCAGGCACTGGGCGCCGTGCTCGACCAACTGAAGCCCGAAACCCTTCTCACCGCGCAGCCTGTGGATAACCCGGCCTGTGGACAAGTCGAATGGTGCCTGCCACCCGCCAATCCGCTGCTGGCGACCGAAAGCACTGACAGTTCTGAAGCCGCTTTCTTTCTGCGCTGGCAGTTGCAGGCCGCACACCCCCGACTGTGGCGGATGCTCAATGGCAGCCTGCAGAACCTGATCGAACAGGCACGGCAAGCCGGTGTGGCCGTGTCTTTCAGCGCTTACGGCACTTATTGGGAGCTTGGACTGAAGGGCATTCACGAACCGATGCCCGCCATCGTCGAGCACGCCCGGCAAGTGTTGCTGCATCCTGACCCTCGCCATGAGCAGGCGCTGAACGGGCCAGCGCTGATTCCGATCCGGGAATTGCTCAAGGCGCTTCCCGATCGACTTCTGAACACTGCTGCCGAACACGGCAGCGATGATATTCAGGCAGTCTGGGCCAGTTCTCGCAGGATCAGCCTTGCCGTCGGCCTGCCCGAGCACAGCCGGGCGCTCATCAATGCGGCCTTGCAAGACATGCCTGGCGTGGCAGATGACGTGTCAGATGGTGCGCCTTCAGTACAACCCGGCAAGCACTGGCAGACACAGAAAACGGATTCACCGGAAGATGCCGTGCTGGTGTTCTGCAGCGCTCCCGGCCTGTCCATCGAAGATGAAGCGGCATGGCGTCTGTTGGCGCATTTGATACAAGCTCCTTTCTATCAACGCCTGCGAGTCGAACTGCAACTGGGCTATGCCGTGTTCAGCGGTCTGAGACAAATCGCCGGACAAACCGGGCTGCTGTTTGGCGTGCAATCGCCCACATGCAGCGCCGGGCAGATTGTCCGGCACATCGAGACGTTACTCGAGGAACTGCCGAACCTGATCAACGACGCCGACCTTAACGGCCTGCGGCAGGCACTGGCCGGGCAGTTCGATACAGCGACGATGCCCCATGAACAGACGGCAGAGTTGCTGTGGCAGGCTCACCTGGCCGGGCGTGACACGAACGGTCCGGAGCCCTTGCAGAAAGCACTGTTACATCTGGAAAAACACTCGCTACTCGCCGCCGCCGGTCAACTGAACGATGCCAGTGCAGGATGGCTCATTCTGTCCAACCGCCCTGTTCCTGCGGCCTGGGCTGGCAACACCGGGTTGTGACAGGCATCTTTCATGAAACTCCCGCCCTGCCAAATCGTTAAATTAAGTAAGATAGCTTCCTAAGCATCTGAACGTATGCGCGTGCGTACGCACTAAGATGTAGTCACCAACCGCTGCAATCATCTGAAGGAGTCTCTCATGTGGACCAAACCTGCTTACACTGATCTGCGTATCGGCTTTGAAGTCACCATGTACTTCGCAAGCCGTTGATACCCATGCGGTGCAAAGCCTCGGTTCGCCGGGGCTTTTTTTATTGGCCGGACCATTTTTATTTCAGCGTTTCAGATCACGCGGTATGGAGCTGACATGTACATCCAGATTCTAGGTTCCGCTGCCGGCGGTGGTTTCCCCCAGTGGAACTGTAATTGTGTGAACTGCGCAGGCTTTCGTGATGGCAGTCTCAACGCCAGGGCACGCACCCAATCGTCCATCGCCATCTCCGACGATGGCGTCAACTGGGTCCTGTGCAATGCCTCGCCGGACATTCGGGCACAACTGCAAGGTTTCGCACCGATGCAGCCGGGCCGTGCACTGCGCGATACCGGCATCAGTGCCATTGTGTTGATGGACAGCCAGATCGACCACACCACGGGACTGCTCAGCCTGCGCGAAGGTTGTCCGCATCAGGTCTGGTGTACGGATATGGTCCACGAAGACCTGAGCACTGGCTTCCCGCTGTTCGAGATGCTCAAGCACTGGAACGGCGGTCTGGTCTGGAACCGTATCGAGCTGCAAGGCAGTTTCGTCATTCCCGCCTGCCCCAACCTGCGCTTCACCCCCTTCCCGTTGCGCAGTGCGGCACCGCCCTACTCGCCGCACCGCTTCGATCCGCATCCCGGCGACAACATCGGCCTGATCGTCGAAGACCTCAGAACCGGCGGCAAACTGTTCTACGCGCCCGGCCTGGGCAAGGTCGATGAGGCGCTGCTGGAAAAAATGCACGCCGCCGATTGTCTGCTGGTGGACGGAACACTGTGGGACGACGACGAAATGCAGCGTCGCGGCGTCGGCACGCGCACCGGTCGGGAAATGGGCCATCTCGCCCAGAACGGCCCGGGCGGCATGCTGCAAGTGCTCGAAGGCTTTGAACAACAGCGCAAGGTGCTTATCCACATCAACAACACCAACCCCATCCTCGACGAAGATTCCCCGGAGCGCGCCGAGCTGGCTCGCCGTAATGTCGAAGTGGCTTATGACGGCATGAGCATCGAACTTTAGGAGCCAAGATGAGCGAAGCTGCGCTGTCCCGCGCCGAATTTGAACAGGCACTGCGCGCCAAGGGCGCCTATTACCATATCCATCATCCGTTCCATGTGGCGATGTATGAAGGCAGGGCGACTCGCGAACAGATTCAGGGCTGGGTCGCCAACCGCTTCTACTATCAGGTGAATATCCCGCTCAAGGATGCCGCCATTCTGGCCAACTGCCCGGACCGAGAGATCCGCCGCGAGTGGATTCAGCGCCTGCTGGATCACGATGGCGCCCCCGGTGAAGATGGCGGTATCGAAGCCTGGCTGCGTCTGGGGCAGGCCGTCGGGCTGGACCCGGACCAGTTGCGCTCCCAGGAGCTGGTGCTGCCGGGCGTTCGCTTCGCGGTGGATGCCTATGTGAATTTCGCCCGCCGTGCCAATTGGCAGGAAGCGGCCAGCAGCTCGCTGACCGAACTCTTCGCACCGCAGATCCACCAGTCGCGCCTGGACACCTGGCCCCAGCATTACCCGTGGATCGATCCGCAAGGCTATGAGTACTTCCGCACTCGTCTTGGCCAGGCTCGTCGCGATGTGGAACATGGATTGGCGATTACACTGGATTACTACACTACCCATGAAGGCCAGCAACGGATGCTGGAAATTCTGCAGTTCAAACTCGACATTTTGTGGAGCATGCTGGACGCCATGAGCATGGCGTACGAGTTGCACCGCCCGCCTTACCACAGCGTCACCAACAAGAACGTATGGCACAAGGGAATCAGCCTATGAGATTCGATCGACAGTTAGTCCCCATCTGGCGTCAGGGTTATCGCTTCCAGTACGAAGATGCTCAGAAGCGTTATGTGCTGCTCTATCCCGAAGGCATGATCCAGTTGAATGAAAGTGCCGGACTGATTGGCGCTCTGATAGACGGGCAACGCAATGTGGCGCAGATCATCGCATCGCTGCAGGAGCGCTTTCCGAACATTCCCGAACTGGGCACCGATGTCGAAGACTTCATGAGTGTCGCCCAGGAAAAGAGTTGGATCGACCTTGGCTGAGACAGGACAGAACGTACTCATTCCGCCAACGCCACCTGTCGGGCTGCCGCTGTGGCTGCTGGCGGAGTTGACCTATCGTTGCCCGCTGCAATGCCCGTATTGCTCGAACCCGCTGGACTTTGCCCGACAAGGCCAGGAATTGAGCACCGAGCAGTGGTTCACGGTGATGCAGCAGGCACGCCAGATGGGCGCGGCCCAGATCGGCTTCTCCGGCGGCGAACCGCTGGTGCGTCAGGATCTGGCCGTGCTGATCGCCGAAGCCAGACGCCTGGGTTACTACACCAACCTGATCACCTCAGGGATCGGCCTGACCGAACAGAAGATCATCGATTTCAAGGAAGCGGGTCTGGACCATATCCAGATCAGCTTCCAGGCCAGCGACGAGCAGGTGAACAACATGCTCGCCGGTTCGAAAAAAGCCTTCGCCCAGAAACTGGAAATGGCGCGTGCCGTGAAAAGGCACGGCTATCCGATGGTGCTGAACTTCGTCACCCATCGGCATAACATCGACCGCATCGACCGGATCATCGAGCTGTGCCTGGCGCTGGAAGCGGACTTCGTGGAGCTGGCAACCTGTCAGTTCTATGGCTGGGCGCACCTGAACCGTGTGGGACTGCTGCCGACCAAAGAGCAACTGGTGCGTGCAGAAGCCGTCACCAACCAGTACCGGGAAAAACTGGCGGCCGAAAAGCACCCCTGCAAGCTGATCTTCGTCACGCCGGACTACTACGAAGAACGTCCCAAGGCCTGCATGAACGGCTGGGGCAATCTGTTTCTGACCGTGACCCCGGACGGCACTGCCCTGCCCTGCCATGGCGCACGGCAATTGCCGGTCGAGTTTCCCAACGTGCGCGACCACAGCATGCAGCACATCTGGTACGACTCGTTCGGCTTCAATCGCTTCCGGGGTTACGAGTGGATGCCCGAGCCTTGTCGCTCCTGCGACGAGAAGGAAAAGGACTTCGGCGGCTGCCGCTGTCAGGCCTTCATGCTGACCGGCGATGCCGCCAATGCCGATCCGGTGTGCAGTAAATCCCCGCATCACGGCATGATTACCCAGGCCCGTGAAGAAGCTGAAACAGCGACCCAAACCATCGAAGAACTGGCCTTCCGCAATGAACGAAATTCACGCCTCATCGCCAAGTCCTGAACTGTTCAGCGCCGCCCAGGCCGTAGCAGCCGGTGTCGACTTCGCCGAGCTGGCAGCCAGTCCGGCAGGCCTGTTCTGGAGCGAATTTCGTCCACAGGATGCGGCCAGCCGGATCTGGCACTGGTCTGCAGGCCAAGTCCGTTGTCTGACGCCCGAGGGTTTCAGCGTGCGCAGCCGGGTGTACGAGTACGGCGGCGGAGCCTTCTGCATTGCCGACGAGGCCGTGGTCTTCGTCAATGAACGCGACCAACAGCTCTATCGGCAAGCTTTGCACAGCAGCACGCCCGTGCAGTTGACCCATGGCGAGCGGCGCTATGGGGCGGTGCATTTCGCTGACGGGCAGATTCTGGCAGTAGAGGAAGAACACGACATTCATCGGCTGGTGGCGATTGATCTGACTGACGGCCAGCGTCATCTTCTGGCAGAAGGCGCGGACTTCTATTCATCTCCCATCCTCAGCCCGGACAACCAGCGGCTGGCCTGGATTGAATGGCAACGCCCGCACCAACCCTGGACCTGCACACAGTTGATGTGTGCCGAACGGCTGAGCAATGGTGGCTGGTCGTCGGCACGCTGCGTGGCGGGCAGTGGCCCGGAGCAGGAATCACTGCAACAACCGCGCTTCGATGCAGAAGGAAGACTGTGCTGCCTGACGGACCGCGATGGTTTCTGGCAGCCTTGGGGTGAAACCCCTTCAGGTTTCGCGCCTTTCCCTGCCGTTGCTGCCGACCACTCGCCAGCGCCATGGCAACTGGGCGGTTGCACCTGGTTGCCGGTAGACAGCGGCTACCTGGCCAGTTGGTCGCAAGACGGCTTTGGCGTATTGGGTTTGCGTCATGTAGATGGCTCGGTGGAAGCATTCAGCGGCGATTACACCCGGTTCCGCAGCCTGGCCATTGATGAGCAGTTCATCTATTGCATCGCGGCATCGGCGGTCAGCCCTTCTGCCGTGCTGGCCATTTCCCGCAAGGACCGCACTACGCAAATATTGGCAGGAGGTGTGGCCCCCTTGCCGCCCGAGCGCATCAGCCGTCCGCAGTCGCTGTGTTACGCCAGTGGCGGTGCCGAAGCGCATGGTTATTTCTATCCGGCCATGGACGGCACCGAAAAACCGCCGCTGGTCGTATTCATCCATGGCGGTCCCACTTCGGCCTGCTATCCGGTGCTGGACCCGCGCATTCAATACTGGACCCAGCGCGGTTTCGCCGTCGCCGATCTCAACTATCGGGGCAGCACGGGCTATGGCCGTGCCTATCGACAAAGCCTGCATCTGAACTGGGGTGTCGCGGATGTGGAAGATGCCTGTGCGGTCGTGGAGCATCTGGCACAGCAAGGCCTGATCGACAAGGACCGGGCGTTCATCCGTGGAGGAAGTTCAGGCGGCTATACGACGCTCTGCGCCCTGGCCTTCCACAAGGTATTCCGCGCCGGAGCGAGTCTCTATGGCGTCAGCGATCCCATAGCCCTGGGCAAGGCGACTCACAAATTTGAAGGGGACTATCTGGACTGGCTGATTGGCGATCCGGTGGAGGATATCGAACGCTATCAGGCAAGAACGCCCGTGCTGCATGCGCAGAACATCAGCGTGCCGGTGATCTTCTTTCAGGGAGAGCTGGATGCCGTGGTAGTCCCGGAGCAGACACGCGCCATGCTCAAGGCCTTGCAGGACAACGGCATCCCGGCTCAGGCGTATTTCTATCCCGACGAACGCCATGGTTTTCGCAAGGCAGAGAACCTGGCGGATGCACTGGAGGCTGAATGGCGGTTTTATCGGGATGTGGTTCGCGAATGAGTCCGCTGTGGGAGCGAATTCATTCGCTAAGGACAGAAATCACTTACGGCTGGCGATGATGTATACCGCATGCACGATGCCCGGAATATAGCCCAGCAGCGTCAGCAGGATATTCAGCCAGAAGGCCCCCGCGAAGCCGACTTGCAGGAAAACGCCCAGTGGAGGCAGCAGAATAGCGAAGATGATACGAATGATGTCCATGGGCAAGCTCCTGTTGGATGACCTTTTGCAGGCCTGGTAGCTAATCGACCCTGGGCATCAACAAGGGTTCCACGCGGTCTGGCACACAGCCATTATTAAATCGCGGGCACAAAGAAAACCCCGCCTAAGCGGGGCTTTCCAGACTGTTTCCCTGATATCCCTTTCGTCCCGCCGTCCTGGCAGGTATCCCTTCGTGTCCCTGTTATGTCTTATTGCGCATCCTGCGCTACGTCCATGGATTTAGAGTAACTTTGGATCCATTTTTAGGGAAGAGGCAAAAAGCCAACATGTCATGTAAGCAAATGCTTACAGATCATGACTTCAAAATTGTGAAGCCTCCATCAGGAACAAGGATTCGCTACCCGCACGCACACTGGCATCGAGGGAATGGATACGCGGCAGCAAACGGGCGAAGTAGAAACGCGCAGTACCCAGCTTGCTGGCATAGAACTCTTCCTGCCCTTCCTTGCCCAGCGCCGCCTTGGCCATCTTCGCCCACATGTAGGCATAGGCGGTGTAGCCGAACAGGTGCAGATACTCCACCGAAGCTGCGCCGATTTCGTTGGGGTTGGAGCGCGCACGGTCCATGACCCAGCGAGTGAGTTCATTGAGCATGTTCAGCGCGGCCCCCAGAGGCTTGGTGAACTCTGCCAGTGAGCTGTCGGATTCGCTGATGAACGCCTGCACTTCGTCGGCGAACAACTGATAGAACGCACCGTTCGACCCGACAATCTTGCGGCCCACCAGATCCAGCGCCTGGATACCGTTGGTGCCTTCGTAGATCTGGGTGATGCGCACATCGCGTACCAGTTGCTCCTGGCCCCATTCGCGGATGTAACCATGGCCGCCGAACACTTGCTGACCGTGAACCGTGGTTTCCAGGCCGATATCGGTCAGAAAGGCCTTGGCAACCGGCGTGAGCAGTGCGACCAGATCATCGGCACGCTGACGAGCCGTCTCGTCTTCGCTGAACTTGGCGATATCCAGTTGCAGGGCCACATAGCTGGAGAAGGCCCGGCCAGCTTCATTGAAGGCTTTCATCGTCAGCAGCATGCGACGCACGTCAGGGTGAACGATGATCGGGTCCGCCACCTTGTCCTTGTTCTGCGCACCGGTCGGCGCACGGCTTTGCAGACGGTCGCGGGCATATTCCACGGCGTTCTGATAGGAGCGCACGCCGGAAGCCAGACCCTGGATACCGACCCCCAGGCGCTCGTAGTTCATCATGGTGAACATGGCCGCCAGGCCCTTGTTGGGCTCGCCGATCAGATAACCGACGGCATCGTCGAAGTTCATCACACAGGTAGCCGAAGCCTGGATACCCATCTTGTGCTCGATGGAGCCGCAACTGACGGTATTGCGCTCGCCCAGGCTGCCGTCCTCGTTGACCATGAACTTGGGCACCAGGAACAGCGAAATGCCTTTGGGTCCTGCAGGTGCATCCGGCAGTTTGGCCAGTACCAGATGGATGATGTTCTCGGTCAGGTCGTGCTCACCACCGGTGATAAACACCTTGCTGCCGGTGATCTTGTAGGAATTGTCTGCCTGAGGCACGGCCTTGGTGCGGATGATGCCAAGGTCGGTACCGGCATGGGCTTCGGTCAGGCACATCGAGCCGCACCAGATGCCTGAGTACATGTTCGGCAGGTAGATCGCCTTGAGTTCTTCGCTCGCGTGAGTATTGATCGAGACGCAGGCACCGGTGGTCAGCATCGGATACAGCCCGAACGCCAGGCTACCGGAGTTGAGCATTTCCTCGACCTGGGCCGACACCACCTTGGGCATGCCCATGCCGCCGAAATCCGGGTTACCGCCAACGCCGACCCAGCCGCCTTCGGCGTAGGTCCGATAGGCCTCGGGGAAACCTGCCGGAGTGGTGACAACGGTATCGTTCCAGTGGCAACCCTCTTCGTCGCCGTTACGGCTGAGCGGGGCGATGGTTTTACTGCAGACCTTGCTGGCCTCTTCGAGGATCGCATCGACCGTCTCGGCGTCGACTGTTTCAGCAAGCACGGGCAGCTGAGCCCAGAGTCTGGAAACCTCGAACACTTCATTGAGGACGAAACGCATATCGCGCAACGGCGCTTTGTAGTCAGCCATGGCAAACCTCACAAGCAGGAGCAAGAAAAAACCTGAAAGAAGATCCGGACATGCTGCATGCCTGGAATCAGGTGGCAATGAACAAGAGTCTAACCGAACAACGATTCAGAGACATAGGGTCATGTCGTGACTATAAACAAATTAAAAGTCACAAACACATCTGACAGACGAAATGACACGACGCATCCGACAGCCTGCGCCGCTCATTGTCTGTCCGTCCAGTTCAGCTTACGGCGTCTGCGGTACGCACCGCTCCGCGCTTGTTGTGCTGACCGTGGGATATGACGCAGTTACGTCCCGCCCCCTTGGCGGCGTACAGCGCCTGGTCGGCACATTTGAGAACTTCCTCGGGAGTGCGGTGCTCCGGCTGACGCTCGGCAACGCCGATACTGACCGTTACCGAAACACTGCTGGAAACAGTCGCTCCGCGCTTCTGCCGACCTTGCTGGTCGTCCTTGGGGCGGCTGTCCTTGTTGCGCAGCAGGATTTCGTAATTGGCGATGCTCTCGCGAATCGCCTCCAGATGCGGCAGGCACTCTTCCAGGGTCTTGCCCGCGAAGACAATGGCGAACTCTTCACCGCCATAGCGATAGGCCTTGCCGCCACCATTGGTGATTCTCGACAGTTTGCTGGCCACCAGACGCAGCACCTGATCGCCCACATCATGACCGTGCGTGTCATTGAATTTCTTGAAGTGATCGACATCGCTCATGGCCAGCACGTAATTGCGCCCGAGGCGCTGCATGCGCTCATTGAGCGCCCGACGTCCCGGCAGCCCGGTGAGTTCGTCGCGGAACGCCATCTGATAGGCCTCATGGGCGACCGCTGCGGCAATCATCAGCATCACCTGGCTGCACATGATATTCAGGGTGAACGGCAGGATGAAGGTTTTGGGCAGCGCCCAGAAAAGTCCCAGCAAGCCAACGATCTGCGCCGCATGCAAAGGCCGTGGCTTTTCTAGGTATTGCCAGATCAACAGGCCGAACGAGCCCAGGAACATCGCATACGACAGCTGAATCAGGCTCATCCACGAGCCATGCAATGCCGGCCAGCGAATATCCGCCAGCCAGGTCTGCACGGCTTCGGGATAGCTTTGCTCAAGCCCGAACGCAACGCTGCCCACGGCAATCAGCACAGCAACCCGCGCCACCAGATCCTGAAACAGATGGGTGCGCTCTTCCCAGGCCGCATACAGCCCGAACAGCAACGGCAACAGCAGACAGACAAGATGGAACACCACGGCCGCATCTTCGCGAACCTTGCCATGATCGCGGTAGTAATCAGTCTGGGTGTCGAGCAGAAAGTAGGCGATATAGACGGTGATCATCAGAAACAGCTCGCGCTGACGCCGATACACACCGCAATACGCACCGCCCAGCAACAGCACCAACGTCGGCAGCACGTTGAACAGGGAGGTGAAGAAGACGTTCAGGTCTTTGACGTAGGCAGCCGCCAGCCCTGCAAATAACAATGCTGCAGAAGGGAGAAAATGACTCAATCGTGCAGCAGATGGACGCAACAAGGGGGATATCTCCTACCCGGCATCGGAGTGAATATCTGGAGTGATGGCATTGTGCCCTTCTCCAGCGAACAATGCATACAGCAGGATTGATAGCTGGCTACTTTTCTGTAACGGCAGGAGATCGAAAAGGTTTATTGATTGCTTGAGCAAAGAAAGCGCTTTTTCAAGCTTTTTCATCAACCTACGAAAAAGCCGCCTGACCCGAAGGGCCAGACGGCTTTGAACAACGACCGGATTTATCAGTAAGCCAGGCCGAAGTCTTCCTCTTTCATGTCCATCAGGTTGCCAGCGCCGGAAAGGATGGCGGCAACATGAGTACGGGTACGCGGCAGGATGCGCTGGAAGTAGAAACGCGCAGTCTGCAGCTTGGCGGTGTAGAAAGCCTGCTCGGACGTACCAGCTGCCAGCTTCTCGGCCGCCAGACGCGCCATGTCGGCCCAGAAGTAAGCCAGGCAGGCATAGCCGGAGTACATCAGGTAGTCCACCGAAGCGGCACCGACTTCTTCACGGTCCTTCATGGCAGCCATACCCACTTTCATGGTCAGCTCGCCCCATTCCTTGTTCAGCGCAGCCAGCGGCGTCACGAATTCCTGAACGCTTTCGTTGCCTTCGTTGGCCTGGCAGAACTTGTGCACGATCTTGGTGAAGCCCTTGAGCGCTTCGCCCTGGGTCATCAGCACCTTGCGGCCCAGCAGATCCAGTGCCTGGATACCGGTGGTGCCTTCGTACAGCATCGAGATACGGCTGTCGCGGACGTTCTGCTCCATGCCCCACTCGGCGATGAAACCGTGGCCACCATAGATCTGCACGCCATGGTTGGCAGCCTCGAAGCCCACTTCGGTCATGAAAGCCTTGGCAATCGGCGTCATGAACGCCAGCAGTGCGTCGGCGGCTTTCTTCTGGTCTTCGTCTTCGCTGTACTTGACGATATCGACCTGCTTGGCGGTGAAGTACACCATGGCCCGCGTACCTTCGGCGAATGCCTTCATGGTCAGCAGCATGCGGCGCACGTCAGGGTGAACGATGATCGGGTCAGCGGCCTTGTCGGGCGCTTTCGGGCCGGTCAGCGAGCGCATCTGCAGACGGTCGCGAGCGTATTTCAGGCCACCCTGGAACGCGACTTCGGCGTGGGCCAGACCTTGCAGCGCGGTCCCCAGACGAGCCGTGTTCATGAAGGTGAACATGCAGTTCAGGCCCTTGTTCGGCGGACCGATCAGGAAGCCCTTGGCCGAGTCGAAGTTCATCACGCACGTGGCGTTGCCATGGATGCCCATCTTGTGTTCGATGGAGCCACAGGTCACGGCGTTGCGCTCACCGATGCTGCCGTCGGCAGCAGGCAGGAACTTGGGCACGATGAACAGCGAAATCCCCTTGGTGCCCGCCGGAGCATCCGGCAGACGCGCCAGCACGATATGGACGATGTTGTCGGCCATGTCATGTTCGCCAGCGGAAATGAAAATCTTGGTGCCGGTGACCTTGTAGGAACCATCGGCCTGAGGCTCGGCCTTGGTGCGCAGCATGCCAAGGTCAGTACCGCAGTGAGGTTCGGTCAGGCACATGGTGCCGGTCCATTCGCCGGACACCAGTTTGGTCATGTAAGCCTCTTGCTGTTCAGGCGTACCGTGCTCGGAAATGGTGTTCATCGCGCCATGAGACAGGCCCGGGTACATGCCCCAGGACCAGTTGGCCTCGCCAACCATCTCGCTGACGGCCAGACCCAGAGACTCGGGCAGACCCTGACCGCCATGATCGACGTCATGGGCCAGGCTCGGCCAGCCGCCTTCGACGAATTGCTTGTATGCCTGTTTGAAGCCGGTCGGCGTCTTCACGCCCGACTCGCTCCAGGTGCAGCCTTCGGTATCGCCGACCCGATTCAGGGGAGCCAGTACCTGTTCGCAGAACTTGGCACCTTCCTCAAGAATGGCATCGACCATGTCTGGCGTTGCGTCCTGGCAAGCCGGCAGACTCTGATAGTGCGCCCCATAACCGAGCAGCTCATCACGAACGAAACGAATATCACGCAAGGGGGCCTTGTATTCAGGCATAGCGATAAACCTCTGCTGATGAATCCTGGAACGAATGACCGGGCGGTCGCCGGGAGCATACTCCCAGGCACCAGACAATCTCGTATGCCTTACGGTCAAACAGTTGTTTGAAACATACGTTTACGCCTAAATCTTGTCAATAGCGCTTCACACACCGTTTGTCATCGATGCAGTACAGACCGCGCACGCAAAGGCATACAGCGCCGAGAAAACGATACTGTGAGTCTAGGTGAGGGAAAAGAGGTTGAGCAGGCGATACAGACTGCTGATAAGGGGAAATTCAGAAAATGACGCCGTGCACGGAAGGCACGGCGCGGGGAGATCAGGCGTAAGTATCGATCAGTGTACCCAGCGCTTCATCGCTGGCTTTCTGTGCGGCCAGACCCGCCTGGATCTGTTCCTTGCCAGCGGCCAGCTCAACGATGTTGGCAGGCAGATCGGAACGCTGACTGCGGTCGACCGAGCGCAGGTTCTCGAGCTGGAAATCAGAAGACTGGCTTCTGCCGGAAATTTCGATGTTGGTGCTGGCGATCTGGGTGGCCGCCTGATCGACACGCTCCTGCCCAACCTGAATCGCGCTCAGGCCTGGATAGAGAGTATTGTTCATGGTGATTTGCATAAGCCGGTCCTCAGTTCAAATAGCGAACAGGTGCTATTGAACCAGTAAATGCAGCGGAATACTCGACAAAAAGACTAATGGCACATAGCCGGATAATAGGTTATGCCTTGAGTCGGGCAAAAGCGCCTTGTGTATCAGCGACATAGTGAATGTGTTTCAAAATCAGTCGAGCAGTTCCAGATGCAGGTGTTCCGCAACGGCTTCTGCACTCGCTTTCTTGAGGCGAGGTACACGCCCGATGCAAGGCGCTGGCAGACGCTCGGACAGGGTCGCAAGGTTTTCTTCCAGCCGCGAGGTCTTGGGATCGACGATGTTGGCAACCCAGCCCGCCAGTTGCAGCCCGTCCTGAGCGATGGCTTCGGCAGTCAGCAGCGCATGATTGATACAGCCCAGGCGCACACCGACCACCAGAATGACCGGCAACCCCAGGCCCATGGCCAGGTCGGAAAGGTTGCTCTGATCCGCCAACGGAACACGCCAGCCACCCGCACCTTCGATCAGAGTGAAATCGGCGTTTCGCTCCAGCAAGCGGCGCATGGGCTGCAGCAGGGCATTGACCGTCAGCGACACACCGGCTTCCCGGGCAGCCAGATGCGGCGCGATGGCGGGCTCGAAAGTAAAGGGATTGATATCGTCGTAGCCAAGCTCCAGCGAACATTCGGCCTGCAAGGCCAGGGCATCGGCATTGCGCATCCCTTGGGGAGTGATGACACTGCCGGAAGCGACAGGCTTGCCTGCCGCCGTACTCAGTCCGGAAAGTCGGGCAGCATGCAACAGACCCGCGGCGACAGTGGTCTTCCCCGCATCCGTATCGGTTCCAGTGATGAAATACGCAACACTCATCTCGGCATCCTTCCCTTGTCTCGCAAGCCCATCAGTTTTTTTCCAGTACTCCGTAGACCACTTGATAAGTCGCGGGCAGTCCTGGCGCCTGACGAAATCTTTCGTAGGCCTCGACCAGCCCGCGAATCCGCGCCCTCCCCGTCAGACCGCCGGGACGTCCGGGATTGAGATTGTGTGCACCCAGGGCCTTGAGCTCACGGGTCAGGCTGCGCACATCCGGGTAATACAACACATGGGGCCGAACCTCAAGACTGCGCACCCGCAAACCACTGGCAGCACACAACTGCCGATAGTCATCCCGCTCGCGGAAGCGATTGACGTGTACCAGACCATCGACGCTCTGCCAGCTTTCCCGCAACTCCTGAAGTGTGCCGACACACAGACTGGAAAACGCAAAGACACCGCCGGGCTGCAGGACGCGACTGGCTTCAGCGAGCACGGCAGCAAAGTCTGCACACCATTGCACCGCGAGACTGGAGAAAACCAGTTCACAACTGTGCGCCTGCAACGGCATGCGCTCGGCATCGCCTGCCACGAAATAACGTGCACCGCCCAATGGGCGAGCATGACGCAACATGCCCTGAGCGATGTCCAGTGCAACGCCTTCGCCTTGCGGGAAAGCCTGCCCCAGCACGCGGCTGAAATAACCCGTGCCGCATCCCAGATCCAGCCAACGCGAAGGGTTCAGTGTTTCAGGCAGGCGAGCGAACAGTTCATGACCGACAGCCCGCTGCAAATCGGCCACGCTGTCGTAGCTGCCGGCAGCACGGGAAAACGATTCGGCCACCTGACGCTTGTCAGGCAGGCTGCCCGGTAATTTGACATGGGAAAGATCAGTCATCGCCCGACTCATGCAAGAAAGCCTGGATCGCCGCAGCCACTCCGTGGGGGTTTTCCAGGATGAAGGCATGGCTGGCCTGTTCAATCAGACCAACTTCAATATCCGGCAACAAGGCCAGCAGATCGCCCGCAGCCTCGGCCGGCACGAACGCATCGTGCCCCGCGAACAGATGCAATTGCGGACCACGATAAGTCTGCAGGGCACTGCGGGTATCGAGTTGCCCCAGGACTTTCAGGCCATCGACCAGCGTATGGGTCGACGTCTGTGGCGCACCGGCCTTGAGCAGCCGTGACAGGCCGCGCGGGTCTTCAGCGCCCTGGGTACATAGCAGACTGAAGCGTTTCAAGGTGGCATCGGAATCCGCAGAGCAACCGGCCAGAAAAGCCGAGAATTCACCCTCCGCCATCGCATTGGGCCACGCACCACGGGTCACGAAACTGGCATTGCTGGCCAGAGTCAGGAGTCCGCAGCAATCGTCGCCGCGTCGCGCCGCCAGTTCAGCAGCCAGCATGCCGCCCAGCGACCAGCCGCCCAGCCAGACACCGCTCGGGATGTTGGCGTCCAGTTCGTCGAGCCATTCCTGAACGTCGCAGCTGTCGATATCCGGCAAAGGCTCGATCTCGACCCGCAGATGCTCGTCCAGCCCGCGCAACGCGGCCGCCAGAGGTTCAAGTGGCGAGACACCAAGGCCCCAACCGGGTAGCAGGATCAAACGATCACGCATGCTCGGACTCCATCGATTCACTTGCGCCCAGCAGCGGGTAACACTGCTCCAGTGCATTCAACAATAGCTGCACTTGCTCGGCACTGTGCGCGGCAGACAACGTCACCCGCAAACGGGCGCTGCCAGCAGGCACGGTCGGTGGACGAATCGCCGTGACCAGCAAGCCCCGCTCGCGCAGCATCTGCGAGAGACGCAAGGCACGGTCGGCATCGCCAATCACGATCGGCTGGATCGGCGTGAAGCTGTCCATCAGTTGCAGACCGATCTGCTCGGCGCCACGGCGAAACTGCTGGATCAAGCGCCCCAGATGCTCGCGACGCCAGTGTTCGGTACGCAGCAGTTCCAGGCTCTTGAGGGTGGCGCAGGCCAGCGCGGGCGGCTGGCTGGTGGTATAGATGTAGGGTCGGGCGAACTGAATCAGGGTTTCGATCAGTTCCTCGCTACCCGCCACAAAGGCACCCGACGTGCCGAACGACTTGCCCAGCGTGCCGACCAGCACCGGCACCTCTTCGATGCCCAGGCCGAAATGCTCGACGATACCGGCCCCGTTGGCCCCCAGCGGTCCGAAGCCATGGGCATCGTCTACCATCAGCCAGGCGCCTCTGACTTTCGCGGCCTGCGCCAGCGCGGGCAGGTCGGCGATATCGCCATCCATGCTGAACACGCCATCGGTCACCACCAGCGTATCGCCGACGGCTTTTTCCAGCCGGGCACGGAGGCTGACCACGTCGTTGTGCAGATAACGGGAAAAGCGCGCACCGCTGAGCAGGCCGGCATCCAGCAATGACGCATGATTGAGGCGGTCTTCCAGCACCGTATCGCCCTGCCCCACCAGCGCCGTGACGGCACCGAGGTTGGCCATGTAGCCATTGGAAAACAGCAGCGCTCGCGGGCGGCCGGTCAGTTCGGCCAGGGCTTCTTCCAGTTCGTGATGCGGGCCGCTGTGGCCGATCACCAGATGCGATGCTCCACCACCCACGCCCCAGCGCGCAGCCCCCGCCTGCCAGGCGGCGATCACCTCGGGATGATTGGCCAGGCCCAGGTAATCGTTGTTGCAGAAAGCTACGAGCGCTTGGCCATCGACCGTTACCTGCGGACCTTGTGGGCTTTGCAGCAGCGGGCGCTGGCGGTAGAGGTGTTCGGCGCGACGCGCCTCAAGGCGCGTGCGGAGATCGAAAGACATGCAAGCCCCGGTCTTCGAAAAGAGGATTCAAACCGGGCCGCTCGCAAACGGCCCGGTCACGAGGATCAGGCAGACGCTGCGTCGTAGAACATGGCACTGCTCTTCTGCTCGACCAGCGCCTGCTCGATGGCCGCCTGATGCACTTCATCGGCATGCTCTTCGCGGGCTTCGGGCTTGATACCCAGGCGCGAGAACAACAGCATGTCCTTGTCGGCCTGCGGGTTGGCGGTGGTCAGCAGCTTCTCGCCGTAGAAGATCGAGTTGGCACCGGCGAAGAACGCCAGAGCCTGCATCTGCTCGTTCATCGCCTCGCGACCGGCCGACAGACGAACATGGGACTGCGGCATCAGAATCCGGGCTACGGCCAGCATGCGGATAAAGTCGAACGGATCGACTTCTTCGGCATTCTCCAGCGGCGTACCCGCGACCTTCACCAGCATGTTGATCGGCACCGATTCCGGGTGCTCTGCCAGGTTGGCCAACTGGATCAGCAGCCCGGCGCGGTCATCCAGCGACTCGCCCATGCCCAGAATCCCGCCCGAACAGATCTTCATCCCGGCATCGCGCACATACGCCAGCGTTTGCAGGCGCTCGCTGTAGGTGCGGGTGGTGATGATGTTGCCGTAGAACTCCGGCGAGGTGTCCAGGTTGTGGTTGTAGTAATCCAGACCGGCCTGGGCAAGCGCCTCGGTCTGATCCTGATCCAGACGCCCCAGGGTCATGCAGGTTTCCAGGCCCATGGCTTTGACGCCTTTGACCATTTCCAGCACATAAGGCATGTCCTTGGCCGATGGATGCTTCCAGGCAGCGCCCATGCAGAACCGGGTCGAACCGATGGCCTTGGCCCGAGCGGCCTCTTCCAGAACCTTCTGCACTTCCAGCAGCTTTTCCTTTTCGAGACCGGTGTTGTAGTGACCGGATTGCGGACAGTACTTGCAGTCTTCGGGGCAGGCGCCGGTCTTGATCGAAAGCAGGGTGGAAACCTGAACGCGGTTGGCGTCGAAGTGAGCGCGGTGCACGGTCTGCGCCTGAAACAGCAGGTCATTGAATGGCTGTAAGAACAGCGCCTTGACCTCGGCTAAAGTCCAGTCGTGACGCAGAGTGGCGGTGGTGCTGGCGCTCATCGGGCGGCTCCTTGGTTTTATTCAGGGCAGTGCGCCAAGGCGAGGAAAGCCCACAAGCGCTACACGGATGTTCGGCATATTTAAGGAAGAGCCATGCCCTGTCAACCCGATTGCAAACACGAGGTTTACATCTGGTTAAAAAACAAACAAACCTGTTTATTGTGCGATGAACACAGCGATGGGCCTCTTCCCGTTTGCGTGGCCTGTGAAACCGAATTGCCCTGGCTTGGCGATCACTGTCTGCAATGTGCCCTGCCGCTTCCGGCCCATGGACTGAGTTGCGGGCAATGCCTCAAACGGCCTCCAGCCTTCACGGAGGTCATCGCGCCCTGGCTGTACGACTTTCCGGTGGACAGCCTGATCACGCGCTTCAAACACCAGAGCCGATGGCCCATGGGCCGCTTGCTGGCGGAGCTGGCCGGGCAATTTCTGCAACACCGCTTCGACGAGGGCCTGACTCGGCCCGATTGTCTGTTGCCGGTTCCTCTGGCCACCCGGCGTCTGCGCCAGCGCGGCTACAACCAGGCGGGCATGCTGGCCGCCTGGCTGGGCAAAAACCTGAATCTGCCCGTGGACGATCGCCAGTTACTGAGGGTTCGCGAGACAACGGCCCAACAAGACCTGGATGCGAAAAGCCGCAAACGCAATCTGAACGGTGCCTTCAAGGTGGTCGATGCAGCCTGGGTGCAAGGCAGGCACCTGGCCCTGGTCGATGATGTACTGACCACCGGCTCCACAGCCGATGTGATTGCCCGCACGTTGCTCAGGTGCGGGGCGCAGCGAGTGGATGTCTATTGCCTGGCCAGAACGCCCAGGCCGGAGGGCTGATCCGCTTCTGGACCCCGACTTGCCTTACACTCCCCCTTCCCATCAGCCACACACCCAGTCGCCATGCCCTTACCGACTCTGCTGACGCAACACATGGTCCGCCGCCCACAGCGCATCGAGTTGCTGCAACACATCGCCGAACAAGGCTCGATCACACGGGCCGCCAAGAGCGCGGGCCTGAGTTACAAGGCGACCTGGGATGCCATCGATGAACTGAACAATCTGGCGCAAAAACCTCTGGTCGAGCGCAGTGTCGGCGGGCGTGGTGGGGGCGGTGCAAAACTGTCTGCCGAAGGTGAGCGTGTGCTGCGTCTCTATCAGCGATTGCAGGCACTTCAGGCCCAGGTGCTGGAGGCTACCGAAGAAAGCACGGACCTTGATCTGCTCAGCCGCCTGACCCTGCGCACCAGCGCTCGCAACCAGTTGCTTGGTCGCATCGTGAGCATTACGCGGCATGGGCACAACGACCATATTCGTCTGCGAATGGCCGACGAGGTATTCATCGAAGCTCAGATCACCCATGACAGCACCCAGCGCCTGGATCTGCAGATCGATACCGATGTCGTTGCCCTTATCAAGGCGGGCTGGCTTGAGCTGTACCCTCCCGAGCACCGAGAAACAAATGGAAACAATTGCCTGTTCGGGCTGATCGACAGCATTCTCGAAGCCGAAGACGGCCCCTGCGAAGTGCGCATCAATCTGCCCGGAGGCCAGACGCTGTGCGCCTTGACGTCTTCCGAGCAGCTTCAGGCCCATGGGCTGGAAACAGGCAGTCGGGTACAGGTGCGTTTCGCCCCGTCACAAGTCTTGCTGGGCACGCCTTTGTAAGCGGCTGTGTCGTCATTCCTGCGACACAATTTCGTCATATACGGCAATTATCGTGGCTGCCACCTCTGTGGGAGCCGTGATGATGAAACTATTAGAAGAAAATCAATCCACCGACCTCGAAAAGATGGTCGGCCTCACTCGCCGTGGATTCATCAGCGCAGGCGCCCTGTGCGGTGCCGCGATGTTCCTGGGCGGCAACCTGCTGACTCGCAGCGCACTGGCCAGCAGCGTCAGTGCCGCATCGAGCAAGCTGCTGGGCTTTGAAAGCATCCCGGTCGCGACCGCCGACACCATCAGCCTGCCGCCGGGCTACAAATCCTCGGTTCTCATCAGTTGGGGCCAGCCCTTGCAGGCAGGCGGTCCGGCCTTCGACCCGAGCGGCAAAGGTACTGCCAAAGCGCAGGAAGTACAGTTCGGTGACAACAACGACGGCATGAGCCTGTTCCCGATGCCCGGTCACAAGGATCGGGCACTGATGGCGATCAACAACGAATACACCAACTACCGCTACCTTTTCGATCACGGCAAGGAGCCGCAATCGGCCGAAGAAGTACAGAAGGCATTGGCTGCCGAAGGCGTATCGGTCATCGAAGTCCAGAACAGGAACGGCCAGTGGCAGTTCGTGCAGGACTCCAGGTACAACCGCCGTATTCATGGCAACACGCCTATCGACCTGAGCGGCCCGGCTGCCGGTCATGAATGGCTCAAGACCGATGCCGACAAGGCGGGCCGACATGTCCTGGGCACCTTCCAGAACTGCGCCAATGGCAAGACGCCGTGGGGCACTTACCTGACCTGCGAAGAAAACTTCACCGACTGTTTCGGCAGCAGCAACCCGGAACAGAAATTCGATGCAGGCCTCAAGCGCTACGGCGTCGTGGCTGCCAGCAAGGACATCAACTGGCACCAGCACGACCCGCGCTTCGACGTCGCCAAAAACCCCAACGAGGTCAACCGTCATGGCTGGGTGGTCGAGATCGACCCGTTCGATCCGAAATCCACACCGGTCAAACGCACCGCGCTGGGCCGCTTCAAGCATGAAAACGCCGCACTAGCCGAAACCAAGGGCGGTCGTGTGGTGGTGTACATGGGCGACGACGAACGTGGCGAGTTCATCTACAAATTCATCAGCCGCGACAAGATCGATCACCAGGACCCCAAGGCCAACCGCACTCTGCTGGACCACGGCACACTGTATGTGGCGCAGTTCGATGGTGGCGACAACAACCCGGATCGCCCGAAAGGCAAGGGCCAGTGGATCGAGCTGACCCATGGCAAGAACAGCCTGGATGCCGCAGCCGGTTTCAACAATCAGGCCGAGGTGCTGATTCATGCACGCCTGGCCGCCAGCGTGGTGAAAGCCACACGCATGGACCGCCCGGAATGGATCGTGGTCAGCCCGAAAGACGGTCAGGTCTATTGCACCCTCACCAATAACGCCAAGCGCGGCGATGATGGCCAGCCGGTTGGCGGCCCGAACCCGCGGGCCAAGAACCAGTACGGGCAGATCCTGCGCTGGAAAGAAGCCGGCGATAATGCCTCGGCCATGGAGTTCGAGTGGGATCTGTTCGTGGTCGCGGGCAACCCGGTGGTGCATGCCGGTACGCCGCAAGGCGGGTCGAGCAACGTCAATGCCGGGAACATGTTCAACAGCCCGGACGGCCTGAGCTTCGACGAAGCCGGTCGCCTGTGGATACAGACCGACGGCGACTCCAGTAACAAGGGCGACTTCGCCGGCATGGGCAATAACCAGATGCTCTGCGCCGACCCCGACAGCGGCGAGATCCGTCGCTTTATGGTCGGACCGATCGGTTGCGAAGTCACCGGCATCAGCTTCGCGCCGGACTACAAGACCCTGTTTGTCGGCATTCAACACCCTGGCGAAAACGGCGGCTCCACCTTCCCCGAGCACCTGCCCAACGGCAAGCCCCGCTCTTCGGTGATGGTGATTACCCGGGAAGATGGCGGCATCATCGGCGCCTGATACATATCAGCCGTGGGAGGCGGCTTGCCGGCGACAGCCAGTGATTCCGCCTCCACATCCCCTGTCGATCAATCGATCAACCCATTGGCATCATAAAACGGGTACGGCCCGTCATAATCGCCGAACACCGCGTTATGGGTCATCAGACCGTCTTGCGGATGCCAGCGATGCAGCAGGTAGCCGGCAGGCTCCAGGTTGAAATGCGCCGGGGCACTCTCTGCAAGATCGAGCACGATCTGGTGTGAAGTACCGGGGCAAACGCACACCATACTGCCGCCAAACCGGCGCTGCATAGGCCGGTGCAGATGTCCGCAGAGCACCCGCTCAACTTGCGGATGCAACGCAATCATCTCTTCCAGCGCGGCCGCATTGCCAAAAGGCTGCTGGTCCATATGGCCGATACCGCTGATAAAAGGCGGATGGTGCAGGATCAGAATCGTCGGCACATCGGGTCGACGCGAGAGTTGCCTGTGCAACCAGTCGATCTGCCCATAATCCAGCCGCCCGCCATGTTCGCCCACGATAGTGGAATCCATGCCGATCAAACGTACCGGATACTGTTCGACCACCCAGTCCAGTGGCGCATCTGCGGACAAGGGCAGATACAGGTGGTCGGCAAAAGCCGCCAGCAGATGCTCACGATCGTCATGGTTGCCAGGCACCAGATAGAACGGCATATGCAGACGCTCCAGCTCGGGCTTGAGCACGGCGTATTCGTCGGCGCGGCCAAAATCCACCAGATCACCACTGACGACCACAATATCGGGGCGGGGTTGGCTGGCATTGATATGTTCGACCGCTCGACGCAGCGCGCCCAGCGTATCGACGACACCATAGGTCAGGCGCCCACCGGCCTTGAGGTGCAGGTCGCTGATTTGAGCAATAAGAAAAGGACGATTCACAATGTTCTCTCGGCTGAAACAGTATTACGACGACAGGGCAAACAGCGCCTTTGGCTCGACGCTCAAGGCAATCGGGGCCCCAGCGGCATGAATGATCGGGTCGGAACTGTCCACCAGTAACGGTTGGGGACCTCCCACATCCACCAGCAGACGGCTTTGCGCCCCCTGGAAAAACTGCCCTGCCAACCGGCCTTGCAGATGCCCGCCAGCGGACATCACGCGCAGGTGCTCCGGGCGGCAATAAACGATGCTCGGGGCCTGATCGGCACTCCAGGGCAGCTCACCGCCATTGACTTTCAGGCCAAGCGACGTACGCCCAAGCACGCTGAAAGCGTTGAGATTGCCGACAAAACCGGCCACGAAGGCATTGGCAGGCTGCCGATAGATTTCCCGCGGGGTAGCCAGTTGTACAACCCGGCCTTTTTCCATGACCAGAATGCGATCTCCCAGGGCCATGGCTTCGCCCTGATCGTGAGTGACAAACACGGAGGTGATTCCCAGCCCTCGCAGCAGTTGATCGAGTTCGCTGCGCAAACGCTCACGCAACTGGGCATCCAGCGCAGCCAGTGGTTCATCGAGCAGCAGCACGCGGGGGCGAGGTGCCAGAGCACGGGCCAATGCCACACGCTGGCGTTGTCCGCCGGACAGTTCGTGAATGCTGCGCTTGCCATGATCGTGCAACCCCACCAGTTCCAGCAGTTCGTCGCAACGCTTGTTGCGCTCGGCGGGCGACATGCCGCGAATCTTCAGGCCATAAACGATATTGCCGGCCACATCGAGGTTGGGAAACAGCGCATAGTTCTGGAACACCATGCCCACATCGCGCCGTTCGATAGGCAAGCGCGTGACATCCTGATTGTCGAACAGCACTTGTCCGGTGTCCGGTCGCTCAAGCCCGGCGATCAACCGCAAGGTGGTGGTCTTGCCGCAGCCGGAAGGCCCGAGAATCGCCAGGGTTTCGCCAGGCTCGATAGTGAGGTTCAGATCATGTACAGCGACCGTGCCATCAGAAAATGCCTTGCGGCAACTTTGCAGGCGGATGGTTGTTCCGCTCATCGGCTTTCTCCACGGGCAAGACGGGCACTGATGGCCTGCAGCGCAATGAGCAACGGCACGATCAGCAACAGAAACAGAAGGGTGTAGGCGCTGGCGACTTCCAGACGCGCCGAGGCATAGCTGTCGGCCAGACCGACAGGCAAGGTCTTGGTCATGGGGGTGTGGAGCATCCAGGTCAGGTTGAACTCCCCCAGCGACAAGGTCACGACCATCAGCACGCCCGCGAGAATCCCGGCCCGGCAATTAGGGACCACCACACTGAAAAAACGCTTGAGCGGCCCGGCACCAAGGCTGGCCGCCGCCTCTTCGAGAATCGGCAGTTGCTGACGCTGCATCACCGCCATCACCGGCCGAACCAGAAACGGCAGAGTGAATAAAACGTGGCCCACCAGAATGAACAGCCAGCTCCCTCGGAAGCTGCCGAACTGGCCATAGGTCAATAACAACGCCAGAGCGCTGGCCAGCCCGGGCATGGCAACGGGCAAGACCATCAGTTCCTCGAAAGCGCGGCTGAACCGGTTGTTCATTCGCACCAGCGCATAGGCCGCTGGCACACCGATCAGACACACGCACAAGGCACAGGCCACAGCCAGTTGCAGCGACAACCAGACCGTCGGTGAATAGGCCTGCCAGACTTGCAGCAACCAATCGAAAGTCAGGCCGCTGGACAAACCCTGGAAATAATTACGTGTCAGACCGGCCAGCAGCGACAACACCACCGGAACCAGCATGAAGGCACACACCAACAGGGTAAAAAGCAGTTGCACGACAAACAGTCTGGAACGTTTCACAGCGCAACTCCTGAGGTCTTGACCAGGCGACGAGCCAGCAGCAACACAGCCCAGGTCACAGCACCGAGAATGACCGACAGCGCAGCGGCCACGGTGAAGTTGGCGTAGTTGGTGAAGACGTTGTAGATCGCGACCGGCGTGACGTTCAGCCGGGTCCCGAGTGTGAAGGCGGTGCCGAAGGCCCCCATCGACGTGGCGAAACAGATCGCTCCACAAGACACCAGCGCCGGGGTCAGGCCCGGAACGATGACATCGCAGACCACCCGCCAGTGACCGGCTCCCAGAGAGTGCGCGGCCTCTTCCAGACTACGGTCCAGACTTTCGCAGGCCGCCATCACCGTGAGGATCACCCGCGGGATCGAGAAGTACAGATAACCAATGAACAGGCCGGTGAGCGAATAGGCGAAGATCCAGCGCTCCCCCGCCAGCTCAAGCCCGAGCGCGGCAAAGATCCCCTGGCGTCCGGCCAGCAGGATCACCAGAAACCCCACCACCACTCCGGGAAAAGCCAATGGAAAGGTCAGCAAGGCCACCAGTGCCGAGCGGCCGAAAAAGCGCTGTCGGGCAAGAAACACACCGCTGATACCACCTACCAGCAAAGCGGCAAGCGTGACTACCACGGCCAACAGACAGGTCTGCGCCAGACTGCCCAGATACTGGGCGCTGCTCAGTATCTGCCAATACCCGCTGCCGACGCCCTCGGGATTTTGCCCGCCCAAAATGATCAGGTGCGCAAGCGGCAACAGCCAGAAGGCCAGCAGCACCGCCATTGCCGGGGCAAGTGCCACGGCAGCGCTCGGGCGCAGGCTGAACCTCGGGAATCTGCCCGGCCGCACAGTGCTCGCATGCTCCAGCGAGGCGGTCATTACTTCACCTCACGCAGATAGCGGGCTGCGAACGCTTCCTGCACTGCGGCCATTTGCTCGTAATCCACAACACCGGCACGGGCGTAATCGCTGTCCGGCAGGAACTGAGCGGCCACCTCGGCCGGGATTTTCGAACGCACAGGACGCAGATACGCCTTGGCCCAGAGCGCCTGCCCTTCATCGGACAGCACAAAATCCAGCACCTTCTCGGCATTGGCGCGATGCGGAGCCTTGTTGATCATGCTCATGACATAGGGCACGCCGATGGTGCCTTCCCGAGGAATCACGAACGCGACGTTGGCCTTGTCCTTGTAACGGGCGCGGTAGGCATTGAAGTCATAGTCGATCAGGATCGGCAGCTCGCCGGACAGCACCCGTGCATAGGCGGTCTGCTTGGGCACGATCGGTGAGTTCTTCGCCAGTTTCTGGAAGTAGTCGATGGCTGGCGTGAAGTCATCCAGCGAGCCCCCCATGGCCCGGTTGATGGCCACTGCCGAGACATAACCGACGAATGCGCTGGACGGGTCGAGATAACCGACCATGCCCTTGTACTCGGGCTTGAGCAGATCCGACCAGCTCTGAGGAACAGGCAGACCGCCCAGAGCATCGACGTTGACCATGATGCCAAGCGTGCCGGAATGAATCGCGAACCAGTGACCGGCCGGGTCTTTCAGGCCTGCCGGAATATCGTCCCAGTGCCTGGGTTTATAGGTATCGACTACACCGGCCTTCTGCGCCTGCAGGCCGAAGGTCACGCCGTAATACACCACGTCGGCCACAGGCGCAGCCTGCTCGGCGACAATCTGTGCCAGTGCCTGACCGGAGTTCTTGTTGTCCAGCGGGACCTGCACTCCCGTTTTGTCGGCAATCGCCTTGAGCTGAGTCCCCCAGTCGGCCCACTCAGGCGGGCAGTTGTAACAAATGGCGGTTTCAGCAGCCTGAACCAGACTTGCCGCACCACAGAGCAGCAAAGCCGCCAGGGTTTTACCGAGACTGAGCATGAAGCATCTCCTCATGGGGCTGGGTACTTTCGCCGGGCCGGATATGGCACGGCAGACAATGGGAAACAGGGGACGCGCCACAGATCCGGGCCAGTAACTGGTCGATGACGATCTGTGCCAAAGCGGCAATCGGTTGAACAACGCTGCACAAGGTCGGGTGCATCTGGGTGCCCAGGGCGATGCCATCGAAGCCGATCACCGAGAATTGCTCGGGCACACCGAGGCCGTTACGGCGCAACTCGGCAATCAGGCTGATGGCCAACAGATCGTTGGAACAGACCAGCGCTGTCGGCGCATGCGGGCCATTCAAGAAAGGCATCAAGGCGCAAAAGTCGGCACGGGTGTGATCAGGCATCTCAATGACCGGCAGCACATCGAGGCCCCGCTCGGTCATGGCATCGCAATACCCGGCATAACGCAGGCGTGCCCGGTCGGACTGCATGGCCGGGCCGGCCACCATGCCGATACGTCGATGACCGGCATCCAGCAGATAACGGGTCGCCAGGGCCATGCCTGCACGGTTATCCACAGACACGGCGCTGTAATCGGGGTTGTCGGTCTGGTGATAAGCCAGGACGAAAGGTGTGTCTTCACTGGCAAGCTTTTGCAGAACGAGATTGCACTCGGCATCGGTCACGGTCAGCACCAGGCCGTCGACCCTCTGGCGCAGCAATTCTTCGACCACTTCGCTTTCACGCTCGCTGGCGTAGTCAGTGGTCGCCAGCAGCAGGTTGTATCCCCGCGCACGGGCTGCCCGTTCCATGGCCTGAAACTGTTCGGCAAATACCGGGTTGAGCAGATTGGGCACCACCACGCCGATCAGATTGGTGGTTTGCAGACGCAACTGACGCCCCAGGCGGTTGGGACGAAAACCCAGCTCGCTGGCCGCCGCGAAGACCTGATCACGGGTGGCCGGGCGCACCATGTCAGGTGTCGCGAAGGTGCGTGCCGCCGTGGCCCGCGATACCCCTGCGCGTTGTGCAACTTCTTTCAGGTCAGTCATGGTCACTCGCTTGAGATCGATCTCATTGGCGGCGACACTAATCGACGGACATGGCTATGCGACGACCAAACGATGACCGTTGTGTGACGTTTATGAAAAAGCGGATCGGCTTAGCGAACCACAGTCACTCTGCGTTAACATCAGCAGTCCAACGCGGCGACTTGCTGCGCGCAGGAGTCAGCATGGCCCACCCGTTTGCAACACTCACCCCCGATCTCGTTCTCGACGCCGTCGAAAGCATCGGCTTTCTCAGTGACGCCCGCGTCCTGGCCCTCAACAGTTATGAAAACCGGGTCTACCAAGTCGGTATCGAAGACGAACAGCCCTTGATCGCCAAGTTCTATCGCCCGCAACGGTGGAGCAACGAAGCGATTCTTGAAGAGCACAGCTTTACCTTCGAGCTGGCAGCGGTCGAAGTGCCAGTGGTTGCTCCGCTGGTACACAACGGGCAGACCCTGTTCGAGCACGGCGACTTTCGCTTCACGCTGTTTCCGCGTCGCGGCGGACGAGCCCCGGAGCCGGGCAACCTCGATCAGCTCTATCGTCTGGGCCAGTTGCTGGGGCGTATTCATGCCGTGGGCGCAACCCGACCGTTCGAGCATCGCGAAGCCCTGGGCGTGAAAAACTTCGGCCATGACTCCCTCGACTATCTGCTGAGCAACGACTGCATCCCGCGCAGCCTGCTCCCGGCCTACGAGTCAGTCGCCCGGGATCTGCTCAAGCGTATCGAGGATGTCTACGCGGCAACGCCCCACAGCAATATCCGCATCCATGGCGATTGCCATCCCGGCAACATGATGTGCCGCGACGAAATGTTCCACATTGTCGATCTGGACGACTGTCGCATGGGACCTGCCGTACAGGACATCTGGATGATGCTTGCAGGTGATCGTCAGGAATGCCTGGGACAATTGTCGGAACTGATGGACGGCTACAACGAATTCCACGACTTCGATCCCGCCGAGCTCGCGCTCATCGAACCGTTGCGCGCTTTGCGCCTGATGCACTACAGCGCCTGGCTGGCGCGACGCTGGGACGATCCGGCCTTCCCGCGCAGCTTTCCGTGGTTCGGCACCGAGCGTTACTGGGGCGACCATATCCTGGCCTTGCGCGAGCAATTGTCGGCACTGAACGAAGATCCTCTGAAACTGTTCTGACCCGTCTCGTGCGCCACATGCTCACAGCCTGTGGCGCACGCGTACCACCCAAAACACCTGCTGTTGAGTACAAGGAAGCTACATGCAAGCTGCCAACCCACGCCGTGGATATATTCTTGGCCTGAGTGCTTACATCATCTGGGGCCTGTTCCCGATGTACTTCAAACTTCTCGCGGCGGTTCCCGCCCTTGAGATCATCATTCACCGGGCAATCTGGTCGGCATTGTTCGGCTCCCTGCTGCTCCTGTTCTGGAAACACCCCGGCTGGTGGCGCGAACTGCGTGAAAACCCGCAACGGCTGGCGGTGCTGGCGCTCAGCGGCAGCCTGATCGCCTGCAACTGGATGGTTTACGTCTGGGCCGTGAACAACGGACGCATGGTCGAAGCCAGCCTGGGTTATTACATCAACCCGCTGGTCAACGTGCTGCTCGGGATGTTGCTGCTGGGCGAGCGCCTGCGACGCCTGCAATGGCTGGCGGTGCTGCTGGCGACCGCCGGAGTTGCCCAGCAGGTCTGGCATGTTGGCAATCTGCCGTGGGTGTCGCTGCTATTGCCGCTGACCTTCGGCTTCTACGGTCTGATCCGCAAGAAAGCCCCGGTGGCCGCCCTGCCCGGTCTGGTGGTGGAAACCTGGATGCTGGTCCCGCTGGCCCTGGCCTGGCTGCTGCTCAACCCCATGGCCCAGACAGCACAGCCCGAGTTCTGGACCACCAGCCAGGCGCTGTGGCTGGCAGCCGCAGGCCCGGTGACGCTGGTGCCTCTGGTGTGCTTCAACGCCGCCGCCCGCCACTTGCCCTATACCGCACTGGGCTTTCTGCAATACGTCGCGCCGACCCTGGTCCTCGCCCTTGCGGTCCTGCTCTATGGCGAGCACCTGAACACCAGCACCATCATCACCTTCGTCTGCATCTGGGCAGGGCTGGCAATCTACAGCGTCGATGCCTGGCTAAGTCTGCGCCGCCGTCGCTGATCAAAAAACATACAACCCTTTGCAAGCCACGATCCATATGGCCTGCAAAGGGTTCTCCAACGGTTATCCACAGGCAGGTTCACCTTATTTGTGCACAAGCCATTGAAACTGCTGGTTTTTTGATCAAACCCCGCAAAGCCACGTCCACCGTGGCGCACAAGGCCATCTCCCCAGGTTATCCACAGGTGGGTGCACGGTTAACTTGGATAACCTGAGATTGTCTACAGCTTGCTCAGGCCAAACGTTTTCTTTGGGGCTCTTTTGAATTCCTGCATCACCGATCTTCGCGGGTATGCCACAGACGCAACAGGTAAATAGTGGAATCCTTTATTTCATAGCGCAGCTCGTAGTGCCCGATCAGGATTCGACGCACATCACGAGGCTCAAACTCTTCCAGATATTCCCCAATACGTGGGTTAGTCAGCAAAATGATTGGAGCAGCAGTGAGTTGTTGAACCGTATGGGCAGCAGCAGGCTGATTCACAGCAGCAAGAAATTCGTACAGTCTGGCAATGTCGGAGAGCGCTTTGCTTGTCCACTTCAACTCCATCAGCGCGGCACCGGTAACGGAGTCTCGGTGCTGAGGCTATCCGCCCATGCCTGAACAGCCTGATGCTCAATAACGCGGCCAGCGTCCACATCTGCCAAGGCTTCTCGAGTCAAGCGGCTGCGCTCTTCTTCCTGATCAATCCAGGCACAAAGAGCCTGTTTGACGATCCAGTTTCTTGAACGCTCCAGACGCTCAGCCATCATGTCGATTTTCTCAGCCAGGTGGACTGGCACGTGAGCGGTGACAGATCGGGTTTTAGCGGGAGTTGTCATGATGGATTTACCTCTGTGTAACCATGCAGCAATTAGATTTAAAGTTAATCATATTGAATAACTATTCATCGTCAAGCGGAGCCAGAGCCAACGGTATGCGGAGTTCCGGGGCGTGCAGCGATAGCACAGCAAGAAGAACGAGTGGCACTCCAGGGCGCCTCTCGTCTTTACATGATGCAAATCACCTCAACTCTCCGTCTTCAATACCAACTCAACCATCAGATCGTCCGCCAGGGTTTCGAGCCGGGCCTGCAGATCGTCCAGTGACAGGTTCAGGGGCACGCCCAGTACGGCGTCGGCATGGAACAGCAATTCACTGCTCATGGGTGCCGGGGTGATGTCGGTGATCAGGCTTTCGACATTGACGCCCTGCCCGGTCAGCAAGCGGGTGATATCGCGCACGATGCCGGGTCGGTCATTGCCCACCAGTTGCATGCTGATGGTTTTCCAGGAGCCGAGGGCTTCGGCGGTGCTTTCGGCCAGTTGCACATGAATGCCGTGAACCGTCAGCACCCGCAGGGCCTGGATCAGTTCATCATGGTTTTCGGCCGGTACACCGACCCGCAGAATGCCGGCGAACTGCCCGGCCATGCGCGACATGCGGCTCTCCAGCCAGTTGCCGCCATGATCGGCGATGCATTGGGCGATACGCTCGACCTGACCCGGTTTGTCGGGTGCAACCACAGTGACTACGAGATGATTCACAGGTGACTTCCTCTGCTTTCAAAAAGGCGCCGTCAGACCCGGCGGATGTCGCAAAAGTATAGGCAAGGTTCACACAGGCACTGCAACGCGCAGAACGTGTACCGTTTTGATAATTATCTGGAACAATCGCCGTCATTTTTGAGAACATCCTGGTCGGCAGCGTGACTGGTCGTGAAACTTCAGTCGTTTGGTGACATATTCATCCCTCATCGCTGCTGCTCATGTAGTATTCCGCGGCGCGCACTACATAACACCGAAACCAATAACAGAGCGCTCCTTGAGTGAGCTCGACCTGCTGAGCAGAGTGAGGCAAGTGCAATGACTGAGTACGTTCAAGTCGGTGACCTGCAGGTCGCCAAAGTCCTGTTCGACTTCGTGCAGAACGAAGCCACCCCAGGAACCGGCATCGATACCACAGCGTTCTGGGCCGGGGCTGACAAACTGATCCATGAGCTTGCGCCAAAGAACAGAGCCCTGCTCGCCAAACGTGATGACTTGCAGGCAAGAATCGATGCCTGGCACCAGTCCAATGCCGGACAGGCCCACGACGCCTCGGCTTACAAGACTTTCCTTCAGGAAATCGGTTATCTGCTGCCAGACGCGGCGGACTTCCGGATCACGACGCAAAACGTCGATGAAGAAATCGCCACCATGGCAGGCCCGCAACTGGTCGTGCCGGTAATGAATGCCCGCTTTGCCCTCAATGCCTCCAATGCCCGCTGGGGTTCGCTGTACGACGCGCTCTATGGCACCGATGCCATCAGCGAAGAAGGCGGAGCCGAAAAGGGCAAGGGCTACAACAAGGTCCGCGGCGACAAGGTGATTGCCTTCGCCCGCGCCTTCCTCGACGAAGCCGCGCCACTGGCGGCCGGCTCTCACGTCGACTCGACGGCTTATAAGCTGATCGATGGCAAACTGGTCATCAGCCTCAAGGGCGGCAGCAATACCGGCCTCAAGGATGACGCCCAACTGATCGGTTTCCAGGGCGACCCTTCCGCACCGCTGGCCATTCTGCTCAAGCACAACGGCCTGCACTTCGAGATCCAGATCGATGCATCCAGCCCGATCGGCCTGACGGACCCGGCAGGTGTGAAAGACATCCTGATGGAAGCCGCACTGACCACCATCATGGACTGCGAAGACTCCATTGCCGCAGTCGATGCCGACGACAAGGTGGTGGTATACCGCAACTGGCTGGGCCTGATGAAAGGCGATCTGGCCGAAGAAGTCTCCAAGGGCGGCGAAACCTTTACCCGTACCATGAACCCGGATCGCGTCTACACCACTCCTGAGGGGAGTGAAGTCACGCTGCATGGCCGCTCGTTGCTGTTCATCCGCAACGTGGGCCATCTGATGACCATCGACGCCATTCTGGACAAACACGGCAACGAAGTGCCCGAAGGCATTCTCGACGGTCTGCTGACCAGCCTTGCGGCGATCCATAACCTCAACGGCAATACGTCGCGCAGTAACAGCCGCAGCGGTTCCGTATACATCGTCAAACCCAAGATGCATGGCCCGGAAGAGGCGGCATTCACCAATGAACTGTTCGGCCGTATCGAGCAGGTTCTGGGCCTGGCGCGCAACACGCTGAAAGTCGGGATCATGGACGAGGAACGCCGCACCACGGTCAACCTCAAGGCCTGTATCCAGGCGGCGAGCGAGCGTGTGGTGTTCATCAACACCGGTTTCCTGGACCGCACGGGCGACGAGATCCATACCTCCATGGAAGCGGGTCCCGTGGTGCGCAAGGCGCAGATGAAAGCCGAGAAGTGGATCGGCGCCTACGAGAACTCCAACGTCGATATCGGCCTCAAGTGCGGTCTACAGGGCAAGGCACAGATCGGCAAGGGCATGTGGGCCATGCCGGACCTGATGGCCGCCATGCTGGAGCAGAAAATTGCCCATCCGCTGGCGGGTGCCAACACCGCCTGGGTGCCTTCGCCTACCGCTGCCGCCCTGCACGCCTTGCATTATCACAAGGTCGACGTGTTCGCCCGTCAGGCCGAACTGGCGCAGCGCGTGCCCGCTTCGGTGGACGATATCCTCACCATCCCGCTGGCACCGCAGGTCAACTGGACGCCGGAAGAGATCCGCAACGAGCTGGACAACAATGCCCAGGGCATTCTGGGCTACGTCGTACGCTGGATCGATCAGGGCGTGGGTTGCTCGAAAGTGCCGGACATCAATGACATCGGCCTGATGGAAGACCGTGCCACGCTGCGCATCTCCAGCCAGCACATGGCCAACTGGCTGCGCCATGGCGTGGTCACCGAAGCCCAGGTACTGGAAAGCCTCAAGCGCATGGCTCCGGTGGTGGACCGCCAGAATGCCAACGACCCGCTATACCGCCCGCTGGCCCCGGATTTCGATAGCAATATCGCCTTCCAGGCCGCCGTCGAGCTGGTGATCGAAGGCACCCGACAGCCGAACGGCTACACCGAGCCGGTGTTGCATCGCCGTCGTCGGGAGTTCAAGGCTCAGAACAGGTAGTGGGGTTTCGCGACTGAATTCGCGCCAGCACGCGGCAGGCGCGAATTCATTCGCGAAAGCTGAAAGCCTCAAGCTACAAGAAGCGGCAAGTCAAAAGCACAGCGCATACACCGCCCGCTTTTCTTGCAGCTTGAAGCTCAGAGCTTGCAGCTCAATTACCCATACCTCTCCTGCGCGCACTGAGAGCAACTTCAGGCTCAGACCATCCCCAATTCACGCTTCACCAGCCTCACAAGCTGCTTGGTATTGAGCGGCTTGAGCAGGAAGTCCACGACACTCAAATGCATGGCATCGATGGCATCGCGCACGTTGGCGTCACCTGAAACGATGATGATCGGCATGGCGGCGCGCTCGGAGTCGCGGACCCGACGAATGAGGTCCAGTCCGTCGCAAGGCGCCATGCGCAGATCGGTGATCAGCAGGCCTATGGACTGACGGGTCTCCAGCAGTTCCATGGCGCTGTTGCCACCACCGGCCGTCAGGCAACTGATGTCATTGAGACTAAGAATTTCGGCCAGCAACTCACGGGCATCGCTGTCGTCATCGACGATCAGGACACGTTGCGGCAAGTCACGATTGGACTGGAGCATGACCTCTGTAAGGGCGTCGCGCTCTTCATCGCTCAAGATGTCGTGGTCACTCATTACCGTCTCATCATTCCCTGGACTAATTCCTACAGCAGATCAGGTTGAACCTGCAGCGCACTTTACGGGCCTCCCAGCCGGGTCTTCGAGCGCGATCCCATGCGTTCGTCAAAACAGTTCTACAGGAACATGCATATCGGGGCACTATCCATCAGCGTAAGACTTACGTCCAATGGGCACTGCGCCGGAAGCGGTCGACCATGACAACCAATAACAAAAACGCGGTACAGGTCATGAGCAAAGCCGACGCTTTCACCCAGGCAGGCAAAACAGCGGTGTTGCAGAACATCCACGGCACCATGCAGTTCCTGCAAAGATTTCCGCCGTTCAACCAGATGGAAAACGCACACCTTGCGTACCTGGTCGAGCAATGTCAGCTCCGTTTTTACGCCTGCGACGAGAGCATCATCAAGCCAGCCGATGGTCCAGTAGAGCACTTTTATATCGTTAAGCAAGGCCGAGTGGTAGGGGAACGACCACATTCGGCAAAAGGCGGCACCGAAACCACCTTTGAAATCACCACCGGTGAATGCTTCCCGCTGGCAGCCCTGCTGGGCGAACGGGCAACACGTACCGAACATCTGGCAGCCGAAGATACTTTTTGTCTGCAACTGAACAAACAGGCGTTCATCAAGCTGTTTGCATTGTCCACCACCTTCCGGGACTTCGCCTTGCGCGGCGTCAGCAGTCTGCTGGATCAGGTCAATCATCAAGTCCAGCAACGCGCCGTGGAAACCCTGGGTACTCAATACTCGCTGAATACCCGCCTCGGCGAACTGGCCATGCGCCATCCAGTGATGTGCGACCCCGAAACGCCAATGCGCGAAGCCGTCAGGATGATGCATGAGCAGCAAGTGGGCAGCATCGTGATTGTCGATGAGCAGCAGGCGCCCTTGGGAATCTTCACGCTGCGGGACTTGCGCGAGGCGGTTGCCGACGTGAATGCCGACTTCAGCCAGCCCATCAGGCACACCATGAGCCCGGCCCCTTTTCACCTGAGCCCGGACGCCAGCGCCTTCGATGCCGCCATCGCCATGACCGGCCGCCATATTGCCCATGTCTGCCTGGTCAAGAACGGACGCCTGTGCGGCGTGGTATCGGAGCGCGATCTGTTTTCCCTGCAGCGCGTGGATCTGGTGCACCTGGCCCGCACCATTCGCAATGCACCGCGTATCGAATCACTGACCAATCTGCGCGGCGATATTGTGCAACTGGTCGACCGCATGCTGGCCCACGGTGCCTCTTCGACCCAGATCACCCAGATCATTACCCTGCTCAACGACCACACCGTCTGCCGGGTCATCGAATTGACCCTGGAAGAAAAAGGCGACCCCGGCGTGCCCTTCAGCTGGCTGTGTTTCGGCAGTGAAGGACGGCGCGAGCAGACGCTGCACACCGATCAGGACAACGGCATCCTGTTCGAAGCCAGCGATGCCGTGCAGGCAGCGGAAATACGCACGCTGCTGCTGCCCATCGCCGAACGCATCAATCAGAGCCTTGCCCAGTGCGGTTTCAGCCTGTGCAAAGGCAATATCATGGCCAGCAATCCCGACCTGTGCCTGTCCCGCAGCGAATGGTCCAGACGCTTCTCGGCCTTCGTTCGCGAGGCCACGCCCGAGAACCTGCTGGCATCGAGCATCTACTTTGATCTGCGAGTGGTCTGGGGCGACGAAACCGGGTGCGAACAATTACGCCGCGGCATTCTCGATCAGGTGGCAGACAATCGCCTGTTCCAGCGCATGATGGCCGACAACGCTCTGCGGCAGCGCCCACCGGTCGGACGCTTCAAGGATTTCGTGCTGGCGCGCAAGGGCAGCGACAAGGACACACTGGACCTGAAAACCGAAGGCCTCACGCCGTTTGTCGATGGCGCACGCTTGCTCGCCCTGGCCAACGGTATCGGTGCCAACAACACCCTGGAACGACTGCGACAACTGGTGGAGCGCGAGGTCATCGACCCGCTGGACGGAGCCGCCTATGAAGAGGCTTACCACTTCATCCAGCAGACCCGCATGCTGCAGCATCAACTGCAAAGCCGTCAGAATCTGCCCTACTCCAATCGCATCGATCCGGACACACTCAACCACCTGGACCGCCGAATCCTGCGCGAATCGTTTCGCCAGGCACAGCGCCTGCAAACCAGCCTGACCATGCGTTACCAACTATGAATCTGTTCGAGTGGCTGCGACCACGCCCGAAAAAGACACCACTTGATAGCCTGCATCTGCAGCGTCTGGCACAACTGCCACCCTTCGCGCCACTGAGCGAGCAGTCGTTGCGCAAGCAGCGCTGGGTCGTGCTGGATCTGGAAACCAGCGGCCTGAACATGAACCGTGATCAGGTTCTGTCCATCGGTGCCGTGGTCATCGAAGACGGTGCCATCGATCTGGGCCAGCAGTTCGAGCGCACGATTCTGCGCGTCGATCACAAGGTCAGCCCGGCGGTTCTGATTCATGGCCTGGCACCCAGCACCATCGCTGCCGGTAGCGAGCCGGTGGAGGCTTTTCTGGACTTTCTGGAGTTCGCGGGCTCAAGTCCGGTGCTGGCGTTCCATGCACCATTCGACCAGCACATGCTGTCTCGCGCGCTGAAGGACAGCCTGGATTATCGTTTGCAGCATCCGTTCTTCGATGTGGCTGAAATCGCCCCGATGCTCTGCCCCAACGCCAATTTGCGTCAGGCCGGGCTGGACGACTGGACGAACTTTTTCGGCCTGCACGCCGAAGAGCGCCACCATGCCAGCGCCGATGCACTGGTCACGGCCGAACTGGCCTTGATCCTGTTCAGCCATGCCCGCCGCCAGGGCATCGACAGTCCCGCACGGCTGGAAGAGTCTCTTGGACAATGGCGCAGACGCCAGCAGAACCACTCGTTTTAATTCCTCGCATTCCCCCTTCCTTCCTGGCATTCACTACTGCCGTCACGGCCAAGGCCTCTCCCACCAATAATATTCTGTGTGGCAGGGGCCTTGGTCGCGCTTGCTTTTTCTATGTGAACTTTTGTTAAAAATAAAAAATACTTCACATTATCAACTCACTGATTCACTATCGGATTCACAGATCAGAACAATATCGCCCGTTTGCCGGCTCCACAGGCATCGGCACTGACTTGAGGATGACTTCATGACTACGAAGAATGTTGGCGTTATCGGCCTGGGTGCCATGGGTCTGGGCATTGCCCGTTCGCTGCTGCGCAATGGCTTCAATGTGCATGCCTGCGATGTACGCACCAGCGTGACCGAAGCGTTCGCCCAGGAAGGCGGTGTTGCCTGTGACTCGCCAGCCAGCATGGCGGCCGCCTGCGACGTGATCATCACCGTCGTCGTCAACGCCGAGCAGACTGAAACGGTCCTTTTTGGCGAGAACGGTGCCATCGGCGCACTGCGTCCCGGCAGTCTGGTCATCGGCTGTGCCACCGTCGCTCCAACCTTCGCAGTCGAACTGGGCCAGCGTCTGGTCGATCAAGGCCTGCTGTACCTCGACGCACCGATCTCCGGCGGCGCAGCCAAGGCCGCGGCGGGTCAGATGACCATGATGACTTCCGGCCCTGCCGAGTCCTATGCCAAGGCAGAAGCCGTGCTCAATGGCATGGCCGGCAAGGTCTATCGTCTGGGCGACGTTCATGGCCTGGGCTCGAAAGTCAAAATCATCAACCAGCTGCTGGCCGGCGTGCATATCGCGGCAAGTGCCGAAGCCATGGCTCTGGGCCTGCGCGAAGGTGTCGATGCCGACGCCCTGTACGAAGTGATCACCAACAGCGCCGGTAACTCGTGGATGTTCGAGAACCGAGTGCCGCACATCCTCAACGCGGATTACACCCCGCTCTCGGCCGTGGACATTTTCGTCAAGGATCTGGGCCTGGTGCTGGATACCGCTCGCACCAGCAAATTCCCGCTGCCGCTGTCGGCCACCGCGCATCAGATGTTCATGCAGGCTTCCAGCGCCGGTTTCGGTCGCGAGGACGACTCGGCGGTGATCAAGATTTTCCCGGGTATCGAACTGCCCAAAGCCAAACCGGAACAAGCCTGAGGAGCGCCCCATGACTTCGACTTCCTCTCGCCCGTTGCTCGGCTGCATCGCCGATGACTTCACCGGCGCCACCGACCTGGCCAACATGCTGGTGCGCGGCGGCATGCGTACCGTGCAAAGCATTGGCATCCCGAGCGCCGAAATGGCGGCCGGTCTTGATGCCGACGCCATCGTGATCGCCCTCAAGTCGCGCACCACGCCAACCGCCGAAGCCATCGATGAATCCCTGGCTGCACTGGAGTGGCTGCGCGAGCGCGGCTGTGAGCAGATTTTCTTCAAATACTGCTCGACCTTCGACTCGACTGCCGCCGGCAACATCGGCCAGGTCAGCGAAGCCCTGCTGGAAAAACTCGGCAGCGACTTCACTCTGGCCTGCCCGGCCTTCCCGGAAAACGGTCGCACGATCTTCCGTGGCCACCTGTTCGTTCAGGACCAGTTGCTCAACGAATCCGGCATGCAGAACCACCCGCTGACGCCCATGACCGATGCGAATCTGGTGCGCGTCCTGCAGGAGCAGACCCGCAAGAAAGTCGGCCTGTTGCGCTACGACACCGTCGCCAAAGGCGTGGAAGCCGTACGCAGCAGAATCGCCGAGCTGCGCGCCGAAGGCGTGGGCATGGCCATTGCCGATGCCGTTTCCGATGCCGATCTCTATGTGCTGGGCGAAGCCTGTGCCGATCTTCCGCTGCTGACCGGTGGTTCAGGTCTGGCGCTGGGCCTGCCGGGCAACTTCCGCAAGGCAGGCAAGCTGCGCGATATCGATGCGGCAAAGCAAACTGCCGTCAGCGGTGGCGAAGTGGTCCTGGCCGGCAGTGCTTCGGTGGCCACCAATGGTCAGGTCGCGGCCTGGCTGGAAGACAACCGCCCTGCCCTGCGCATCAATCCGCTTGATCTGGCGGCTGGCAAGCCGGTGGTCGAGCAGGCTCTGGCTTTCGCCCGCGATGCCGGGCAAACCGTGCTGATCTACGCCACCAGCACGCCGGATGAAGTCAAGGCCGTGCAAAAGGAGCTGGGTGTCGAGCGCTCCGGTGCCATGGTCGAAGAGGCCCTGGGCCAGATCGCCAAAGGCTTGCTGGAATCGGGCGTACGTCGCTTTGTCGTCGCCGGTGGCGAAACGTCGGGTGCGGTGGTTCAGGCGCTTGGCGTGCAACTGCTGCAGATCGGCGCACAGATCGATCCGGGCGTTCCGGCGACTGTCAGCAGCGGCGCACAACCGCTGGCGCTGGCACTCAAGTCCGGTAACTTCGGTGCTCGCGACTTCTTCGCCAAAGCCCTCAAGCAACTGGCGGGAGAAGCCTGATGAGTAGCGAAAAAGCCCTGCGCGAAGAAATCTGCGATGTCGGCAGACTGCTTTATGGCCGTGGCTACACGGTCGGCAGCGCTGGCAACATCAGTGCCCGCCTCGACGACGGCTGGCTGATCACCCCGACCGATGCCTGCCTGGGCCGTCTGGACCCGGCGGATATCGCCAAGGTCAATCTGGCCGGCGAATGGGTGTCCGGCAACAAGCCGTCCAAGACCCTGGCCCTGCATCGCGAGGTCTATGACCGCAACCCGGAAGTCGGTGGTGTGGTGCATACCCACTCGACGCATCTGGTTGCTCTGACACTGGCTGGCGTCTGGAAAGAAGACGACATCCTGCCGCCACTGACGCCGTATCAGGTCATGAAAGTCGGGCATATCCCGCTGATTGGCTACGAACGCCCGGGCTCTCCGAAAGTCGCCGAACGCGTCGCACAACTGGCCAACAGTGTGCGCGGCGTGATGCTGGAGCGACTGGGCCCGGTGGTCTGGGAAAGCTCGGTCGCAAAGGCCTGCTACGCCCTGGAAGAACTCGAAGAAACCGCTCGCCTGTGGCTGATGACCAACCCCAAGCCTGCGCCACTGGACCCGGCAGCCCTTGAAGAGCTGCGTCAGGTCTTCGGCGCGAAGTGGTAACTCGCAAGCATTGATCGGGAGTTGCCTGGCGACTCCCGACCGACGACAGCATCACCACACACAATAACAACAGGACTCAAGAGCATGAATCATCCCTATCTCGCTTTTGTCAGCTATTGCTCAGCGTTTGTCTCGCTCAACCTCTGCGGGAGTGCACAGGCATGACTCCTTTCATGTTGATGGCTATTGCGGGTGCAGGTATCGCACTGCTGCTGTTTCTGGTTCTCAAATACAAATTCCAGCCTTTCGTGGCCCTGATGCTGGTCAGCATCATCGTGGCGCTGGTGGCCGGTGTGAAACCGGCCGATCTGGTCGCAACCATCGAAGGCGGCATGGGCAAGACCCTTGGCCACATCGCGATCATCATTGCCCTGGGCGCGATGATCGGGCGCATCATCGAGCTGTCGGGAGGCGCAGAAGCACTGGCCAGAACGCTGATCGACCGCTTCGGTAACAAGCGCACGCCACTGGCACTGACAGTCGCGGGCTTCATGGTCGGTATCCCGGTGTTCTTCGAAGTCGGCGTGATCATTCTCATGCCACTGGCCTATGGCGTGGCACGTGCCGCACGCAAACCGCTGCTGATCTTTGCCCTGCCGATGTGCGCCGCATTGCTGGCCGTGCATGCCTTCCTGCCGCCGCATCCGGGCGCCGTCGCCGCCGCCAGCCAGTTGGGCGCAGACCTGGGTCGTGTCTTGATGCTGGGTATTCCGATGGTCGCGGTGCTGTGCATCATCGGCTACTTCGTGGCCGGTCGCATGACCCGCAAGACCTATCCGATGACCGACGATATCCGTAGCGAAGTCTACGGTCCGCATGTCACCAACGAAGATCTGGAAGCCTGGGCGCGCAACGACTATTCCACCGTTCGCGAAACGACTCAGGCCAAGACGCTGGGCGGCGAAGAAAGTGCCAGCAGCCTGGCAAGCAAACTGCCGCCAGCGCCTGCACCGGGTTTCGGGCTGATCATTGCGCTGATTCTGCTGCCTATCGTGCTGATCCTGCTGGGAACACTGGCCACCACCATGCTGCCCGCGACGTCCACATTGCGCAGTATTCTGACCGTGCTGGGCGCGCCACTGGTTGCGCTGCTGATCGACACCCTGCTGTGCGCCTGGTTGCTGGGCACGCGTCGCGGCTGGAGCCGTTCCCAGGTGTCTGACGTGATCGGCTCGGCACTGCCGGGCGTGGCCATGGTGATCCTGATCGCCGGTGCCGGTGGCGTGTTCGGTAAAGTGCTGGTCGATACCGGTATCGGTGCGGTGGTTTCCGAAGCCTTGCGCAATACCGGCCTGCCGGTTCTGGCCCTGGGCTTCCTGCTGACCATGCTGCTGCGTGCGGTCCAGGGTTCCACCACTGTGGCGCTGGTCACCACCGCCGGTATCCTCAGCCCGCTGATCGCCACGCTGGATCTGAGCGCCAACCATCTGGCCCTGCTCTGCCTGGCCATGGGCGGTGGCGGTCTGGCCATGTCGCACATCAACGATGCGGGTTACTGGATGTTTACCAAGCTGGCGGGCCTGAACGTCGCCGACGGCTTGCGCACCTGGACCGTACTGGTCACGCTGCTGGGTACATTGGGCTTCGTCCTGACCCTGCTGCTCTGGCCCTTCGTCTGACCTTTAGAGACTGGAGTTAACATGCCTCGTTTTGCCGCCAACCTCAGCATGCTGTACCCCCAGCATGATTTTCTTGAGCGCTTCGCCGCAGCCGCTGCCGATGGTTTCGGCGCGGTCGAGTATCTGTTTCCCTACGACTACAGCCCGCAGGAACTCAAGCAACGCCTGAGCGACAACGGTCTGGTGCAGGCGCTGTTCAATGCTCCACCGGGAGACTGGGCAGCCGGTGAACGAGGCATTGCCACACTGCCGGGCCGCGAAGCTGAATTTCGCAGTGGCATCGAGCGGGCGCTGGAATACGCTCAGGTGCTGGGCAATGACCGGATTCACGTCATGGCAGGCCTGCTTCCCAGTGAAGACCTGCGTCAGCGCCATCAGGCGGTGTATCTGGAAAACCTGGCGTTTGCCGCTGAACAGGCCAGGGCGGCCGGCATCACCGTACTGATCGAGCCGATCAATACCCGCGACATGCCGGGCTTCTTCCTCAATCGTCAGGATCAGGCACAGGATATCTGTCGTCAGGTGGGTGCCGACAACCTCAAGGTCCAGTTCGATTGTTACCACTGCCAGATCGTCGAAGGCGACCTGACCGCCAAACTGCGTCGTGACTTTGCAGGCATTGGCCATATCCAGATCGCTGGCGTGCCGGATCGCCACGAACCGGATCTGGGCGAGCTGAACTACGCGCACCTGTTCGAGGTGATCGACCAGTTGGGCTATAAAGGCTGGATCGGTTGCGAATATCGTCCGAAGGGCGATACCAGTGAAGGTCTGGCGTGGCTGCGCCAACTGCAGGGCTGACCGCCTGCCGTCCTGCCTCAAGCCCTTGAGGCAGGACGCTTCTCCTTATTCTTCCGGGATGTCGAACTGATCCTTGATGTAGCGGATTTCAGTACGGCCATGGGGCGCAGGCAATCCGTCGTCGCCCAGGTTGACGAACACCATCTTCTCTACCGTCAGGATGCTCTTGCGAGTGATCTTGTTACGGACCTCACACATCAGAGTGATCGAAGTACGCCCGAACTCGGTGGCGGTAATCCCCAGCTCGATGATGTCGCCCTGGCGCGAAGCGCTGACGAAGTTGATTTCCGAGATGTACTTGGTCACCACACGCTGATTGCCCAACTGGACGATGGCGTAGATCGCAGCCTCTTCATCGATCCAGCGCAGCAGACTGCCGCCGAACAGCGTACCGTTGGGGTTGAGGTCTTCGGGCTTGACCCACTTGCGGGTGTGGAAATTCATATTCACTCCTGAGCAACTGTCAATGGATACCTGTCTTGACGGCAGCATACCTAAAAACCCCGTGTCCGGGATTTCACCGATAGAAAACCTTGGGAAGAATCGTCAGCGCAGCTATACTGCCAACCGTTTCAAAACGGTCATCTTCACTTGATACCGTTCCCGCCACCTGTCCGAGGGGCGCTGCAGCAGGTTTTCCCTGTCAGGCTCGGATGGGGCGTTGTTTGACCGGTCCACTGGTCAAGCCTTAAACGCACAACGGCGCCCATTCGCATTTTTATGGAATGGAGACTCTCAATGAGTGCTGTAATCACGCCTGCAGAATTCAACGATTTCAAAGTGGCCGATATTTCCCTGGCTGCCTGGGGCCGTCGCGAAACCATCATCGCCGAGTCCGAAATGCCTGCCCTGATGGGTCTGCGCCGCAAGTATGCGGGTGAACAACCGCTCAAGGGCGCGAAGATCCTCGGCTGCATCCACATGACCATCCAGACCGCCGTGCTGATCGAAACCCTGGTCGCACTGGGCGCTGAAGTTCGCTGGTCGTCGTGCAACATTTTCTCCACCCAGGATCAGGCCGCTGCCGCCATCGCCGCTGCCGGCATTCCTGTGTTCGCCTGGAAAGGCGAGACCGAAGAAGAATACGAGTGGTGCATCGAGCAGACCATCCTCAAGGATGGCCAGCCATGGGATGCCAACATGATCCTCGACGACGGCGGCGACCTGACCGAGATCCTGCACAAGAAATACCCGCAGATGCTCGACCGCATCCATGGCGTGACCGAAGAAACCACCACTGGCGTACACCGTCTGCTGGACATGCTGGCCAAGGGCGAGCTGAAAATCCCGGCCATCAACGTCAACGACTCGGTCACCAAGAGCAAGAACGACAACAAGTACGGCTGCCGTCACAGCCTGAACGACGCCATCAAGCGTGGTACCGATCACCTGCTGTCCGGCAAACAGGCACTGGTCATCGGCTACGGTGACGTGGGCAAGGGCTCTGCTCAGTCCCTGCGTCAGGAAGGCATGATCGTCAAGGTCACCGAAGTCGACCCGATCTGCGCCATGCAAGCCTGCATGGACGGTTTCGAAGTGGTTTCGCCGTTCATCAACGGTGAAAACGACGGCACCGAAGCCAGCATCGACAAGGCCCTGCTGGGCAAGATCGACCTGATCGTGACCACCACCGGCAACGTCAACGTCTGCGACGCAAACATGCTCAAGGCGCTGAAAAAACGCGCTGTGGTCTGCAACATCGGTCACTTCGACAACGAGATCGACACCGCTTTCATGCGCAAGAACTGGGCATGGGAAGAAGTGAAGCCACAGGTTCACAAGATCCACCGCACCGGCGCTGGCTCTTTCGATCCACAGAACGACGACTACCTGATCCTGCTGGCCGAAGGCCGTCTGGTCAACCTGGGCAACGCCACAGGCCACCCGAGCCGCATCATGGACGGCTCGTTCGCCAACCAGGTTCTGGCCCAGATCTTCCTGTTCGAGCAGAAGTACGCCGACCTGTCGCCAGCCCAGAAAGCCGAGCGCCTGACCGTTGAAGTACTGCCGAAGAAACTCGACGAAGAAGTGGCCCTGGAAATGGTCCGCGGCTTCGGCGGCGTCGTGACCAAACTGACCAAGACCCAGGCCGACTACATCGGCGTGACCGTCGAAGGTCCGTTCAAGCCACACGCTTATCGTTACTAAGTAGCGGCAAGCTTCAAGCCTCAAGCAGCAAGTAAAAGCATTTCGTTTACTTGCTGCCTGGGCGTGAGGCCTGCTCCTTTTATCGCTATCATGCAGCCGTGAGCTGTAAGCTCCAGACTCTTGAGACCGGCGCACAGCCCTCTTGCAGCCTGGAGCTTGAAGCTTGCCGCTGGAGGCTCCCTCCATCATGTCCCAAGACCGTCGCTTCAGCTTCGAGTTCTTCCCGACGAAGACCGATGCTGGACATGAAAAGCTGCTGACCGTTGCCCGTCAGTTGGCCAGCTACAACCCCGACTTTTTCTCCTGCACCTACGGTGCCGGTGGTTCTACCCGCGACCGCACGATCAATACCGTGCTGCAGCTGGAAAACGAAGTCAGAATCCCTGCCGCACCGCACCTGTCGTGCGTGGGTGACAGCAAAGCCGAATTACGCGAGCTGCTGACCCAGTACAAGAATGCCGGTATCAAACGCATCGTCGCCCTGCGCGGCGACCTGCCATCCGGCATGGGCATGGCCAGCGGTGAACTGCGCTATGCCAGCGACCTGGTTTCCTTCATCCGTGAAGAAACCGGCAGTCACTTCCATATCGAAGTGGCGGCGTACCCGGAGATGCACCCTCAGGCTCACAACTTCGAAAGCGACCTGAAAAACTTCGTGCACAAGGCCAATGCCGGTGCAGACAGTGCGATCACCCAGTACTTCTTCAATGCCGACAGCTACTTCCACTTCGTGGAGCGCGTGCAGAAGAAAGGCGTGAACCTGCCGATCGTGCCGGGCATCATGCCTATCACCAACTACAGCAAGCTGGCGCGTTTCTCGGATGCCTGCGGTGCGGAAATCCCGCGCTGGGTTCGCAAGCAACTGGAAGCCTATGGAGACGACATCCAGAGCATCCAGGCGTTTGGCGAGCAGGTCATCACCGAAATGTGCGAACGCCTGCTCGAAGGCGGCGCACCGGGTCTGCACTTCTATACGCTCAACCAGGCAGAACCGAGCCTGGCCATCTGGAACAACCTGAAGCTGCCACGCTGAAAGGGTCTTCTCCAGGCAGGATCTTTCGACATCCAATATCCGAAAGGTCCTGCAGCAAAAACCGTTGGGCAGCATGACAGCAGCGCAGCGCGTTTGCTCTGTTATACTCCAGCCTTCCCGCCAGGCTTACGCCCGGACGCTCGGTCTTGCAGAAGCCATCTCGATCACGAAAACAGCGCATTTCCAACACGCGCCGATGACCCGAGATGAATCAAAGACCCCGCAGGACCGGACGGGATCGCGTCTTCTCAGTCTCTGTACACAAGGTCGGCAATCAAGCGATTGGCCGCTTCTACAAGAGCTGAACGTCATTCGCGCCAGGCAGACTATCCCTTGAGCTCAGCTCCAACAGAACAGGATTACTCATGTCCTTTGCTTCCCTCGGTCTCTCCGAGGCTTTAGTCCGCGCCATCGAGGCAGCGGGCTATACCCAGCCTACTCCGGTGCAACAGCGGGCCATTCCCGCCGTGTTGCAAGGTCGCGACCTGATGGTTGCGGCACAGACAGGTACTGGTAAAACCGGTGGCTTCGCCCTCCCGATCCTGGAGCGGTTGTTCCCCAACGGTCATCCGGACAAATCCCAGCGTCATGGCCCGCGCCAACCGCGCGTACTGGTCCTGACCCCGACCCGCGAACTGGCTGCTCAGGTGCATGACAGCTTCAAGCTGTATGCCCGCGACCTGAAGTTCGTCAGCGCCTGCATCTTCGGCGGTGTCGGCATGAACCCGCAGGTCCAGGCCATGGCCCGTGGCGTGGACGTGCTGGTGGCCTGCCCGGGCCGTCTGCTCGACCTGGCCGGACAAGGCAGCGTCGATCTGTCCCACGTTGAAATCCTCGTGCTCGATGAAGCAGACCGGATGCTCGACATGGGCTTCGTTCACGACGTGAAGAAGGTCCTTGCCCGCCTGCCGGCCAAGCGCCAGAACCTGCTGTTCTCGGCCACCTTCTCCAGCGACATCACTGCCCTGGCCGGCAAGTTGCTGCACAACCCCGAGCGCATCGAAGTCACGCCACCGAACACCACGGTCGAGCGCATCGAACAACGGGTTTTCCGCCTGCCAGCCAACCACAAGCGTTCGCTGCTGGCGCACCTGATCACTCAGGGCGCATGGGAACAGGTTCTGGTTTTCACCCGCACCAAGCACGGCGCAAACCGTCTGGCCGAGTACCTGGACAAGCACGGTCTCAGCGCTGTCGCGATCCACGGCAACAAGAGCCAGAACGCCCGCACCAAGGCCCTGGCTGACTTCAAGGCCGGTGATGTACGTATCATGGTCGCCACCGATATCGCCGCCCGCGGCCTGGATATCGATCAGTTGCCGCACGTGGTCAACTTCGAGCTGCCCAACGTCGATGAAGACTACGTGCACCGCATTGGTCGTACGGGCCGTGCAGGCCGCACCGGCGAGGCCATCTCGCTGGTTGCGCCGGACGAAGAGAAACTGCTCAAGAGCATCGAGCGCATGACCCGTCAGAAAATCCCTGACGGCGACCTGATGGGCTTCGACATCAATGCAGTCGAGGCTGAAAAGCCTGAAGTTCGTGAGCGTCCGGACGTTCGCAACCCACGCGCACCTCGTGCGCCACGTGGCGAAGGCGAAAAGAGCAGCAACAACGGCGGTCGTCGCGACAAGGGCAAGGACAAAGGCAAGGAAAAACCGGCGGCTGCAGCCGCAGCATCCGGCGAACGTCCGGCACGCCAGCCGCGCGAGAGAAAGCCTCGCGAAGGCACGCCACGCGAGCAACGCCAGTCGCAACCACCGCGCCCGGCTGCCGATCGCGCACCCGACGAGTTCCTGGATGACGATGTGGATAACTTCGGCAACCGCGCTGATTATGTAAGCCCTTATCAGGGCAAGAATCAGGGCCGTGGCCGTCGTCCGGGAGCACCTGCTGCACCGGGCGCTACGCCCGCTGGAGCTGGTCGTCCGCAGGGCTCGGGCCGCCAGGGCAACCCTCGCAGTTCGGGCAGCGGCGCTCCAGCCAAACGCAATGGCTCGGGTTCCGGCCAGCGCAATGGCAGCGGCAGCGCCCGTGACGGTCAGCAACGCAATCGCCGTCCGCCACGTGACGATCGTCAGGAGCCGGCGGTTCGCGGTCCTCGTGAAGGCCAGGGCCAACAGTCTCAGCCGAAGATCATGCACAAGGAATCGAAAATCGACCGGTTCCCTTCTGCAGAGCAGCTCGATCAGTTGCCAAGCCGCCCACGCGGTGAAAAGCCGGCCCTGCTGACTCGCAACCGCGAGAGCTGACAGCACGGTTGAAACAGAAACGCCCCGACTGGTTCGGGGCGTTTTTGTATGCGTCGCAAAAACAGGAACGCCGGCACAAGGCCGGCGTTCCGTCGATCAGGTAACCCTTACTTCTTCTGGATACCTTCGAAGGTAATGTCCAGGTTCAGCGTCTGGGAAGTCGGACCTGGGCCTTTGATGCCGAAGTCGTTCAGGTTCAGAGTGCTGGTGCCGTTGAAGCCGGCACGGTAGCCGCCCCATGGATCCTTGCCTTCGCCGTTGAAGGTCGCCTTGATCACGATCGGCTTGGTGACGCCGTGCAGGGTCAGGTCGCCAGTGACGTCAGCGGTTTTCTCGCCAGTGGATTTGACGCTGGTGGAAACGAATTTGGCTTCTGGGTATTTGCCAGCGTCCAGGAAGTCCTTGCTGAGAATGTGCTTGTCGCGCTCGGCATGGTTGGTGAACAGGCTGGCGGTTTTCAGCTCGACAGCGATCTTGCTGGCTTCAGGCTTGGCAGCATCGAAGCTGAAAGTACCGTCCCAATCCTTGAAAGTGCCATGGATGAAGCTGTAGCCCAGGTGGCTGATCTTGAAATCGATGAAAGCGTGCTGGCCTTCCTTGTCGATCACGTAATCGGCAGCCATCGCCTGACCGGCAGACAACAGAGCAGTACCAAGAGCCAGAGCAGCGAGAGACTTCTTCAACATGTTTTTATTCCCATTCCCGTTTTGGTTGAACAATCAGTTACGACCCAACATACGTTTTAAGGTCACGTCACGATCGATGAAGTGGTGTTTCAGTGCAGCCAGACCATGGAACCCCGCAAAAATCACGATGGTCCATGCCAGATAAAAGTGAATCCAGCCCGCAGTCTCCGACTGGCCGGGCAGACCACTGATCAACGCTGGAACCTCGAACAGACCGAAGACCGGAATTCCCACGCCATCGGCCGTGGAAATCAGGTAACCGGCGAACATCACGGCAAACAGAGCGACATACAGAAACAAGTGACCGAATGCAGCACCGATGCGCGTCAGCTTACTGTAGCTGGCCAACGGCGCAGGCGGCGGACTGAGCAGACGCCAGACCACACGGAACAGCATCACGGCAAACAGCGTGATGCCGATGCTCTTGTGCAGATCGGGCCCGGCCTTGCGCCAGCTATCGTAGTAATCCAGCCCCATCATCCATAGCCCAAGCCCAAACAACCCGAAGACCACAACAGCCACGCCCCAATGCAGCACCATGCCGACCAGACCGTAGCGAGAGGATGAATTACGTAACTGCATCGCAAATACCCTGTGATAAGTGTTACCAGACTAGCTTTTTATCTATCGAATGAAAGCGCAAAATTTTGCTCTGAAATATCGAAAAACATGATGAATATTTTTCTACCTTCGAGCTCTCGATTCTCGACCCGAACCCTTTTCGATGATCTCGGGCCGTTCTGCTGGCGCAGCATCTCGATAAATTCAGCTCAGTAACACTGTGCCATGACCGTCGGCATTTCGATGGCGATGAACGGCACTATTCCGAAAGTTCCACTACACAGCCGGTTTATAGAGAACGAATCGAGCGCGCATAAAAAAAGGCGCGGTATCTGTCCGCGCCTCTTCTGTCAGCGATGGCTGCGTCAGTTCTTGACGTCAGCCGGTGCCGCTTCGGTTTTGGCCGGTGTCTTGGGGGCTGCAGCCGGTTTGGCGGGCGCCTTTTCCTTCGCAGGCTCCTTCTTGGCAGGCTCCTTTTTCACAGGTTCCTTTTTTGCGGCTTCCTTGGCCGGTGCCTTTTTGGCTGGCTCGGTCTTGGCCGGAGCCTTCTTGGCAGGTTCGGCTTTGGCAGGCGTCTTGGCTGGCTCGGCCACTGGCGCAACCACCGGCGCGACCGGGACAGGCGCAGGTGCAGGTGCTGGCTCAGGTGCTTTCTCCACCGGCTTCTCGGCAGGTTTTTCTGCAGGTTTGTCGGAAGAATCACCGAAACCGAACAGATTGCTGAAGAAACCACCTTCCGGCTTCTTCACCGCAGGGGCAGGTGCCACTGGCGGAACCACCTTGACCGGCTCGAACGACTTGCCAGCCGCCAGATCCTGCACCTGACTGGCTGCACGCTGACCGCTGCGCAGAGCGCCTTCCAGTGTGCCCGGGTACAGAGCATCGGTGTGCTCACCCGCAAAAGCTACACGCTGTACGGGCTTTTCCCACAGACGCCAGTATTTGCTGATCTGGCCGGGACCAAATGCCAGATAAGAACCGCCGGTTGATGGATCGATGCTGTAGCGACGGATTTCATAACCGGTGTAGGCACCACGCGCCTGTGGATAAAACGTGTGCAGACGAATCAGCACCTGATCGACCAGTTGCTTGTCGCCAAATGCCTGCATGATCCGGGCATTGTCGCCAGACAGGTTGATCACCACATTCGCACCGCCCTTGAGCGCTGGCTCGATCCACAGCATGCCCAGGCCGGTATTGCTGAACACCTCGCCCGACATGCGCGCCTTGCTGTCCCAGACCGGCGTCTTGAACTTGAGCATGATCTGGTCGCGCCAACCATAGTTGGTGCCCTTCAGAGCGCCCAGGTGCCGGGCATCCAGTGCCGGGGTCATCTGAATGTTGCCCAGCGAGCGCAAAGGCACGGCCAGCACCACGTAATCGGCGCTGTAGCCGACAGTGCCGACCTTGACCGTGACGCTGTCCTTGTCCTGCACGATGGCCGAGACCGCAGAACTGGTCTTGATGGTCTTGAGCTGCTTGACGAACGCCTGGGCCAGCACCGCACTGCCGCCGGGCAGGCGTGCAGCGCGCTGATCGCGCTCGTCCACGCCACGGTAGACCCGCGACTGCTGAGCGAAATACAGCAGCGACAGGCGCGAAGGTTCGTCATAGCGGGTGCGGATCTGCTGGTTGATCAACTGGCGCGCCGTCGCAGGCAGATTCAGACGATCCAGCCAGTTGGCCACGTTGATCTGGTCCAGGGCGAACAGCGTGCTGTTGGCAGCCGGGTTTTCCGGGTCTTCGATGGAGCGTGCCAGGTTGGCCAGGGTTTCCTCGTAGCGCTTGATGGCCTCGGCAGTCGCCGGTTGCTTGAGCGCCAGATCGGCCTGGGTGAAATGCACACCGTCGATCAGGTAGCTGGGGGTACGCACGAACTCGGGAGCCGGCACACTCTGGATCTTGAAGCTGTCCAGGTAACGGTTCAGCACCGGCTGCGCCTTGGCATTGCCGATCCACTCGCTGGTGGCCAGACCGGAACGGCCGCCGATATTGGGGCGGGCCTCCAGCAACGTGACCTGCCAGCCTTTGTTCTGCAACTCATACGCCGCCGTCAGGCCTGCCAGCCCGCCTCCGACGACAATGGCCGTACGTTGTTTTTCATTGGCGAACGTCGAAACGCTGACCAGACCTATCACCATCAGCGCACACGCGCGCAGCCACCCAGAAAGCATTCCGCGAACTCCGAAAACGTGGGGAAAATTGCCAGAAACAAAGAAGAGGCGCGCAGCATACGCCAGCCATAAAATGCCCGCCAGCGATGTTCAAACGATACAAATGGTTGTCCCACAGCCGGGCATTGCATAGGCTTGCGCGATTGTTCGCCCTCGCGTCATGCGAGTCGTTACCCGGAGATTGCCAATGGGCCTGAATGACCAGTGGATGCAACGTGACCTCAAGGTCCTGTGGCACCCCTGCACGCAGATGAAAGATCACGAAAACCTGCCACTGATCCCAATCAAACGCGGTGAAGGCGTCTGGCTGGAAGACTTCGAAGGCAAGCGTTATCTGGATGCCGTCAGCTCCTGGTGGGTCAATGTGTTCGGTCATGCCAACCCACGCATCAATCAGCGGATCAAGCATCAGGTCGACCAGCTTGAGCATGTCATCCTGGCAGGCTTCAGCCACCAGCCGGTGATCGAGCTGTCCGAGCGACTGGTCAAACTCACGCCCGAAGGGCTGACACGCTGCTTCTACGCCGATAATGGCTCGTCCTGTATCGAAGTCGCGCTGAAAATGAGCTTTCACTACTGGCTCAACCGCGGCAAGCCGGACAAGAAGCGCTTCGTGACCCTGACCAACAGCTATCACGGCGAAACCATGGCTGCGATGTCGGTGGGCGACGTGCCGCTGTTCACCGAAACCTACAAGGCGTTGCTGCTCGATACCCTCAAGGTGCCGAGCCCGGACTGCTATAACCGTCCGCAAGGCATGAGCTGGGAAGAGCACTCGCGCAATATGTTCGCCGCCATGGAGCAGACCCTGGCCGAACATCACGACAGCGTCGCGGCAGTGATCGTCGAGCCGCTGATCCAGGGTGCAGGTGGCATGCGCATGTATCACCCTGTCTATCTCAAACTGCTGCGCGAGGCCTGTGACCGCTACGGCGTGCATCTGATTCACGATGAAATCGCCGTGGGCTTCGGTCGTACCGGCAGCATGTTTGCCTGCGAACAGGCCGGCATCCGCCCGGACTTCCTGTGTCTGTCCAAGGCACTGACCGGCGGTTATCTGCCACTGGCCGCCTGCCTGACCACCGACGAAGTGTACGACGCCTTCTACGACGACTACCCGACACTGCGCGCTTTCCTGCATTCCCACAGCTACACCGGCAACCCGCTGGCCTGTGCGGCGGCGCTGGCGACCCTCGATATCTTCGAGCAGGACAATGTCATCGAGAACAACAAGGCGCTGGCACAGCGCATGGCCACTGCCACGGCGCATCTGGTGGATCACCCCCATGTAGCCGAAGTGCGCCAGACCGGCATGGCACTGGCCATCGAGATGGTCCAGGACAAGGCGACCAAGACCGCCTATCCGTGGCAGGAACGCCGTGGCCTGCAGGTTTTCCAGCACGCGCTGGAACGCGGCGCACTGTTGAGGCCGCTGGGCAGCGTGGTGTACTTCCTGCCGCCCTACGTGATCACCCCGGAGCAGATCGACTTCCTGGCCGAAGTCGCCAGCGAGGGTATCGACATCGCGACCCGCAGCAACATCAGCGTGGCCGTGCGCGAGAACTTCCATCCGGACTTCCGGGATCCGGGATAAGGGCATTCGCGGGCAAATCCCCTCCCACAGGAACGCTGTGGAACTGGTGGGAGAAGGCCTGCCCGCGACAACTCAAACTCCAGAATCCAGACGTTTACATCACCGAACACCGAGACCCACCATGAGACTGTCCCGCTTCTTCACCGACGCCACCCTGAGCCTGGGCGAACACGAATTGCCCGAAGCCCAGGCGCACTACATCAGTCGCGTCCTGCGCATGACCGAGGGCGATGCGCTGCAACTGTTCGACGGCTCGGGCACGGAGTTTCGCGGCACGCTGGTGGAAGTCGGCAAGAAACGCGTGCGTGTCCAGCTCTCTGAAAGCCTGGCCGGACAGATCGAATCGCCACTGCGCATTCATCTGGGCCAGGGCCTGTCGCGTGGCGAGCGCATGGACTGGGCCATCCAGAAAGCCACGGAGCTGGGTGTCAGTGAAATCACCCCTATCGTCAGCGAACGCTGCGAAGTCCGCCTCAAGGACGAACGAGCAGAAAAGCGTCAGGCGCACTGGCAACAGATCGCAATCAGCGCCTGCGAGCAATGCGGCCGTTCGGTGGTGCCGGTGATTCATGCGCCGATGACGCTGGCCGACTGGCTCAAGCAGACCGAGGCCGACCTCAAGCTGGTCCTGCACCCGGTCGCCGAAGCCCTGACCAGCCATGATAAACCGACGACCCTGGCCTTCCTGATCGGCCCGGAAGGCGGTCTGAACGACGCGGAAGTCGAGCAGGCCAAAGCTGCCGGCTTCCACGCCGCCCGCCTCGGCCCGCGCGTGCTGCGCACCGAGACAGCGCCGGTGGTGGCGCTGAGCGTAGCGCAGCAGTTGTGGGGGGATTTCTAAGGCACCGCTGGTGATGTGGGAGATCACCCGCCGCCGCGCTGTCGCGCAGCAAACAGGTGTCATGTATTGCGGATGAGGGTTCGGCCCCGCCTGACGGCGGGGTTACTTCGCCAACGTCGCGTTCTGCGGTGCTCTCACGACCGCGGCAAAGAGCTTTTCTGCTTTTGCTTGTGCTTTTATGAACCGAGATGGTCCAGACGCCGCCGATTGCGACGTAAGGGAAGGCCGAGTGGAGGTATTGCGCAGTGGGT
>JAAIGF010192293.1_pt1 | contig 148245 bp, 115 predicted proteins | sample 6487441 | NCBI WGS metagenome assembly JAAIGF01 (sample SAMN13974129, study PRJNA590717) | phyllosphere metagenome | biome: pepper field; feature: multiple bacterial spot infested pepper fields; material: pepper leaves; isolation source: leaves from pepper fields | host: Capsicum annuum ... | reverse complement strand
TCGAAATGAACATTCCCGAGCGCCATCACTGGAACCAGTCGGTGATGCTCAAGCCCAACCGCCCGCTGGAGGCCAGTCACCTGCTGGCGGCCTTGCAGGCGCTGATCGAGCAGCACGATGCCCTGCGCCTGGGCTTTGCCCGACAGGACGGCCAGTGGCAGGCGAGCTTCGGGTCGCTGTCCACCCGCGATCTGCTGTGGGTGCATGAGCTGGACGATATCTCGCGCCTGACCGAACTGGCCGATGAAGCCCAACGCAGCCTGGACTTGAAAAACGGCCCGCTGCTGCGTGCGGTGCTGGTGAGCCTGCCGGAAGGTGAGCAGCGTCTGCTGCTGGTCATCCATCACTTGGTGGTGGACGGTGTGTCGTGGCGCGTGTTGCTGGAAGACCTGCAACAGGCTTACGGTGCCCTGAACACCGGCAAGGCTCTGGCACTGCCGGCCAAGACCAGTTCCCTAAAGGCCTGGGCCGAGCAGTTGCATGCTTACGCCCAAAGCCCGGCGCTGGAGTCGGAGCTGGCTTACTGGCAGACGCAGTTGCAGGGCGTCAACGATGCCTTGCCGAGCGATCATCCGGACGGTGGTCAGCAGCAGAAACATGCGACTTCCGTGACCACTCATTTGAACAGCGAGCTGACCCGGCAACTGCTGCAGGACGCACCGGCTGCCTATCGCACGCAGGTCAATGACCTGTTACTCACCGCGCTGGCCCGTGTGATCAGCCGCTGGACCGGGCAGCCCGATACCTTGATCAGGCTGGAAGGTCATGGCCGTGAAGACCTGTTCGACGATATCGACCTGAGCCGTACCGTCGGCTGGTTCAGCAGCCTTTATCCGGTGAAGCTCACGGCACAGGCAACCGTTGCCGATTCGATCATGTCGATCAAGGAGCAACTGCGCGCCATCCCCAACAAGGGCATCGGTTACGGCGTGTTGCGTTATCTCGGCGCAGATGCTGTACGCCAGAGCCTGCAACAACTGGCTCAGGGCAGCATCGTCTTCAACTATCTGGGTCAGTTCGATGGCAGTTTCGATGCCAGCGATGCGCTGTTCGCGCCGTCGGGTGACAGCAGTGGCGCATCCCAGAGCCGCGAAGCACCGCTGGCGGCTCCGATCAGCATCAATGGTCAGGTCTACAACGGTGAGTTGCGGCTGAGCTGGAGCTTCAGCTCGGCGGTGTTCGAGGCCGATACCGTGCAACGTCTGGCCGATGAGTATGCCGGAGAGTTGCAGCAACTGATCGCTCACTGCACCACCGAAGGCGGTGCCGGGGTAACACCGTCCGACTTCCCGCTGGCCCGTTTGAGCCAGAAACAACTGGGTCGCCTGTCGATCAATCCCCGTGACATCGAAGACATCTATCCGCTGTCGCCAATGCAGCAAGGCATGCTGTTCCATACCCTGTTTGAGGAAGAGGCGGGCAATTACATCAACCAGATGCGCGTCGAGGTGAGCGGGCTCGATGTCGAGCGCTTCCGGGCGGCATGGCAGGCCACGGTGGATGCCCATGAAGTGCTGCGCAGTGGCTTTGTCAGCCATCTGGAGCACTCGCTGCAAGTGGTGCAGCGGCAGGCTGTCGTGCCCTTCGTCGAGCTGGATGCCCGCAATCAGCAGGCGGCCTGGCTGGATGACTGGGCGCAGGCCGATCGGCAGAAGGGCTTCGATCTGACTCAGGGGCCGCTGTTGCGTCTGGCGGTCTTGCGTACCGGAGCCAACACTCATCACCTGATCTACACCAGCCACCACATCCTTATGGACGGCTGGAGCAGTTCGCGTCTGCTGGGCGAAGTGCTGCAACGTTACAGCGGTCAGCCGCTGCCACAAAAGGGCAGCCGTTATCGCGATTACATCGAGTGGTTGCAACGCCAGGATGCCCAGGCCAGCGAACGTTTCTGGACTGAGCAGGTGGCCGAGCTGGACGAGCCGACCCGTCTGGTTCAGGCGCTCAAGTCCAGTGCCGACGGGCAGGGCCATGGCGATTATTTCCAGTTGATCGATGCGGTCAGCACCCAGCGCTTGAGTGATTTTGCCCGCGAGCAGCGTGTGACCCTCAACACCCTGGTGCAATCGGCCTGGCTGTTGCTGTTGCAACGCTACACCGGACAGTCCAGCGTGACCTTCGGTGCGACCGTGGCTGGACGTCCGGCAGATCTGCCGGGTGTCGAAGAGCAGCTGGGTCTGTTCATCAACACCTTGCCGGTGATCGCCAGCCCATGTCCCGAGCAGTCGGTGGCGGAGTGGGTGCAGCAGGTGCAGGGCAAGAATATTGCCTTGCGCGAGTACGAACACACGCCGTTGTACGAAATCCAGCGCCTGGCAGGCAGCGGTGGCGAAGCGCTGTTCGACAACATTCTGGTGTTCGAGAACTACCCGGTGTCCGAAGCCCTGCAACAGGCTGCGCCGGACGGTCTGGCCTTCAGCGGCCTGATCAACCAGGAGCAGACTCATTATCCGCTGACGCTGGTGGTGAATCTGGGCGAAACGCTGTCCCTGCGCCTGAGCTACGCCCGTCAGCACTTCAGCGAAGACGTGGTGATGCAACTGGCCAGCCACTTCCAGCACCTGCTTGAGGCTCTGGTTCGTGACCCGGCTGCCGCCATCGGCGAGCTGTCGTTGCTCAATGAACGGGAACAGCACCAGATTCTGCGGGAATGGAACGCTACCTCTGCCGGGTTCCCGGGCGAGCAGTGCGTTCAAACCCTGATCGAAGCCCAGGTACTGGCAACCCCTGATGCCCCGGCACTGGCTTTCGACAATCAGCAGATGAGCTACGGGCAACTCAACGCCCGCGCCAACCAGTTGGCCCACAAACTGCGTGAGTCGGGTATCGGCCCCGATGCGCTGGTGGGGATCTGCATCGAGCGCAGTCTGGAACTGGTGATCGGCTTGCTGGCGATTCTCAAGGCGGGTGGCGCCTATGTGCCGCTGGATCCGGATTATCCGCAGGATCGACTGGCCTATATGCTCGATGACAGCGGCATTGGCCTGTTGCTGACCCAGACGTCGCTGCTGCAAGGCCTGCCGGTGCCCGAGCATGTACAGACCTTGTGCCTGGATCAGGAAGGCGACTGGCTGGAGGCTTACAGCCAGGACAACCCTGTCTGCCGCACCCATCCGCACAACCTGGCGTATGTGATCTACACCTCAGGCTCAACGGGCAAGCCCAAGGGAGCGGGCAACAGCCATCTGGCCCTGGTCAACCGTTTGCACTGGATGCAGAAAGCCTACGGGCTGGATGCCCGCGACACCGTATTGCAGAAGACGCCGTTCAGCTTCGACGTGTCGGTCTGGGAATTCTTCTGGCCGCTGCTCACCGGCGCACGTCTGGCTATCGCCATGCCGGGCGATCATCGAGATCCCGAGCGTCTGGTGCAGACCATCGTTCAGCACAAGGTCACAACACTGCACTTTGTCCCTTCCATGCTCCAGGCCTTCATGACCCATGAGCAGGTGGAAAGCTGTCACAGCCTGCGCCGTGTGGTGTGCAGTGGCGAGGCTCTGCCTGCGGACCTGGCATCCCAGGTACTCAAGCGTCTGCCGCAAGCCGGGTTGTTCAACCTGTATGGTCCGACCGAAGCCGCCATCGATGTGACCCATTGGACCTGCACGCCGGACGATACCCTGAGCGTGCCGATCGGTCGGCCTATCGATAATCTCAAGACACATATTCTCGATGACGGCCTGCTACCGGCCGCCCGTGGGGCTGCGGCCGAGTTGTATCTGGGCGGTGTAGGGCTGGCGCGGGGTTACCATCAGCGTGCTGCGCTGACTGCCGAACGCTTCGTGCCTGACCCGTTCTCGACGGATGGCGGTCGTCTTTATCGCACTGGCGATCTGGCACGTTACGGCGATGACGGGGTGATCGACTACGCAGGACGGATCGACCATCAGGTCAAGATTCGCGGGCTGCGCATCGAACTGGGTGAAATCGAGGCGCGCCTCAATGAGCATCCGGGCGTGCGCGAGGCCCATGTGATCGACATCGATGGCCCGAGCGGCAAACAGCTTGTGGCCTATTGGGTGGCGAACGACAAGGCGCAGGATGCGAATGAACTGAGGACTTACCTCAAAGCGTTGCTACCGGATTACATGGTGCCGACGCACTTTGTGGCCGTTGACGTCATGCCGCTGACTGCCAACGGCAAGCTGGATCGCAAGGCCCTGCCAAAACCGGATGCCAGTCAGTTGCAGCAAGGCTATGTCGCGCCGCGTACCGAACTTGAGGAACGGCTTGCCGCTCTCTGGGCAGATGTCCTGAAAGTCGAGCGTGTGGGCCTCAACGACAATTTCTTTGCCCTGGGCGGTCACTCGCTGCTGGCAGTGTCCCTGGCGGGCAGGATTCGTGAAACGTTCGATATCTCCATCAAACTGCATGATTTCCTGCTGATGCAGACCCTGGGTGAACTGGCGGATTTCCTGCGGGCAGGCGAGGCCAAGGTCAAGTCGGCGGTGATCCGTATGAACAACAGCCAGTCTGACAAGACACCGTTGTTCTGCCTGCCGCCCGGTGGTGGCGGCACCTACTCCTATTACCCGCTGGCAGGCCGGCTGAGTGAAGACAGGCCGGTGTATGGCCTGGTCAATAAGGCTTATGTGGTACCGGGCTGGTTCGACAGGTCGTGGGAAGAAATGGTCGATTACTTTGTCGAGCAGATCAGACTCACCCAGCCTGTCGGGCCTTACAACCTGCTGGGCTGGTCCCTGGGCGGAGCCCTGGCCATCGATGTCGCTCATATTCTGGAGCGTGATGGCGACAAGGTGAGCTTCCTGGCGCTGGTGGATTCGATGCTGCCGGCTTCGGCAGGTCTGAGCTGGATCGAGGAAGACCCTGAAGTCCGGGCGCAGAATCAGGACCAGAACCTGTTCCAGAGCCTGATCCAGAGTCTGGTGGCTTTCGTGCCGGGGCTGGCCCGTGAGCGTGTCATGGAGTTGATCGCAAGCGCCAGGCTATCGCTCAAGGACGAGCGTGAAATCGCCGACCGGGTGATCGAACAGGTTGCTCTGGATGCCGGCATCGGTGTCGAAAGCCTGCGCAACGTTTTCCAGGACATCGCCATTCAGGACGAAATCGAAACCGGCTACAAACTGCTGCATGCCAACGCCGTACTGGCCGAATCCTTCACCCTCAAGAGACTGGAGGTGAAAGTGGACTGCTGGTGGGCAGGGCAGAGCCGCGAACCGAACCAGATCCTCAAGGCACAGGCTGTGGTTGCGGAACAATGCTCGGTAAACGGACTGCGCTCCTCGACCACGATCCAGGAACGGCACGACAATATTGTGATTGGGGAGGTGTTTTTGGAAAGTGTCGTGCAGCGCCTGCGGGTGTATGGATAATCCTCATTATCTTATGTAGAAGCTGTTGGAGTCTGTTTTGCTATGAGTGCTACGAGCATGGTGTAAGTTGTAAAAGCCCCTGAGTAACTAACTGTGTTGGATGCTCAGGGGCTGTAAAAGTACAAAGGTTCAGCTTTATATCTCAATTGTCTTTATTTCTGAGTTGTACATGGCGCCAATTATTTCTTTTGCTCCTGCGAGCGGAGATTCTTTTGTTATGCTCACGATGGCGCCGATAGAGGAACTGATGAGGTCGCTGTTTCCACTCTCAATTCCTTTGTCCAAAGCGTCAAAGAGCCCGCTTATGGCGGAAGATCTTTCTTTGAAGGTGTTTGAAAGATACTGCTCCAACATCTTTCTGTGAGACTCGATTTGAGAGAGCTTTGTTTCTTTGAATGCAGTAATTGCTTCTCTCTTGGTTTTTTCTGTTTCGGAGATTTTTACATGCTCGGAATATGCGGTGATGAGCATGTTGAAAGACTCCCCAGCGCTGATGGCAGGGTTTGCTTTTGAGTCCAGTGGAATCTTCTTTACGAGGTCAATAATTTCTTTCATGATTTATTCCAGGGTCAGGATTCCTGAGATTTTGCTTTTTATATCTTGAGTGGCAGAGCCGTCGTTGGTGATGATTGCAACGTCCAGAACTTTTTTCAGGCCTGTTCCTATGATGAGCATTTTTTCAAATGCTGCGGGATCACTGTCATCGTAGACTTTAGCTGCCTCAAAACGGGATATGAGCTCGTTGATGGTATTGGAGAGTTCCGCGGCATTTGTTCTTATAGCTTTAAGAGACGTCATCATGACTGCCATGTTTGCAATGGCTTTTTCCGCTTCGGCTTCATATTCATAAGCTTTTGTGAGTGCCTCTTCAGCTTTGCTGGCCATCATGAACCCGCCAATTGCCAATGCTGGTCCCAGCACTATACCGCCTAACGCTATCATGCCTCCGGCCATGCCAAATCCGCCTGCACTGAGTGCTCCACCACCCAGCCATGCCAATGTAGCGTTTGTAGCGGCAACACCTGAAAGTCCAGAAATGGCTGCACCAGTTGATGCACTCGCTAAAGCACCGACTGAACCATATGCGCCAATCGCTGCCAACGCGCCACCGCCAATACCGGATGCCAGGCCTTTTTCAATCTCCAGTGAGTTAAGAACTAGTTTTTCATATTCCTTCAATTCATCTGGTGTTATTTCTTCGTTGAAATCCTTAAGAGTGCTTTTTGCATTTTTTTGCTTTTTTATAGTGTCTACAAGGTGTTTGATTTGTGTTGTAAATCCGCTAAGTTTTAATTCTCCCAGTGCCTCTAGGGCTGCTTGCGTTTTTTCGCGAGATTTATCCAGTTCTTCAGATGCCTTGTTGTATTTTTTTTCGGCGTTTTCTCCTATTTCTTTTGCTTTGTCAAAGTTTCCGGAGGCTTGAACGCCTTTGACGACTCCTGTTGCTGCCAGCGCAGCTGCTGCACCCCACAAAATCAATGGAATTGGCATGCTTAGATCCTTCTTTGAAGTTAATGTGCTTTTTCGGTGTTTTGTAGTTTTTTGCAAATGCTTATGTTTGCGGATATGTAAGAATCTTTGTTGATGTGAGAGAGGTGTGTCTCGTGATATTCGAGGACTCTGCAGATTAATGGCCTGTTATTGTAGATGGTGCATAGATTGCTTTGAGAGTCAAAATTCACGCACGTCCCGTCTCCTCTGTCCAGGTGAGAATAGTCAGGAGACTTGTCTAGGTTTTTGCAGCATAGACCGCATTTGTTACACGGAAACATGATCAGAGTTTCCGAAATTGATGAACTGGAAAAGCGATCTGATTATAGGGGAGGGTAGCCAGGCTGGGCTTTTTTTATAAAATGATAATGTAGCCACGGTTTCACATCCTTTGTGAATTAACATCAGAAGCTATTCGTTGTGAGTAGATTTAACGTTGCTCTCTGCTGTATTAAATGTAACTGTGTATCTCTATTCTCAACTCAGCTTTTCTGGCATGATTTTACCTGATGATAGCTCTGTGCCATCCTTTCGTCTACTGTCAGCTTCATAGTGGCAGCGGGCAGTAGATCGCTTGATATATTCCGGCGAATCAACCAAAGCGCATCGAATTTTTTGTGAAGGAATTTGCTACAACGCGTTTATCGACGGTCAGTCTCAATCATTTCGTTTCTCCTCTCTAAAAGTCTCCCTTCAACGTCAGCACATAATTACGTGGATCGCCGTAGTAATTCCCGCGGTCCACATCCCCGGTCGCCTTGTAATACTTGCGATCCAGCAGGTTGTTGCCGTTGAGGGCCACGCTCCAGTTCTCGTCGATTTTCCAGGAGGCTCTGGCATCCCAGATAGCGCGGCCGGGGTTTCTGATTTCTGCCGATGATTCGATTTCCGAATAGCCGCTCTGGGCCGATACGCCTGCGCCGAGGGTCAGGCGATTCCAGGCGCCGGGCAGGGTGTAGTTGCCGCTCATGCGAAATAGATGCCGGGGTGTTTCTGCCGAAATGGACTGGCCGTCACTGCCGCGGGTCATGTTGAAGGTGTAGCCTGCCACGGTCTGCAGACCGGGCAGGGGTTCGCCGCTGGCTTCCATTTCAAAGCCTTTGCTGCGGCGGATGTTGCCGTTCAGGTAGCAGGTTCCGTAGATATCGTTCACCAGACACTCGCCAGGGTTGGCGTTGTCTTCCACTGCCACATCCTTCTGCTTGACGTAAAACATCGCAAAGGAAAGGTTCAGGCGCTGATCGAAGAGTTCGCCTTTGATGCCGGTTTCGTAGTTTGCGCCGATGGCCGGCTTCAGCAGGTTACCGGCAGCATCCCGGTAGACGCTTTGCGGCAGGAAGATATCGGTGTAGCTGGCGTACAGGGACCAGTCCGGGTTGAGGTCGTAGATCGTGCCTATAAAGGGCGTGAGCTCATGTTCCTCTATGGATTTTCGAGTGACGCCCGCCGTCTGGGTCTGGTAGTCATACCAACTGAGGCGGCCGCCCATGACCAGGCTCAACGACTGCGACAGATGCAGGCGCAGATTGGCGTAGGTGCCGTAGCGTTTGTCACTGAAGTCGGTAATGGAGGTCCACTCGGGTCGGTCCGGTTCGGCAATCAGATGGCTATCGGGGGCGAATACATCGATGGGCTGGTTGGAGGTGACATTGGCTTGTCTGGACTTGCGTGTCTGTTCCGACCAGTTGCCGCCGAAGGTCAATTGGTGTTCCAGGCCGAACGCCTCGAAATGACCGTCCATGTGTGCGTCGAACCCGTTGCTGTGCAATTGGTCGGAGCGGAACAGGGTCCGGGCGATGCGCGAGCCCGTCAATGTCGCCGGATCGATGGCACCCTGGGCATAGGCCACTTTCTGTTCGAACGAACCCGTTGAGTGAGTGGCGGACAGGGTGCCGGACCAGCTTTCGCTGAAGTGATGATCCAGCTCCGTGAACACTTCGTCCGTTCGGGTCTGGTGACGGTTCCAGTCCTGGGCCAGGGAAGTCGAGCGCGGCAGGTCTATGGCACTGCCATCGCTGTAGCGGGGCAGACCGAAGATGGTGAACCCCTTGATGTCGGCCTCCTGACGACGCACGCCCACAGCCAGGGTGGTGTCGTCATTCAGGTCGGCTTCGAGGATGCCGTACAGCAACGGGGAGGATTTGCTGAGCCCATCGATAAAGTAGTCACGGTCGGCATAGGACGCCACGAAGCGGCCACGGATGCTGCCCGAATCGTTCAGCTTGCTGCTGCCGTCCAGATCCACCCGGTTGTTGTCCCAGGTACCTGTGCGGGTGGTGATCGAAAACTGCGGTATGGCGGTAGGGCGCTTACGCACAAGATTGACCGTGCCGCCGGGGTTGCCTGCGCCGATCAGCAGCCCGGCAGCGCCCCGCAGGATTTCCACATGGTCGTAGATTTCCATGTCGGGCGTCATCCAGCCGGTCACGCTGTAGCCCTGGCCCGAAATCCCATCGATGGTGTAGCTCTCGTCTTCCATGGCAAAGCCCCGGGAGCTGAACACATGCGAGCCGAAGTTGCGCTGGGAAAAGGTGACACCGGTTGCCTGGGCCATCACGTCTTCCAGGCTGTAGAGGTTCTTGTCGTTAATCAACTGGCGGGTCACGACGCTGACCGATTGCGGAATTTCACGCAGGGATTGAGTGCTTTTGGTGATGCTCACCGCAGACGTGGTGTAGGAACCCGAGCCTTCGGTAATCAGGCCTGACGGTGGCGCCTGGATCGACAGGGGCTTGAGGCTGACCGCAGGCACAATGGCGGTCAGCGTCAGGGTGTTGTTCTCGAAGCTGTAAGGCACTCTGGCCTGATCTAGCAGGTTGCGGGCTGCCTGTTCGGGGGTGAACCTGCCACGCACGGCCCGGCTGCTTTTGCCCTTGATATCGTCCGGGTTGTACAGCACTTGCAGATCACCCTGACGCCCCAGTTCATTCAGGGCGCTGTTCAGGGGCTGGGCGGGGATATCGAACTCGATTTCCTGAGCCAGGGCTTCACCCTTGAATGCCATCAGCAGTGCAAGACCCACCACTCTTATCGCAGGCCTGGGCTGAAACAGCAGGCGGACAGGCAGTGGAGGGCGGGTGCTTGATTGCATTCTGATGGCTCTTATATCGGTAACGCAGGGTAAACCATACAACCGTATGGGGCACTGCCTCTGGTCATTCTGTGGCGGACGTTTTTCTGCGTGATTGATAAAGAATCGATACGAATGAAGCGGGAATTTATTTAGTGATTTTTCAATAAAAAAGACCAGAGGTTGCCCCCTGGTCTTTTTTTGCTGTCCTGCGGATCGGTTTATCTGCAGATTCTGCGCGGGATCAGAAGTCGCCGCGCAGGGTCAGGACGTAGCTGCGTGGTTCGCCGTATACGTTGGAGCGATCCAGTGCCACGGCGGTGGTGTAGTACTTGCGATCGAACAGGTTCTCGGCATTGAGTGCGACGGTCCAGTGCTCGTCGATCTTCCAGGCGGCGCGTGCATCCCAGATGGCCCGGCCTGCAACGCCCAGTCGGTCATCGGACGGTACTTTGTAGCCGGAGTCCGCCGATACCCCGGCACCCAGAGTCAGGCGGTTCCAGGCTCCCGGCAGGTTGTAGCTGGTATTGAGGCGCAGCATATGCTTCGGCGTCTCGTAGGCCACTTCCATATCGGAACTGTTTGCCAACTGGTTGAAGGTATAGCCGCCAAAGACCTGCAGACCTGGCAGTACTTCGCCGCTGGCTTCGATATCGATACCTTTGCTGCGCTTGATGCCGCCCTGGATGTAGCAGGTGTTGTCAGAGCCGCCCGGGCATGGGTCCGTGGCTGAAAGGTCCTCGTAGGCAACATCTTTCTGTTTGATATAGAACAGAGCCATCGACAGGTTCATGCGCTTGTCGAACAGTTCGCCCTTGATACCCGTTTCATAGTTGGAACCCACGGCTGGATCCAGTGGGGTGCCGCCGACCTGCCTGTAAGCGGCTTGCGGAGTGAAGATATCCGCATAGCTGGCGTACCAGGACCAGTTTTCGTTGATGTCGTAGATCAGGCCGGCGAAAGGTGTAAATTCCTGAGTCTGTTTGGAGTTATACGAAAGGGCCGGGCCATATTTGGCGTTGTAGTCATACTCGAACCAACTGAGGCGTCCGCCCAGAACCAGGCTCAACGGCTCGCTCAGGTGGATACGGGTATTGGCGTAGAGACCTGCCCGCTCTTCGGTCGAGACGTAATCGCTTGTCCAGGCCGGACGTGCCGGTTTTGCAAGTGAGCTGGTGTCGACATCAAAGACATTGACTGCAGAACCCATTGTTGGAGAGACACTCTTGGTGTCGGCTCTCTGCCTCGACCAGTCGGCCCCCAAAGTGACCTGATGGGACAGGCCGAAGGCGTCGAACTTGCCTTCCAACTGGCTGTTCAGGCCCAGGCTGTTGACTTCATCGTTACGGAACAGGGTTCTGCGGAAAGTGGAGCCGGTCAGCGTTGTCGGGTTAATGGCTCCTTGCGCATAGGCAATGACCTGATCGAATCCACCTTCGGAGTAGGTCAGGGAGGTCTTGTTGAGCCAGTTGTCGTTGAAGCGATGCTCGACTTCGAAGAAAGCCTCGGTCATGTCGGTTTCGAGGCGGTTCCATTTCGGAGCCAGGTTCGTCGAGCGCGACAAGTCCAGCGACTGTCCGTTGCTGTAGCGTGGCAGGCCGTAGATCGAATAACCGTTGATGACCTTTTCCTGACGACGCAGGCTCATGGTCAGGGTGGTGTCGTCGGTCACGTCGGCTTCGAGGATGCCGTACAGCAGGGGCGTGCGGCTGTTGCGGTTATCCAGATACGAGCCATTGTCTTCATAGGCGGCCACCATTCGGCCCCGGACGGTGCCCGAATCGTTGAGCTTGCCGCTGCCATCCAGATCGACACGGTACTGATCCCATGACCCGGCGCGGGTGGTGATCGAGAATTTGTTCTCGGCGGTCGGACGCTTGCGCACCAGATTCACCGCACCACCGGGTTGACCGGCGCCCACCAGCAGACCCGAAGCACCGCGCAGCACTTCCACTCGGTCATAGATCGCCATATCCGGCTGCATCCAGCCGGTGATCTGGTAGCCCTGACCGCCAATGCCATCGACCAGAAAGCTTTCCGCCAGCAGCGAGAAACCACGGGAGGTGTATACGTGGCCACCGAAGTTGCGGTACTGGAAGCTGATGCCGGGGGTGTCTTCCAGCACTTCGCTCAGGCTGGTGAGATTATTGTCGTCCATGACCTGACGGGTCATGACGCTCACCGACTGAGGCGTTTCCCGCAGCGATTGCGCCGCACCCTTGCCGATAGTGGTGGCACCGGTGGTGTAGGAGCCCGTGCCGTCAGTGGTGGTGCCCAGATACTGGGAATCAATCGCGGTCGGAGCCAGATTGATGGCCGTCGATGTATCCTGCGCACTCAGGGTCAGGGCATTGCCTTGCAGGCTGTAGGTCAGGCCTGCTCCGGCCAGCAGTTTCCCCGCTGCCTGTGCCGGAGTGAACTTGCCCTGTACTGCACCGCTGGTCTTGCCTTGTACATCCGCCGGGCTGTAGGCCACGCGCAGACTGCCCTGACGTTCCAGTTGACTCAGGGCACTGCTCAGCGGTTGTGCAGGAATATTGAACTCGATTTCCTGGGCCTGTACCTGAGCGGCCATGGGCATGCTGAGCGCCAGACCGATTGCTGCCATGGCAGGTCCTGGGCGAAACATCCGGCTGATCAACAAGGCCTTGCTGAGAGGGGTGAGTCGTGACGGTGTGTACATGGAGTGGCTCTTTCTAGTTGGTATTGGCAGGGAGATAAAGAGCGTCGTTCAGGCCTGTCCGGAGGCGAATCAGGGCAGAGGCTGTTCGACTTTTTACTGGGAGCCAGGCTGACTGCAGATGCCCGCGCAGGTGTGCTGTTAAAGAGAACGAAAATGGCTCTCGGTTATTTAATGAATTTTTCACATTTGCCCTGAAAAAGATGGCGCAAGGCTATCGGTGGTGGCGAGGTGGCTGGCCCATGGGCAAAAAGAAGCCCCGCTCGCGGTCTGAGCCGGGCGGGGCCATATCATCGATAACCGGCTGTATTCAGGCGGATACCGGTTGGGCTTGTACCTGCTCCACTTCGATCTTGCCGGCCTGCATGCGCACCAGTTGATCGGCAATCGGGAAATACCGGTCGTCGTGGGAGATGACGATGATGGTCTTGCCTTGCTGTTTGAGTTCGGGCAACAGCTCGGTATAGAACACGCGGCGGAAAGCCGGGTCCTGATCGGCTGCCCATTCGTCGAACACCAGCACCTGACGCTCGTCCAGCCAGGCGTTGATCAGGGCAAGGCGCTTGCGTTGGCCGGTGGACAGGTCGGTGGTGGTGAATGCGCCATCGCGAATACTGACCTTGTGGGCAATATCCAGGCGCTCCAGGTACTTGCCCGCATCGGCAGGCAGGTGGGCTTCGCCTTGCAGCGGCTCGTCGAACAGGTAGTAGTCGGCGAAGATGGTGGTGAACAACTGGCGATAATCGTCCAGCTCTTGCGCCGTGACTGCCTTGCCGTTGAGGCGGATCTCGCCTTGCTGCGGCTTGTACAGGCCCAGCAGCAGTTTGATCAGGGTGGTCTTGCCGCAACCGTTCTCGCCGACGATGAACACGATATCGCCCTGCTTGATGCTCAGGTTGACCGGGCCGAGATGGAAGGACTCGCTGCCTTCCACCGGCGGATAGTCATAGCGCAACTGATGCAGTTCCAGGGTCTGCATGTTCGCCAGGGTGTTGGGGCGGTCGCTGACCAGCAGGTGCGGCTCGGGGCTGGAGAACTTCCACGACAGCTCGGCAATGCGGCGCATGGCGATCTGCGCACGACTGATGCCCGGCAGTGCCGTGATCAGGCGTTCCAGCGGGCCTTTCATATACAGCATGACCAGCACGAAACCGCCCAGCACAGTCTTTTCGGTGCTCGGCCACAGCGCCTGGAAGGCAATGGCAATGCCGATGACCGCGAAGAACAGCATCGAGCCGAAGGTTTCTGCGCTGACGAAAATGTTGGCGGCGCGCACGTTGGATCGGCAGATGCGCTCGGTGGCGCCATGGATCTGCTGGTCGAGCATGTGCTGACGGCGCTTGCGCTGGATGCGCAGTTCCTTGGCACCGGCCGACAGGGCCTGATAGTGCTTTTGCAGCTCGTCTTCGCCATTGCGCGCCGCGATGATGCTGCGGGTGCCGAAATGATGAGCCAGATACTGCGCGCCGGTGCCCAGGACCACGGTCAGTACCGTCAGCGCCAGGATCTGCCACGACAGCAGGGCCAGATACGTCAGGCAGCCCAGGGTGACGGTGAACGAAATCACCATCGGCGCAATGGACAGCGCGAAGGTGCTGAGGGTGTTCACGTCATTGAGCAGCACCGGAATCAGGCGATGCGAACGGTAGCGTTCCAGTTGCTCGATAGGCGCGACCAGCACCTTGGCGGCCAGTTCGCGACGCAGGTTGGCGACCACGCGCTGGCCGACATAGTTGGTCGACAGGTTCGAGACGGTGGAGCAGGCCAGGGTCAGCACGCACAGGCCGGCGAACAGCAGGGCGGTGTGGGTGTCAGGTCCGCCTGCCATGTTCATCGCGTTGTTGATGGTAGCCAGCAGGGCGGTCACGCTCAGGCCGCTGACAACCCCCAGCACCGTCGAGAGAGCCACCAGCCACCAGAATGGCTTGAGGATCCTCAGGGTTTCCCGGGCGAGGCTTTCTGATTTGGGCGTCATGCTCTTGTCTCGTTATGGTCCGTTGTAGCGGTAATGCCGATCAGTCAAGGCACAAGTAAAACCTGTGGGAGGCAGCTTGCTGGCGAAAAAGTCGCCAGCAAGCTGCCTCCCACACAGTGCTTCATTGACCTTCTCTGATCGGCATTGCGTTGTGAAAGCGTCAGAGTTCGCGGGCGACCCGAAAGCCCAGCCAGTCGCCGCGCACATCGGGCTTGCGGCTGTTGCGGTTGCCGGAACGGGAGAAGATCGGCGCTTCGGTCCAGTCGTTGCCGCGAATCATCTTCCAGCTGCAATCACCGGCCAGCCATGCGCTGCCATCGGTGGGCGCGCCGTTGTAATTGCTGGTTTCGCAATCGGCGGTCCACTCGTAGACATTGCCGTGGGCGTCATAGATGCCGAAGTCATTGGGGCTGTAGCTGCCAGCCGGGGCCGTGACGCTGAAACCGTCTTCCGGGCCATAGGTGTTGGCATGTTTTGCGATGCTGTATTGCTTGCCTTCATCCATGGGGAAGGGGAACGGTCCGGTGCTGCCGCCACGGGCTGCATACTCGCGCTCGGCCTCGCTGACCAGTCGGTAGGATTTGCCGGTCTTCTTCGACAGCCAGGCGGTATAGGCCTTGGCTTCGTTCCAGTCCATGCACACTGCAGGCTGACGGTCGGTCAAGGGATAGCGCGGCTGGCCGGCCTTGCACTCGCGGCCCGGACGGGTATCGCCATCGGGCATCTTGTAGCCGGTGCTTTTGATATAGGCCTTCCACTCGCCGCTCAGGACCTGAAACTGGCTGATGGCGAAGGGCTTGGCGAAAGTTACTTCATGCAGCGGGCCTTCGTCGGGCTGGCGACCGAGTTCGGATTCGGGCGCGCCCATGGTGAAGGTCCCGGCAGGCAGCACGACCATTTCCGGACAGTCCTTGCAATCCTTGAACACCTTGCCCGGTTCGGGCGTATCGGCCATGGCGGCTGCAGGTAACAGCGCACCCAGCAGGGCGGTGAGGGACAGGGTGGGCAGTATCTTGTTCATAACGGGCCTCGAGGCAGAAAGCTGGAAACGGGGGAAGGGCGTCATGGGCGCTGACCGAGGACGGCCAGGAAGCGGTCTATCTCGGCCTCGTTGTTGAGCAGGCCCGGAGCGGTGCGCACGACGGGGCCGATATCGCGATCCACGGCATCCACCACCACCCGGTTTTTCATCAGCCAGGCGGCGACATCGTCGCTATTGCGGTCCTTGACCCTGAAGAAGCTGAATCCTGATGACAGTTCGGGTGCCATGGGCGTGACCAGCTCGATGCCCGGTTGTTCTTTCAGGCGCTGCTTGATGTAGGTGTTGAGCTGATGAATGCGCGCCTGAACATCGGCCTTGCCCAGTTGCAGGTGCAGTTCGAAAGCCTTGTCTGCTGCCCAGCGGTACTCGAATGAGTGATAGCCACCGGGGGTCATGATGGTGCCGAAACTGATGGCTTCGGAAAAACTCGGGATCAGCGGGGTGACATCCTTCAATTGCTCCGAGCGGGCGCAGATGATGCCGGTGCCCCGTGGGCCGAACATCCATTTGTGGGTCCCGGCGACAAAGAAATCGCAGTTCATGCTGGGGAAGTCCACATCTTCGACCCCAAAGCCGTGAACGCCATCGATTACATAGAGAATGCGGTCCTTGTCGTCCCGGTTGCGGTTGTGCTCCTGGACCAGTGCGCCGATCTCGCCAACGGGCAGTTTGACACCGCTGCCCGATTGCACCCAGGTCATGCCCAGTACACGGGTTTCGGGACGAATGCTGCGGGCGATATTGCCGATGATCTCGTCGCTCGAAACCGTGCTGGAATCCTTGAACAGACGGATCTTGCGAACCTGGGTGCCTTCTCTCTTGTGGCGCGAGTTGAGGATATTGCGCGTGCAGAAGTGCTCATGCTCGGTGGTGAGGATTTCCTGATCCGGCCGTACATGAATACCGCCATAGATAATCGCCAGGCCTTCCGTCGTGCTGCCGGTCAGAGCGATCTGGCCGGACTTTGCATTGAAATACTTGCCGGCCCACTCGCGCACCGCGTTTTCGCGGCGGGCGATTTCCTGGAGGTCCCAGTCCATGGCCAGGCCAGGGTTGCGGTCGATAGCGGCCCGGTGCTGCTCGATGGCCTCACGCACCGGTCTTGGGTGCGAGGTGATCAGGAAGTTGGCGAAGTGGATGTAATCCGGGTCCTGATCGAACAGCCCGCGCAAAGTGCTCCATTTGTCTTTCGGTGCCTGTCCGCTGCTGGCGGCCATGGCCGAAGGCATCAGGCTGGCGCCCATGGGCAGGGCGGCGGCGAGCAGTCCGGCCTGCTTGAGAAAGGTTCTGCGGTCAGTCATGAGCGGCCATACCTGGAATGTCGGTGTGCAAGTGCAGGAAGTTCATTGGTGGGCTACCGGTCTGGCCGATTTCTGTACCTGTTCCCAGACCCGCAGGAAGTTGCCGCCCCAGAGCTTGGCAATGTCGGCTTCGGCATAACCGCGTTCGATCAATTCGGCGGTCACGTTGCGGATTTCGCTGACATCCTTGAAGCCGTCAACGCCGCCGCCATCGTTGAAGTCGGAGCTGATGCCCACGTGATCGATGCCGATCTTCTTCACCGTGTAGTCGATTGCATTGACGAAATCCTTGACGGTGGCTTTGGGCTCTTCTTCGAGAATGGCGTACAGCTTGCTGGCGTAAGCGCCGAAACGTTGCTCGGGCCAGACGGTAATGATGGCGTCGCCGGGCATCAGGGCCATGGCCAGGTTCGGCAGTGGCGGCAGGTCAAAGTCCTTGCGCAGCTTGTTGAGCTTGTCCTGAGTCTTCTGGGTCAGGGGTTTCAGATAGGCCGGGAAGGCCACGACCTGTACCACACCACCGCTGCGCTTGATGATCTGCAGTTCTTCGTCGCTCAGGTTGCGGGGAATATCCACCAGCGCCCGTGGTGCGGAGTGCGAAGCGACCATGGGCGTGCGGCTCAACTGGCTGACCTGTTCCAGGCCCTTGGTCGACATCTGCGAGACGTCGATGATCACGCCCAGATCGTTCAGGCGATGTACGGCCTGCTTGCCGATATCTGACAGACCGCCCAGCGGGTCCTGGGAATCATTGAAGAACGGCAGAGGCCTTGAGGAGTCGGCCCAGCTGTTATTGCCCACATAACTGAAGCCGAACATGCGCATACCGCGTGCAGTCCACTGGTCCAGCAGGTCGATGTCGTTGCCCAGTGGATAGGCGTTGAGCATGCTGATGAAAATCGCAAACTTGCCTTCGCCATGCAGGCGGCGCATGTCATCCGGGGTGTAGGCGATGCCGACCTGATTGGGGAAGTCGCGGACCATGCCGGTGATGATCTTGTAGCGCACTTCCTGCTGATGGCGTGCTTCATCGACAAAACCCGGGGTCGGACGGTGAGGCGCATTGGGGCCGTTCCAGATTTCCGGCCAGCCGAACACCGTCAGTGCCGCACCCGACAAACGTCCGCGTGCAGTCTTCACCAGATCGAATTGTCCGGAGCCGTCCTTGTCCGCTTCGTTGCGCTCGCTGCCGAACTTCAGAGGCACAGTGATGTGGCTGTCGAAGGAAATGATCCGTTCCTGCAGCTCTTCGGCCTGTTTCATCACCTTGACCGGGTAACCCGATGGCGACCAGTAATTCCAGGCCAGCCAGCCTGCACCGGCACTGATTGCCAGAGCCAGGGGCAGGCCAATGAAAAGAGCCTTTTTCCAACGCGGTTTTGTCATTGCCATCTCTTTCAGGTTCGCCGTTCAGAAGCAGGCACAAGGGCCTTTGCTATCTGGGGAGAACGAGCGGATGGCGGAAAAATTTAACGCTGATGCAGTTCGCGGTCCTGGCCCTAAATTTCTGCATCGATGCTACGTCATTGCTTGGATAAACGCCGTTTTGGGGCAACAGGTAGTGCAATGACGATTTCTCGACGAGGGTTTATAGCGGGCCTGGCGCTCACCGGGGCAGCGGTACCGGCTGCTTATTACGCACATCGCGAACTGACTCGCGTCGAAGAGCCTGTGACACCGGGGGAGGCGACAGCTGCGCCGGCCGATACCGCCACCCAGCGGCTGGCCGACAAGCTGCGCGGGATATGGACGATCCGCTTCGAGGGGCGTGATGCCGGGTTGAGCGGTGCGCCACTTCAGGGCCTGGAAATGTTTCTCGACATTGCCCCGCGTGGCCGTGGCCTGCGGGGTTATATCGACACCGCAGAGCGTCTGCGGGGAGAGGACGAGCCGCGTTTCCGGGTTATCGGCGACCTGCGTTCTGCCGACGCCTCGAAGCTGTATTTCCGGGTCATTGACGGACATCTCGATAACAGCCCGCAAAGCGACGCGCCGGACTATGAATTCAGCATGGTGCTGGATGAAGTCTGGGGCAGTTTTGGCAACGCGGGCAGTGGCACCTTGAGTGGGCGCATCGAGCGTCTGGACCGTCCGCTGGCCCTGCCTGAGCTGGAGAACCGCTTTATTGCCACCAAACAGATGTTTCCCGAAGCCCGGGATCGCATCGGTCTGACGCCTCCGTTCCTGGCCTGGCTGGCTTCCAAGGAGCATCGCCTGTTTCACCAGCTCTGGCATGCCAGCCGCGACAAGTGGCATCGCCTGCCCGAAGACAAGCGCAATGCGCTGCGCGGTATCGGCTGGCAGCCCGGTCCGCGGGACAGGGAGCGTGATGCCCGTGGGGATCGCAAGGACCGCAACGGTTCGGGCATCGACTTCTTCTACATGCATCGGCATATGCTGATCCAGGCCCGGCAGTTTCAGGAATTGCCTTCCTGGCCGCGCTTTCCCTTGCCGCAGCCGGAGCTGGAGCGGGATCGCCAGGGGTTTGCCCGTTACTTCGATAATCACGATGGCTGCGCGTTGCCACCGCCCTGGCAGGCCAATGGCGATGCGGAATACAGCCAGTTGGTCAGTGATATCAAAAGCGCCGAAACATACAGCACGCATTTTCAGGTATGGGAGTCCCAGTACCGGGATCCGCGTTTCCTGTCGACGCTGACCCTCGGACAGTTCGGTTCCCAGGTCGAGCTGGAACTGCATGACTGGCTGCATATGCGCTGGGCGTCTGTTGCGCGGGACCCTTCAAACGGTGAGCCGGTGCCCATGGCCCGTGATTCGTCGGACTTCGCGGCCCGCTGGTTCGAGCCGGAAAACGACTTCCTCGCCGACCCGTTCTCTTCCCATGTGCATCCGGTGTTCTGGATGTTCCATGGCTGGATCGATGACCGGATCGACGACTGGTTCCGGGCTCATGAGCGTTTTCATCCTGGAGAGGTGAGCCGTCTTGAAGTCAATGGCGTGCCCTGGTTCGCGCCGGGCCGCTGGGTCGAGATCAGTGATCCATGGCTGGGTCCGCAGACCCATGGATGCAGCACCACGCCGGGCCTGAATGCCGGCACTACCATGGAGATGGACCCGGAGGTCATGAAGCTGGCATTGCGCATCACCTTTGCGGCAGATGACAAGCTCGGCAACCTCCTGCGCCGTGTGCCGCGCCGGCCGTGGTATGCGAGGAATCTGCTGCCGGAGAAGTGGTTTGGGGGATTGTGACTCCCCCATTTCATCGATGCTTGCAGGAGCATGCTTCAGCACTTGAGGGAGGCAGCTTGCTGGCGAAAAAGGTCTGAAATCGGCAGATATTCTGCGTCGTACGTGAAGTCGCCAGCAAGCTGCCTTTTACAGGGTCTGTGACCAGCCGCCACCCAACGCCTTGTACAGCGCAATGCTCGCCTGCACCCTCGACAGCCGAAGCTGCACGCTCACATCCTGGGCCTGATACAGCGTGCGCTGGGTTTCCAGTACGGTCAGCAAATCTTCGGCACCGGCTTCGTAACGGCTCTGGGCAATGCGGAAAGCAGTCTGGGCCTGTTTGAGTTCTTCGTCGTGCCAGTACCTTTGCTGGTCCAGGCCGCTGATGCTGTTCAGGGCTTTTTCCACATCGGCGAAGCTGTTGATGATGGCCCCGCGGTAGGTTTCCAGCAGTTCCTCCTGGCGGGCCGTGGCCTTGTCGCGTTCTGCGCTCAGGCGTCCGTTATTGAAGATCGGCCCGGTCAGGCCGGCAGCCAGGCTGCTGAAAGGCGCGCGCAGCCAGTCTTCGGCCCGGACCACTTCGGTGCCCACGGTAGCGCTCAGGGTCAGTTTCGGCAGCAGGGCGGCGCGGGCAACGGTGACGTCGGCCTGAGCGGCAGCCAGTTCGGCTTCGGCCTTGGCGATGTCGGGACGGCGGGTCAGCAGTTCGCTGGGCAGCCCTGTGCCGATCTGTGGCCAGCTCAGGGTTTCGAAATCCTGATTTCCCAGTTCCAGATGCTGTACCGGCTGGCCGAGCAGGGCGGCGAGGGTGATGCGCTGTTCATTGGCCAGTTGCTGAATGCGCGGCAGCTCGCGTTGCTGAGTCGCGACCAGATTCTTCTGCTGAGCCAGTTCCAGTGCCGTTGCGGAGCCCGATTCGTAGCGGGTCTGCACCAGACGCAGCACGTTTTGCGCATTGGTCAGGTTCAGTTCGGCGATATGGCTCTGCTCGGTGGCCGACAGGGTTTGTGCATAGCGGTCTGCCACGCTGCTGAGCAAGGTCAGTTCCACCGTGGCTCTGTCGAATTCGCTGGCTTTCAGCGTTTGCAGCGCACTGTCGCGAGCAGCAGAGACGCCACCCCAGAAATCGACTTCATAGCTGGCTCTCAGGCTGGTGGTAAAGGCATCGGTATTGTTGTCATCCGAAGGCCTGGCCTTGCGGTCGCTGTTGCGCAGGAACTTGTTCCGTTCGCCGCGGATGTCGTAGGTGATTTCAGGGCGAGTGGGGGCTCCGGCGATGATCGCCGTGGCTTGAGCCTGACGCACTCGGGCCATGGCGGCGGCAACTTCATGGCTATTCACCCGGGCCTGTTCGATAAGGCGATTCAGGTCCGGGCTGCCAAATTGCTTCCACCATTGGGCATCGCTGCGTTGCAGGGCCGCGCTTTGGGCGAACGCCCAGCTCGGCGGTGGCTGGATGCCGCTGTCGATGGAGGGGGCAGATGTATTGCAGGCCGCCAGCAGCAGGCAGGTGGTCAGCAGGGTGAGGGTTGGCTTCATTGATAGATCATTCGCTGGTGAGGGCTGCAACCGGATCGAGCCGGGCAGCTTTGCGGGCAGGCATGAAACCGAAGACCACGCCGGTTACCACTGCACAGGCGAAAGCCCCGGCAACGGCAAACAGTGAAAACGCCACGGCGATCTTGCCCAGCAGCAGCGCTGCGCCCATGCCAAGGGCCAGCACGATACCGGCCAGCCCGCCCACCACCGAGAGCATCACGGCTTCGGTGAGAAACTGGCGCAGGATGTCGCCCTGGCGTGCGCCGGTGGCCATGCGGATACCGATTTCCCGGGTCCGTTCGCGCACGGTCATCAGCATGATGTTCATCACGCCGATACCGCCCACCAGCAGCGAGATGGCGGCAATGGAGCCGAGCATCAGCGACAGGGTGTTCTGGGTTCGTGCTTCGGCCTGGATCATTGCGGCGTTGTTGGTCAGTTCGTAATCGTTCTTGCCGTTGTGCAGGCGCTGCATCAGGTCATGGATAGAGCGCTCGGCTTCCTTGACCTTGCCGGCATCCCGGGTAGCAATGGCGATGTATTCCGGGTTCTGGGTGCCGAACAGGCGGATGCTGGCCGAAGAGTAGGGAATGGCAATGCGGTTGTCGCTGTCCAGGTCGCCGGAGCTGGCGCCTTTTTCCTGCAGGACGCCCACCACCTGGAAAGGCACGTTCTCGATGAGAATGTACTGGCCGATGGGACTGGCCATGTCCTTGAACAGCTTTTGCCGGACCTTGTGCCCGATCACGGCCACGGCTGCGGCGTTGCTCTCGTCGGCTTCGGTGAAGTAACTGCCTTCGACGACCGGCCAGTTGAAGATGGCCGGAAAATGCGTGTCGTTGCCGCCCACGTAGCTGGAGTGATCGAGGTTGCCAAAGCGTACGCCTGCCTGTCCGCCATTGACCGGCATGATCATTTTGACTTCCGGCAGTTCGCCCAGGGCGGCCACTTCCTCCAGCGTGATGATGCCTTTGGGCGTGCGCGGGCTTGGGGATTTGCCGTTGAGGTAGATGATGTTGGAGCCGAAGGACGACATCTGCGCCATGACCTGGCGCTTGCTGCCTTCGCCCACGGCCAGCATGACCACCACCGAGGCGACGCCTATCACGATGCCCAGCAAGGTCAGCGCCGTGCGGAACCGGTTGATCCACATCACCCGCCACGCGGCCTGGATGGCATCGAGCAGTTCGCCTTTCCAGGCACCATTGCGGGTGCTGCCTTCGGTCAGGCGCTGGCGCAGGTCAACGGCCTGGAGAGCGGCAGGATTGGTCGGGGCTGGCGGCTTGCCGGAGGCTGTGTCGCTGACGATCAGGCCGTCACTGACTTCGATGACGCGCCGGGCGCGGGCGGCGACCTCCCGGTCGTGGGTGATCAGAATCACCACATGCCCCTGGCTGGCCAGTTCGTCCAGCAGGGTCATGACTTCTGCACCGCTGTGGCTGTCCAGTGCGCCGGTGGGTTCGTCGGCGAGAATGATATGCCCGCCGTTCATCAGCGCCCGGGCAATGGAAACCCGTTGCTGCTGACCGCCGGAGAGCTGGTGCGGACGGTTGCCGGTGCGCGAGGCCAGCCCCAGGCGGTCGAGCAGGGCAGCGGCGCGGGCGTGACGCTCTGCGGCGGGCGTTCCGGCGTAGATGGCCGGCATCTCGACGTTTTCCTGCGCCGAGCCGGACGGAATCAGGTGATAGCCCTGAAACACGAAGCCAAAGGCTTCGCGCCGCAGCCAGGCCAGTTCATCGCTGTCCAGTCCGGCCACATCTTCCCCGGCGAACAGGTAGTGCCCGCTGCTGGGGCGGTCGAGGCAGCCGAGGATATTCATCAGGGTCGATTTGCCCGAGCCGGAGGCACCGACAATCGCCACGAACTCTCCGGCATGGATCGACAGATCGATGCCCCGCAGCACGTTGACCAGCGGGCTGTCGCCACCCCCGTAGGATTTGCGGATATCCCGCAGGTCGATCAGTGGCGTCTGCATTCAGCCTCCGCTGCCGATGGCCGGGCCGATCAACAGCCGATCGCCTTCATTCAACCCTTCGAGAATCTGCACGCGCAGGCGGTCGCTGATTCCGGTGCGAACCTCGCGGTTCTGTATGTCGCCGCTGGCGGTGACGACCCGTGCGGTCTGCAGGTCGGCCTGCGGTCCGCTTTTGAGGGCGGCAAGCGGGGCGGTCAGGGTGTTTTGGGCGCTGTTGGCGACAAAGAAGATCTGCGCGGTCATTTCCGCCATCAGTGCCTGGTCGGCGTTGTCGACATCCAGCAGTACGGTATAGAGCACCACGCGACCGCTGCCGCTCTTGCCTGAACTGCTCGGGCTGCCGCCACCCTGATTGGCCTGTTCCAGCGGCTTGGGCGGTACCGGAAGAATCTGCCGTACCGTGCTGTTCCAGCGTCGTGTGCCGCCACTCAGGGTGGTGAAGTAGGCGTTCATGCCGGGTTTGACATGGCCGATATCGGCCTCGGACACTTCGGCCCAGACGGTCATGGGCGAGAGTCGGGCTATGCGCAGGATCAGCGGTGTCTGCTGCTGGGCATTGAGGGTCTGGCCTTCCCGTGCATCCAGTGCCACCACGGTCCCGGACATCGGCGCATAGATGCGGGTGTAGCCCAGTGCGGCTTCGTCACTGCGCAGACTGGCCTGGGCCTGGAGAATCTGTGCCTTGAACATGTCGACCCGTGCCTGGGTGGCGCGAAACTCGGATTCGGCGGCTTGTACATCTTCGGCGCGGGTGGCGCCTCCGGCTGCCAGACTGCGCTGGCGTTGCTGTTTCTGCCGGGCCAGTTCGTGCAGGGCGCGCTGCTCCTGAAGCTGGGCCTTGAGGTTTTCAATGGCGTAGCGGGCGGCATCGAGCCGGGCCTTTTGCGTGGACGGATCAATCTCCACCAGCAGTTGACCTTCCTTGACCTGATCCCCGACCTGCGCGTGGATCTTCATGATCTGGCCGGTGGCCTGGGAGCCCACATCCACATAGCTGCGCGGTTGCAGAGTGCCCAATGCGGTCACGCTGCTTTGGATGTCGCTGCGGGTGACGAGGGCGGTCGCTGCATCGTTGTTGCCCGAAGGCATGATTTGCCAGGCACATACGGCAATGACCGGAAACATGCACAGCGCCAGAAGGACGGCGCGTCCAGGGTGTCGAGAGCGTTTCATGCAGGGTTCCTGCTTGGAGAATTCAGCCCGTCGGCAGGCGACGGCCACGGGAACTGTCCATTAAACGAGGAACGCGGGCGGGAATTTACGTCGAGGAAAGAGCCTGATGCTTGATCAGGCTCTTTTTTCATTCAGTTCAACGGGCCATTGATGACCCTGGCGAAGTTTTCACTGAAGGCCATTTGGGAAACGCCCTGAACAAAGGCGATTTTCCGCGACCCGCTGGTTTCAACCTTGATCTTTCCGCAGTGGTTGTCTTGCTCGGACTGCTGCGTTTCTACGGACAGAAACTGCTCATCGGTCCTGGTGGACGGGATGCCACCGGCCATGAGCATGGTCGCCAGCGGATCGAAGATCGGAACCGGCAGTCCGCCTTCGGCATGGCTGCCGGATTTGGTTTCAAGCACTTGGCGCACCAGGGTCGCCACAGGGTCCTGAGCCTTGATCTTTTCCGAATAGCTGGGGTCCAGAATGACCTGATTGCAGACGTCCAGTGGCACCAGAGTGATCGGGATCTGGGACTGGAATACATTGTTGGCCGCGACGGCATCCACAAAGACGTTCCATTCGGCGTAGTAGTTGCTGCTGTAGAGGCTGCCCTGGTTCCACTCGGGTTTGGCGGTGCTGAGCCCGGCCACGTTACCGTCGACATACACCGCGCCGGCCATGGCGTAGATTTCTTCGATCATCGCGATGTCGCCTGGCTGTTTGCAGAGCTCCAGCATCCTGGCGATGTTGGTGAAGCCGCCCAGGGACAGGATGGTGATCTTGTCCTTGCTGTTTTTCACGGTTTCATACAGAAATTCCCAGGCCGGCAGCGGGGAAATGACAGGCAGTTCCACAGGGTTCAGGCTTCCGATCAGGCCCATGATGTCATTCATGTCGCTCTTGAAGTCCTGAGGGAACTTGTTCTCGTATTTCAGTGGCGTTTCCGTGCCTCTTGCAATCGGTGTGCTCTGTTTGTTGCCGATGGCCAGCAAGTGCTGGGCAATGATCATGCCCCAGCCCAGATTGGTTTCGCCGCAACCGGTAACGGTCAAGCCAATGATTTCAACAGTGGGGTCTTTCATCAGATAGGAGATCGATAGAACGTCGTCCCAGCCCATATCCGAATCAATGATGACTTTCTTTTTCATGGTGCTCTGCCGTCGGGTTGTTGTGTTGTTTTTTATGTTGAAAGCGTTGCGGTGATACAGGTGTATATCTATGAAAAAGGGAAGTCAGACTGGTGCCTGCTTCCCTTTGTTGTACTTGTCGACGTTGGTCGATATTTACTGCGACATCATGAAATGGATTTTGTAGTTGTAAGGCTTCGACCACTTCTTGGTAACGTATTCATAGCAGAAACCGGATGATACCTGGCCATAGCCAGTCGCGCTGCTGGTGTATTGCGGGCCGCTTGAGTATTCGGTGTGGCCTGCCTGGAACTTGCATCCGCCGGTGACCTGGCCGCTTGAATAATCGGCCCGCACATCGCTGCTGCTGAAGCCCGATGGCGCGATGAAGGTGACGGTCTGAAAAGGTGTCAGTACGGAAGGAAAACCGCTGGTCGAAGAAACAAGCGTCAAGGTCTTTGGCGTGTTGTTCTGCATGGTGACTTCAATGACTGCGGCCATCGATGCCAGAGGGCTCAGCGAAAGTGCCAGAGCGGCTGCGGTGAGGGGGAGTTTGAAAGATTTGAACTTCATGTAATCTCCGTGTTGTCCTGAATACATCCTGATGCAGCCGATATCGTCTGCATGTCCATGTGGGTTTTCATCCGGAAAACCACGGAAGATTTAGCGGCGTGCCTGGAGATAACTTGAGGTGTTTTTATCGCAGGCATGAAAAAGGGAGGCCAGACATGTGCCTGGCCTCCCTTTCATTGGTCGCGATGAATTACAGCACTTGCTTGATCGCGTCACATACTGCGTCGATGTTCTTCTGGTTCAGGGCGGCCACGCAGATACGACCGGTATCCAGCGCGTAGATACCGAACTCGCTGCGCAGGCGCTGGGCCTGTTCGGCGGTCAGGCCCGAGTAGGAGAACATGCCGCACTGACGGCCAACGAAGCTGAAGTCCTGACCGGCCGGGTTATCGGCCAGACGTTCCACCATGGCTTTGCGCATGCCGTGGATACGGACGCGCATCTCGCCCAGTTCTTCTTCCCACATGGCGCGCAGGGCCGGGTCGTTGAGGACTGCGGCAGAGATGATTGCGCCGTGGGTCGGCGGGTTGGAGTAGTTGGTACGAATCACGCGCTTGACCTGGGACAGGACGCGGGCGGTTTCTTCCTTCGATTCGGTGATGATCGACAGGGCGCCGACACGCTCGCCGTACAGCGACAGGGACTTGGAGAACGAGCTGGAGGCAAAGAAGGTCAGGCCCGAGTCTGCGAACAGGCGCACAGCCAGTGCATCTTCGTCGATACCTTTGCCGAAACCTTGATAAGCCATGTCCAGGAAGGGTACGTGGCCCTTGGCTTTTACCACTTCCAGAACCTTTTTCCAGTCCTCCAGGGTCAGGTCGACACCGGTCGGGTTGTGGCAGCAGGCGTGCAGCACAACGATGGAGCCGTTCGGCAGGTTCTGCAGGTCTTTCAGCATGCCGGCACGATTCACGTCGTGGGTCGGGGCATCGTAGTAGCGGTAGTCCTGGACCGGGAAGCCCGCCGCTTCAAACAGGGCGCGGTGGTTTTCCCAGCTTGGATCGCTGATGGCCACTACTGCATCGGGCAGCAGGCGCTTGAGGAAGTCTGCACCGATTTTCAGAGCGCCAGTACCACCGACGGACTGGGTGGTCAGCACGCGGCCCGAGGCGATCAATGGCGAGTCGGCGCCCAGCAGCAGTTTCTGTACGGCCAGATCGTAGGCCGAGATACCGTCGATTGGCAGATAGCCGCGAGGTGCGTGTTGTGCCACGCGAATCTTCTCGGCTTCGGCAACTGCGCGCAGCAGTGGAATGCGCCCGTCTTCGTCACAGTAGACGCCCACTCCAAGGTTGACCTTGTTAGTGCGGGTGTCGGCGTTGAATGCTTCGTTGATACCCAGGATCGGATCGCGGGGCGCCATTTCGACAGCGGAGAACAGGCTCATTGTTTGCGGCAGCTCTGAATGAAGGGTGAAGGGGAGTGCAGTGCATGCTCCAACACAATGCGCCAGAGCGGTGCACAAACGGGGAGTCAGTATAAAGAGCATCAGGCCGGGGAGCGACAGGCTGTGACAGGTTTTTTCGAGGTTTTTCCGGCTCCGGGGACGACGTTCGTCTGACCGACCGCCAATCGGTGATGCAATCCATGACTTGAAAGACGAGTATATGGCTCCATCTACAGTGCATCACTTCAAACACTGCACGTCTTTCCCGGCGGGATCGGGCGTTGGCGGTGATTTCGTTTTTGCGGGTATGGCCTGCGCAGACGAACCCTTGGCGTAAACGAATCAAGAGGTAGGTCATGTCCGAGTTTCAACTCGTTACCCGTTTTGAGCCAGCCGGCGATCAGCCCGAGGCCATCCGCCTGATGGTGGAGGGGATCGAGGCAGGTCTGGCGCACCAGACCCTGCTGGGTGTGACCGGCTCGGGCAAGACCTTCAGCATCGCCAACGTCATTGCCCAGGTACAGCGCCCGACCCTGGTGCTGGCACCGAACAAGACCCTGGCGGCCCAGTTGTATGGTGAGTTCAAGGCATTCTTCCCGCACAACGCGGTGGAGTATTTCGTCTCTTACTACGACTACTATCAGCCGGAAGCCTATGTGCCGTCGTCGGACACCTTTATCGAGAAGGATGCTTCGATCAACGACCATATCGAGCAGATGCGCCTGTCAGCGACCAAGGCCCTGCTGGAGCGCAAGGACGCGATTATTGTCACCACGGTGTCCTGCATCTACGGTCTGGGCAGCCCGGAAACCTACCTGCGCATGGTCTTGCATATCGATCGTGGCGACAAACTTGACCAGCGGGCCTTGCTGCGCCGTCTGGCGGATCTGCAGTACACCCGCAACGACATGGATTTCGCCCGTGCGACCTTTCGGGTGCGTGGCGATGTGATCGATATCTACCCGGCCGAATCCGATCTGGAAGCGATCCGCGTCGAACTGTTCGACGACGAGGTGGAAAGCCTGTCGGCCTTCGATCCGCTGACGGGGGAGGTGATCCGCAAGCTGCCGCGTTTCACCTTTTACCCCAAGAGTCACTATGTAACGCCCCGCGAGACGCTGCTCGAAGCGATGGAGGGCATCAAGGTCGAGTTGCAGGAGCGCCTGGAGTACATGCGCACCCACAATAAGCTGCTGGAAGCCCAGCGCCTTGAGCAACGGACACGTTTCGATCTGGAAATGATGCTGGAGCTGGGTTACTGCAACGGTATCGAAAACTACTCGCGCTACCTCTCGGGTCGCCCGGCGGGTGCGCCGCCGCCCACGCTTTACGACTATCTGCCGCCTGACGCCTTGCTGGTGATCGACGAATCCCACGTCAGCGTGCCGCAGGTCGGTGCGATGTACAAAGGTGACCGTTCGCGCAAGGAAACCCTGGTGGAGTATGGTTTCCGCCTGCCATCGGCACTGGACAACCGGCCCATGCGTTTCGACGAATGGGAGGCGGTCAGTCCGCAGACCATTTTCGTTTCCGCGACACCCGGGCCTTACGAGGCCGATCACTCCGGGCGCGTCATCGAACAGGTGGTGCGCCCGACAGGGCTGGTGGACCCGCAGGTCGAGATTCGTCCGGCGCTGACCCAGGTCGATGATCTGCTGTCGGAAATCAACAAGCGCGTGGCGCTGGAGGAGCGGGTGCTGGTCACGACCCTGACCAAGCGCATGGCCGAGGATCTGACGGATTATCTGGGCGACCATGGGGTGCGGGTCCGTTATCTGCACTCGGACGTCGACACCGTGGAGCGGGTCGAGATTATCCGTGACCTGCGTCTCGGCGTCTTTGATGTGCTGGTGGGGATCAACCTGCTGCGCGAAGGCCTGGACATGCCCGAAGTGTCACTGGTGGCGATTCTGGATGCCGACAAGGAAGGTTTCCTGCGCTCCGAACGTTCGCTGATCCAGACCATCGGGCGGGCTGCGCGTAACCTCAATGGCCGGGCGATTCTCTATGCCGATCGCATGACCGGCTCCATGGAACGGGCCATTGGCGAGACCGAGCGGCGTCGTGAAAAGCAGATCGCCCATAACGTCGCCCATGGCATCACGCCCAAGGGGGTGGTCAAGGATGTGGCAGATATCATGGAAGGCGCGACTGTGCCGGGTGCGCGCAGCAAGAAGCGCAAGGGCATGGCCAAGGCTGCCGAGGAAAATGCCCGCTACGAAAACGAATTGCGCTCGCCCAGCGAAATCACCAAGCGCATTCGTCAACTGGAAGAGAAAATGTACCAGTTGGCCCGCGATCTGGAGTTCGAGGCCGCGGCGCAGATGCGCGACGAGATCGCCAAGCTGCGGGAGCGGTTGCTGGCGGTTTGATGGGCTATTGGGGCGGGACATGTCGCGGTCAAGGCCCCTTCCACTTCAGCCTTGTGCCAGTTTCGTGGGTGGGGGCTTGCCCGCGAAGCTTTTACCCGCGCTGGAGCGCCTGTTAAGATTCCGTGCTTGATCGATCTATTTCGGAATTTTTCATGACCACCGTTCGCACTCGCATTGCGCCATCACCTACTGGCGATCCTCACGTCGGCACCGCCTACATCGCGCTTTTCAATTACTGCTTTGCCAGGCAGCACGGTGGTGAGTTCATCCTGCGTATCGAAGATACCGATCAGTTGCGTTCGACCCGCGAGTCCGAGCAGCAGATTTTCGATGCATTGCGCTGGCTGGGCATCGAGTGGAGCGAAGGTCCGGATGTGGGCGGCCCGCATGGTCCGTATCGCCAGAGCGAGCGGGGCGATATCTATCGCAAGTACGCTCAGCAACTGGTCGATCTCGGTCATGCCTTCCCGTGCTTCTGCACCGCCGAAGAGCTGGACCAGATGCGCGCCGAGCAGATGGCCAGGGGCGAGACTCCACGCTATGACGGCCGCGCTCTGCTGCTTTCCAAAGAGGAAGTACAGCGTCGTCTGGATGCAGGCGAGCCGCACGTCATCCGCATGAAAGTGCCGACCGAGGGCGTTTGCGTCGTACCGGACATCCTGCGTGGCGAGGTGGAGATCCCTTGGGATCGCATGGACATGCAGGTCCTGATGAAGACCGACGGTCTGCCGACTTACTTCCTGGCCAACGTGGTGGATGACCACCTGATGGGGATCACCCATGTGCTGCGTGGCGAAGAGTGGCTGCCGTCCGCGCCTAAACTGATCCTGCTCTACGAATACTTCGGCTGGGACAAGCCGCAGCTGTGCTACATGCCGCTGCTGCGTAACCCCGACAAGAGCAAGCTGTCCAAGCGCAAGAACCCGACTTCCGTGACCTTCTACGAGCGCATGGGCTTCATGCCCGAGGCCATGCTCAACTACCTGGGGCGCATGGGCTGGTCGATGCCGGACGAGCGCGAGAAGTTCTCGCTGCAGGAGATGGTCGATAACTTCGATCTGTCCCGCGTCTCCCTGGGCGGTCCGATATTCGATATCGAGAAGCTGTCCTGGCTCAATGGCCAGTGGCTGCGCGAGTTGCCGGTCGAAGAGTTCGCTGCACGGGTGCAGAACTGGGCGCTCAATCCCGAGTACCTGATGAAGATCGCGCCTCACGTTCAGGGCCGCGTCGAAACCTTCAGCCAGATCGCTCCGTTGGCCAGCTTCTTCTTCGCGGGTGGCGTGACGCCAGACGTGAAGCTGTTCGAGCACAAGAAGCTGTCGGGCGATCAGGTCCGCCAGTTGATGCAGTTGATCCTGTGGAAGCTCGAATCCCTGCGTCAGTGGGAGAAAGATCCGATTACCGGCTGCATACAAGCGGTGGTCGATCATCTGGAGCTGAAGCTGCGTGATGCCATGCCGTTGATGTTTGCAGCGATCACCGGGCAGGCCAGCTCTGTCTCCGTGCTCGATGCGATGGAAATCCTCGGGCCGGACCTGACCCGTTTCCGCCTGCGTCAGGCCGTCGATCTGCTCGGTGGCGTTTCCAAGAAAGAAAACAAGGAATGGGAAAAGCTGCTGGCTGCCATAGCCTGATGCAGTGAAGGATCACTGTGCGCTCGCAGGGCAGGGGGGCACAGTGGTCGGTTCGACCTCGGTTTTACGGGGGCGAAGCGTTAAGTGTTTGTTATGTCGACGAAAAATTTTCAAAAATGTTGAAAATAAATTTGACAGGTTAGCGACTCACGCTTAACATGCGCCCCGTCCACTGATGTGGGGCTATAGCTCAGCTGGGAGAGCGCTTGCATGGCATGCAAGAGGTCAGCGGTTCGATCCCGCTTAGCTCCACCAAACAAAGAGTTTCAAGGTCGGCTACATTGCCTTGAAGCAGTACGATGACAGGAACCAGCGCCTGTCATGTACGAAGAAGGTTTTGTCCCCTTCGTCTAGTGGCCTAGGACACCGCCCTTTCACGGCGGTAACAGGGGTTCGAGTCCCCTAGGGGACGCCATTTTCAAAGAGTGATGCCGCAAGGTTGATCTCCGCCGCGAGGCGATAAATCTGGGGCTATAGCTCAGCTGGGAGAGCGCCTGCATGGCATGCAGGAGGTCAGCGGTTCGATCCCGCTTAGCTCCACCAATTTTGCCAGGGTTCGCTGATAGCGAATCTGCTCGAAGGTTTTGCGTCCCCTTCGTCTAGTGGCCTAGGACACCGCCCTTTCACGGCGGTAACAGGGGTTCGAGTCCCCTAGGGGACGCCACGATTTCTCGCTCTGCGAGACCAAGGGTCATTCGATTATTGAATGGCCCTTTTGTTTTTTGGGCCTTTTTAATTTTGCCCGTTTCGCTGTAACTCCTTTCTCGCTCAATTGTTCTGCCTGTGCAGATGGGCTGCGTTGCGCTTGTCATTCAGGATTATGCGAATAATATTATCTGCGTAATTTCTGGAGGTCGGCATGACAGACAAAAAAGCGCAAACTCGTGAGCGGATTCTCGATGCTGCCAGTGCGGCTCTCATCAGTCGTGGCCCGGAACAGCCGAGTGTCAGTGAGATCATGAGCGCTGCGGGGCTGACGGTGGGTGGTTTCTATGCTCACTTCGACAGCAAGGAGTCGCTGATGCTCGAGGCCTTCGAGCGGTTGCTGAAGCAGCGAAGATCTTTCATTGCGCAACTCGACGAACAGCTTCCCTGTCATGAAAGGCGCGCCCTGCTGGCAGCGTTTTATCTTTCGCGCAGGCACCGCGATGCCACTGAGGAGGCTTGTCCGCTGCCTTCCACGGCAGGGGATATGCCGCGCCTGCCGGAAGGCTTTCAGGCTTCATTGGCCGAGCATGTGGAGTTGATGGTGGCGCAACTGTCCTCGACCCCGGAAGAGGCGGACAAGGTTCTGGCTGACCTCGCATTGATGGTGGGCGGCCTGGTGCTGGCTCGTGCGCTGGGTTCTGGCGAGTTGTCGGATCGTGTGCTGAGGGCAGCCAAGTCGGCGGTGGTTTAGACTGACCTCCTGCGGACATGAGTCCTCTTCACGACAACAGGAGCAAATATGGTCTGGGATCGGGCAACGCCTTTTGTGATCGACCTCAATGTGGCAGCGGACGATATCGATGGTCTGGGGCACGCCAATAATGCGGTGTATGTCTCCTGGCTGGAGCGCTGCGCCTGGCGGCACTCCCAGCATCTGGGGCTGGACCTGAGCGAGTATCGGCGTCTGGACCGGGCCATGGCGGTGGTGCGGCATGAGATCGATTATCTGGCCAGCGCCTACGAAGATGACGAACTGCAACTGGCTACCTGGATTGTCGACTGGGACAAGCGCCTGAAAATGACCCGCTGCTTTCAGCTCAAGCGCCCGGTGGACGGTGTGACCCTGCTGCGCGCCCGGACCACTTTTGTCTGTATCGAACTGTCGAGTGGCAAGCCGAAGCGCATGCCGAGCGAATTTATCGAAGGTTATGGCTGCGCCTTGTCGGACGACATTCCCAATCCCGGCGTCGGGCAGTAAACTGCCGGACTTTTTTTCGAGTGTGATCCATGCAAATTGCCTTGGCGCCCATGGAGGGGCTGGTCGACGACATCCTGCGCAATGTGCTGACCCGTGTCGGCGGCGTTGACTGGTGCGTGACCGAGTTCATCCGGGTGACCGAGCGGGTCATGCCTGCCGCCTATTTCTACAAGCTGGCTTCCGAGCTGCATACCGATGCGAAGACCGCCGCAGGCGTACCCTTGCATCTGCAATTGCTGGGTTCGGACCCGGTCTGTCTGGCAGAAAATGCCGCGTTTGCCTGTGAGTTGGGTGCGCCGGTACTGGACCTGAATTTCGGTTGCCCGGCCAAGACCGTCAACCGCTCCCGTGGCGGTGCGATTCTGCTCAGGGAGCCTGAACTGCTGCATTCCATCGTCAGCCATGTGCGACGCGCCGTGCCCAAGGGGATTCCGGTGACGGCCAAGATGCGTCTGGGCTACGAGAATACCGACGGCGCTCTGGATTGTGCCCGGGCGCTGGTGGATGGCGGTGCCGAGCGTATCGTGGTGCATGCCCGGACCAAGGTCGATGGCTACAAGCCGCCTGCGCATTGGGAGTGGATTGCCAGGATTCAGGAAGTGGTCAAGGTCCCGGTGGTTGCCAATGGCGAAATCTGGACCGTGGATGACTGGCGGCGCTGCAAGGAGATCTGTGGTGCGCGTGACATCATGATCGGTCGCGGGCTGGTAGCGCGCCCGGATCTGGCCCGGCAGATCGCGGCAGCGAATGCGGGCGAAGAGGTCGTCGAGATGACCTGGGCCGAGTTGCAGCCCATGCTGCGCACCTTCTGGAAGGACTGCCTGGCCAAGATGACCCTGGTCCAGGCACCTGGGCGCCTCAAGCAATGGCTGGTGCTGCTGACCAAAAGTTACCCCGAGGCCGTGGTCATGTTCGATACCTTGCGCCGCGAAACGGACTGCGAGCGGATCAGTGCCTTGATCGGTTTTTCACCCGACGAACGGTCGTAAACGCTGTAAAAAACGACTCTTGAAATCTGCAAGGCCGACCTTAATTTGGTGGTTAAGCGATCCCGGATACGGATCGCATGACTACCGTCTCACTGATTAAGGAGAACCATCATGGCAACTGCATTCTCTTTGGCCCCACTCTTTCGCCATTCAGTGGGCTTCGACCGTTTCAATGACTTGTTCGAGTCCGTGGCCCGGAATGATTCGACCAGCAGCTATCCACCCTATAACGTGGAAAAGCACTCCGACGATCACTATCGCATCGTGATTGCGGCGGCCGGCATGCAGGAAGAAGATTTTGAATTGCAGATCGAAAATGGCGTGCTGACCGTCAGTGCCGGCAAGCGCGGTGATGAGGTCGAAGGCATTACCTATCTGCATCAGGGTATTACCCGGCGCGAGTTCAAGCTGTCCTTCCGCCTTGCGGACCATATCGAAGTCAAGAATGCCAGCCTGTCCCACGGTCTTCTGAATATCGATCTGATCCGGCTGGTGCCGGAAGAGGCCAAGCCAAAGCGCATCCCGATCAATCAGCAGAAAGTTCTGCAGCATTGATTTCCGATCAAGGGAAGGCATCCATGGATGCCTTCCCTTTTTCTATTCCTGCGCCAGCAGGGGGCGCACGTTGTTTTCAGGCAAGCCTTTTTCCAGGCACAGCAGGGCTTCGAATTCTGCTGAGGGCAGGGGCTCGCTGAACAGATAACCCTGATAGGTGTGGCAATCCAGCTGCTCGAGAAACGCCAGTTGCTCCACGGTTTCCACACCCTCGGCGATGACATTGAGGTTGAGACTCTTGGCCATGCCCACGATGGCGCGAACGATCTCGGCATCGTTGGCGTCGGTAGCGGCCTCATGCACGAACGACTGATCGATCTTCAGGACGTCTACCGGCAGGCGCTTGAGATAGGTCAGCGACGAATAGCCGGTGCCGAAATCATCCATGGCAAAGCTGACGCCGATCTTTTTCAGACGCAGCATCTTGGCGATGGTGTCGTCCAGATTCTGGATGACAATGCCTTCGGTGATTTCCAGCTTGAGCATGGTGGGTGGCAGGCGATGGCGCTTCAGACAGCTTTCCACTTGCTCGACAAAGTCGGTCTGGCGGAACTGGCGCGGACTGATATTCACGCCCAGCAGGAATTCGTTCAGCGGGAGCAGGCCTTGTTGCAATAACTTGCCTCCAACCTTGCAGGCCTCTTCAAGTGCCCAGCCACCGATTTCCAGAATCATCCCGCTTTCTTCGAGGATCTGAATGAACTGCGTAGGTGCCAGCAGGCCGTAATCGGGATGCTGCCAGCGCAGCAAGGCCTCCGCGCCAATGATTCTGTCGCTCTGGGTGTTGACCTGAGCCTGGTAATACAGATGCAGTTCGTTGCGGGTCAGGGACATGCGCAGGTCGTTTTCCATGCGCAGCCGCTGGCTGGCGGCTTTCTGCATGGAGCGATGGAACAGCTGGGCGGCATTGCGCCCCGAGTCCTTGGCGCGATACAGCGCAATATCGGCGCGCTTGAGGATATCGGCGGGGTTGGAGCCGTGATCGGGTATCAGGGCAATACCGATGCTGGGGGTTACCTGCAGGCGCTGCCGGTCAATGAACATGGGTTCTGCCAGCAGCTTGCGCAGGTTGTCGGCCAGTTCCTGTACCTGAGTGGCTACTTCATGCCGTGAGCCTTCAAGGCCGCCGATCAGCACCACAAATTCATCGCCGCCCAGGCGCGCAACGGTGTCTTCCAGGCGCACGCTGGCTTCAAGGCGGGCAGTGACGATGCTCAGCACGGCGTCGCCCATCGGGTGGCCCAGTGAGTCGTTGATATTCTTGAAGTGGTCAAGGTCCAGAAACAGCAGGGCACCGCGCAGGTTGTCCTGCTTGAGTTGAGTGAGCTGCTGGCTGAGCCTTTCCATCAGCATGGCCCGGTTGGGCAGATTGGTCAGCGGGTCGTGATAGGCCAGATGCTGGGCCTGTGCCTGTGCGTGTTTCAGTTCACTGATGTCCCGGGCGGTAACCAGCAGGCAGGCGGTTTCATTCAGGGTGATGAGTTCGGCGGAAATATCCAGAACGAGCGGCGTGCCATTCTTGTGGCGTCCGGACATTTCCAGATGGTGGATCTTGCCTGTCGTGCGCAATTGATCGGTCAGTTGCCTGAGTTGTTCCGGCTCGACCCCGAGACCTGCTTCAAGAGCGGTACGCCCCAGGACTTCCTGGCTGGTAAAGCCGGTCAGACGGCAGAATCCGTCATTGACCTCTACATAATGACCGGACTCCAGTTCGGTGATGGTGATCGAGTCCGGGCTTGAGTGAAACGCCTTGGCGAATTTCTCTTCGCTGGCCAGCAGCGCCGAGCGCGCATGCTGTTGGGTGATATCCAGCAGGGTGCCCGACAGCTTCAGAGGAGCGCCGTTTTCATCCCGATACAGGCGGGCGCGGCCTTCGAGCAGGCGGGGCGCGCCATTTTTCAGTTGCAGCCGGTAAGTGATCTGGAAGCTGTCGTCCTTATTGTCGAGCGCGGCGTTGTAAGCCTGGCGCATGCGGTTGCGCTCTTCGACAGGAACGTCGGCGAAAAAGACATGCAGGGTGTCATGGAAAGGCTGTGCCGGCATTCCGTGCAGCTGGGCTGCCTGCGCCGATGCATGCAGCATGTCGCTGGGAATGTGCCAGTCCCAGGTTCCCATCTGAGCTGCCCCCAGAGCCATCTCCAGACGGTCGCGCAGTTCCTTGAGCGTTTGTTCCGCACCGATGTGCGTCGGGGAGAAGCTATCTGCTGGGATGGACATGTGATCACGAGCCTTTATGAATAAAGCCTGTAAAACGATCGATCTGCATCATGTAACCCGTATATCAGGGTTCTGATGTTCTGTCTTGGAAATAAGCGGCCGGTCGTCAGGCCTGTGCATCGAGGAGTGCCATGAATGCCTTGGCGGCATTCGAGAGCGTCCGTTCGGTGTGCAGGATGTAGCCTAGCTGGCGATTGAGTTGTACGCCTGGCAATGGAATGCGCGCCACCTGTTCATCGAGCATGGTGCGTGGCAGTACGCTCCAGGCCAGACCGATGGAGACCATCATTTTGATGGTTTCCATATAGTTGGTGCTCATGGCGATATTCGGCTTGAGGCCCTGAGCCTCGCACAGGCCGCTGACGATGTGGTGGGTAAAGGTATTGCCGCCGGGGAAAACGGCCGGGTAGCGCACGATGTCCTCGAGTTTCATCGGGCCACTGTTGGTCAGCGGGTGTTCCGGCGCTGCGACGAAGTCCAGAGGGTCATCCCAGACCGGTACGGCACGCACCAGAGTGTGAGGATCGGGGGCGAGGGTAATGACCGCCAGTTCTGCGCGCCCATGGAGAATTTCTTCATAAGCCACCTCTGAGTCCAGGAATTGAATGTCCAGCGCCACCTCGGGGTAGGCGCGAGTGTATTCCCGCAGGATCGGTGGCAAACGATGCAGGCCGATGTGATGACTGGTGGCCAGAGTCAGACGGCCGGTCACTTCGCCGGTGAGGTTGGTCAGCGCCCGGCGGGTGTCATCCAGCACATTGAGGATCTGGTAGGCGCGAGGCAGAAGGGCGCGGCCAGCCTCGGTCAGACTGACTTCCCGACCCAGGCGATCGAACAGCCGCACATTCAATTGTTGCTCAAGACCGGCGATGCGTTTGCTGATGGCTGGCTGGGTCAGATGCAGCTGTTCACCGGCTCCCGAGAAGCTGCCGGTTTCGGCAATGGCGATAAAAGCGTTGAGGTTGGCGAGATCCATGGTCGGATTCCAGTTGGTTATCCAAAGCATAAAAATTATGAATTTGAGTTATTTAAGCATATTTCATAGCATTGTCCGCACAAGCCAAGGGGTCATCGATGTCCGATTGCCCAAGGCATAGAAAGAAGCTGATGAGGAAGTACGTCCGATGGCCGGCAAAACGCTCTACGACAAGCTCTGGGATTCGCATTTGGTCAAACAGCGCGACGATGGTTCGGCGCTGATCTACATTGACCGCCATATCATTCACGAAGTGACCTCGCCCCAGGCCTTTGAGGGCCTGCGTCTGGCCGGGCGCAAGCCATGGCGGATCGACTCCATCATTGCGACCCCTGACCACAACGTGCCGACCACGCCGGAGCGCAAGGGCGGAATCGGTGCCATCGAGGATCAGGTCTCTCGCTTGCAGGTCCAGACTCTGGACGACAACTGCGACGAATACGGCATTACCGAGTTCAAGATGAACGACCCGCGTCAGGGCATCGTTCACGTGGTCGGCCCGGAGCAGGGCGCTACCTTGCCGGGCATGAGCGTCGTCTGTGGCGACTCCCACACTTCGACCCACGGTGCATTCGGTGCGCTGGCCCACGGTATCGGCACTTCCGAGGTCGAGCACGTGCTCGCGACCCAGTGTCTGGTCGCCAAGAAAATGAAGAACATGCTGGTGTCGGTCGAAGGTGAGTTGCCGTTTGGCGTTACTGCCAAGGACATCGTGCTGGCGGTCATCGGCAAGATCGGTACGGCGGGCGGCAACGGTTATGCCATCGAGTTCGCCGGCAGCGCGATTCGCGACCTGTCCATCGAAGGCCGCATGACCATCTGCAACATGTCCATCGAGGCGGGCGCTCGCGTCGGCATGGTGGCCACCGATGAGAAGACCATCGAATACGTAAAAGGCCGTCCGTTCTCGCCCAAGGGCGCAGAGTGGGACCTGGCTGTCGAGGCCTGGAAAGACCTGGTTTCCGACCCGGATGCGGTGTTCGACACCGTGGTCGAGCTGGATGCCGCGCAGATCAAGCCGCAGGTCAGCTGGGGTACTTCCCCTGAAATGGTATTGGCTGTCGATCAGAACGTGCCCGATCCTGCTCAGGAAGCCGATCTGGTCAAGCGCGGCTCCATCGAGCGTGCCTTGAAGTACATGGGCCTCAAGGCCAATCAGCCGATCACCGATATCCAGCTGGATCGTGTGTTCATCGGTTCCTGCACCAACTCGCGTATCGAAGACCTGCGCGCCGCTGCCGATGTCGCCAAGGGCCGCAAGGTGGCTGCGACCGTCAAGCAGGCCATCGTGGTTCCGGGCTCGGGGCTGATCAAGGAGCAGGCCGAGAAGGAAGGTCTGGACAAGATCTTCATCGAAGCCGGTTTCGAATGGCGTGAGCCGGGCTGCTCGATGTGTCTGGCCATGAACCCGGATCGCCTGGGTTCCGGCGAACATTGCGCTTCCACCTCGAACCGCAACTTTGAGGGGCGTCAGGGGGCCGGTGGTCGTACTCACCTGGTCAGTCCGGCGATGGCGGCAGCGGCAGCGGTCAACGGTCGTTTCATCGATGTCCGTGACTTGATCCAGCACTAAGGAGCCCAGCATGAAAGCGTTTACCCAGCACAACGGCCTTGTCGCTCCTCTGGATCGTGCCAACGTCGACACCGACCAGATCATCCCGAAACAGTTTCTCAAGTCGATCAAGCGCACGGGTTTTGGCCCGAATCTGTTCGATGAATGGCGTTACCTGGATGTGGGCCAGCCTTATCAGGACAACTCCAAGCGTCCTCTGAACACTGATTTCGTGCTCAACCATGAACGTTATCAAGGTGCCAGTGTGTTGCTGGCCCGCGAGAACTTCGGTTGCGGCTCCAGCCGTGAGCACGCGCCATGGGCGCTGGAAGAATATGGCTTCTGCGCAATCATCGCGCCGAGCTATGCCGACATTTTCTTCAACAACAGCTTCAAGAACGGCCTGCTGCCGATCATTCTGGCTGAAGACGAAGTCGATCAACTGTTCCAGCAGGTAGAAGCCACGCCGGGCTACCAGTTGAGCATCGATCTGCAGGCGCAGACCGTCACCCGTCCCGATGGCAAGGTCCTGAGCTTCGAGATCGACGCCTTCCGCAAGCACTGCCTGCTCAATGGCCTGGACGATATCGGCCTGACTCTGGTGGACAGCGATGCCATCGCTGCCTTCGAGAGCAAGCACCGCGCCAGTCAGCCGTGGTTGTTTCGCGGCTGATCTTTGATAGCAAATGAATTCGCTTCCGGCATACCCGCAGGAGCGAATTCATTCTCGAACACCTGCCAGGCAAGGAAACCGACATGACCCGCTCTGCCCACACTCAAGTCGTACAACGCCAGTTCGGTGAACAGGCTTCTGCCTATCTGAACAGCGCCGTGCATGCTCAAGGTGCCGAGTTCGCGCTATTGCAGGCCGAAGTGGCCGGGCATGGCGAGGCGCGGGTGCTGGATCTGGGGTGTGGAGGGGGACACGTGAGTTTTAATGTCGCCCCTGCGGTTGGCGAAGTGGTAGCTTACGACCTCTCGCAGCAGATGCTGGACGTGGTAAGTGCTGCCGCTGCCGAGAAAGGGTTGGACAACATTCGCACCGTTCGTGGTGCGGCCGAGCATCTGCCTTTCCAGGATGGCGAGTTCGACTTCGTGTTCAGCCGCTACTCGGCCCATCACTGGAGCGATCTGGCGCTGGCCCTGCGTGAAGTGCGACGGGTTCTGAAGCCGGGTGGCGTGGCTGCTTTCATCGATGTCATGTCACCGGGCAGTCCGTTGCTGGATACCTACCTGCAAACGGTGGAAGTGTTGCGTGACACCAGCCATGTGCGGGATTACTCGGCTGCCGAGTGGTTACATCATGTCAGCGATGCCGGTTTGTTCACGCGCAGTCATGCGCGTCAGCGCCTGCATCTGGAGTACACCTCATGGGTCGAGCGCATGCGTACACCGCAGTCGTTGCGTGTTGCGATTCGTGACTTGCAGCAAGCCATGGGTGCCGAGGTTCGCGAGTATTTCGAGATTGCCGACGATGGCTCGTTCAGCACCGATGTACTGGTGCTCTGGGCGCAGCGATAGGTTTTTGCCGTATCAAGCGTTATAGACAGGTGCTGTTCGAGGCACCGATGCACAAAATTGAGGATGTTATGAGCAAGCAGATTCTGATTCTCCCAGGTGATGGCATTGGTCCGGAAATCATGACCGAAGCGGTCAAGGTGCTGGAAGTGGCCAATGAGAAGTATCAACTGGGCTTCGAGCTGACCCACGATGTGATCGGCGGTGCCGCCATCGACAAGCATGGCGTGCCGCTGGCCGACGAAACTCTGGACCGTGCCCGCGCTGCCGATGCAGTGTTGCTGGGTGCCGTGGGTGGCCCGAAGTGGGACACGATCGAGCGTGACATCCGTCCCGAGCGCGGTCTGCTGAAGATTCGTTCGCAGCTGGGCCTGTTCGGCAACCTGCGTCCGGCGATTCTTTACCCGCAACTGGCCGATGCTTCGAGCCTGAAGCCGGAAATCGTTGCAGGCCTGGACATCCTCATCGTTCGTGAACTGACCGGTGGTATCTACTTCGGCGCGCCACGTGGCACCCGCGAGCTGGAAAACGGCGAGCGTCAGTCCTACGACACCCTGCCTTACAGCGAGAGCGAGATTCGCCGTATTGCGCGGGTCGGTTTCGACATGGCCATGGTGCGCGGCAAGAAGCTGTGTTCGGTGGACAAGGCCAACGTACTGGCTTCCAGCCAATTGTGGCGCGAAGTGGTGGAGCAGGTCGCCAAGGACTACCCTGAAGTCGAACTGAGCCACATGTACGTCGACAACGCCGCCATGCAACTGGTACGTGCGCCCAAGCAGTTCGACGTGATAGTGACCGACAACATGTTCGGCGATATTCTTTCCGACGAAGCTTCGATGCTGACCGGTTCCATCGGCATGCTGCCGTCGGCCTCGCTGGATGCCCATAACAAGGGCATGTACGAGCCTTGCCACGGTTCGGCACCGGATATTGCCGGTCAGGGCATTGCCAACCCGTTGGCGACCATCCTGTCGGTATCGATGATGTTGCGTTACAGCTTCAACCTGACCGCTGCCGCTGATGCCATTGAACAGGCTGTCAGTCTGGTTCTGGATCAGGGCTTGCGTACCGGTGACATCTGGTCGGCCGGTAATGTGAAAGTCGGTACGCAGGAAATGGGCGACGCAGTAGTCGCCGCGCTGCGGAATCTGTAATCTCTCTGGCCCGCTGCTCGCTGTGCATGACACATGTGCGGCAGCGGTCCCACTTTTATTCAAGGTGTAGTTGCGATGAAACGTGTAGGTCTGATCGGTTGGCGTGGCATGGTGGGTTCCGTGCTCATGCAACGGATGCGGGAAGAGCAGGACTTCGATCTCATTGAGCCCGTGTTCTTCACTACCTCCAATGTCGGTGGCCAGGCTCCGTCGGTAGGCAAGGATGTTGCGCCTCTGAAGGATGCCTACAGCATCGAAGAACTGAAAACTCTCGACGTGGTTCTGACCTGCCAGGGCGGCGACTACACCAACGAGGTGTTCCCCAAGCTGCGCGAAGCCGGCTGGCAGGGTTACTGGATCGACGCGGCTTCCAGCCTGCGCATGCAGGACGATGCCGTGATCGTGCTGGACCCTGTGAACCGCAAGGTCATCGACCAGCAACTGGACGCGGGCACCAAGAACTACATCGGCGGCAACTGCACCGTCAGCCTGATGCTGATGGGCCTGGGCGGTCTGTTCGAGGCCGGTCTGGTGGAGTGGATGAACGCCATGACCTATCAGGCGGCATCCGGTGCCGGCGCGCAGAACATGCGTGAGCTGATCAAGCAGATGGGCACTATCCATTCGTCGGTCGCCGATGACCTGGCCAACCCGGCCAGCGCCATCCTCGACATCGACCGCAAGGTCGCTGAAGCCATGCGCGGCGAAGCCTTCCCGACCGAGAACTTCGGTGTGCCACTGGCTGGCAGCCTGATCCCCTGGATCGACAAGGAACTGCCGAACGGTCAGAGCCGTGAAGAGTGGAAAGGCCAGGCCGAGACCAACAAGATTCTGGGTCGCTTCAAGAGCCCGATTCCGGTGGACGGCATCTGCGTTCGTATCGGTGCCATGCGCTGCCACAGCCAGGCACTGACCATCAAACTGAACAAGGATGTGCCGATTGCGGACATCGAAGGTTTGATCAGTCAGCACAACCCATGGGTCAAGCTGGTCCCGAACCATCGTGAAGCCAGCATCCAGGAACTGAGCCCGACCGCTGTAACCGGCACCATGAGCGTTCCGGTGGGGCGTCTGCGCAAGCTGAACATGGGTTCGCAATACCTGGGCGCTTTCACTGTAGGCGACCAGTTGCTGTGGGGTGCGGCCGAGCCGTTGCGTCGCATGCTGCGGATCCTGCTGGAGCGTTGATACCCGGCCTGGGCCTGGCAACATGAAAACCCGCGTCCTGCAAAGGTCGCGGGTTTTTTATTGGGTTGAGGGTTTGGGTAACTTTCGGAGATTGAAAATAAAATCCCATAATATGGGATTGTAATTTATATATTGAGATTTTATTCGGGCAGGGTTTATAGTCCGCCTCGCACTCACTTTTAAAAAAACAACAGGTGAAGCGATGGCAGCGCAATTGATCGCGCTCGATTGGGGAACAACCTCACTTCGTGCTTATCGACTTGGCGAACACGGTCAGGTCCTGGAACAGCGCTCCTTGAGCGCAGGCATCATGCAGTTGCCGGATACGCCGCGGCTGATTGCGGGCGCATTGTGTAGCGATGGCTTTGAGCTGGCTTTCGATCAGGCCTGTGGCGACTGGCTCGATGCACAACCGGATCTGCCGGTGATTGCCTGTGGCATGGTGGGCAGTGCCCAGGGCTGGCGCGAAGCCGTGTACCGGGAAACCCCGGCCAGCGTCGGTGAATTGAGCGCAGCCCTGCAGAGTGTGCGCAGCCTGCGGGGTGTCGATATCCATATCATTCCCGGCGTCTTGCAGCGTTCGACGCTGCCCAATGTGATGCGCGGTGAAGAAACCCAGGTGCTCGGTGTACTGGCTTCGCTCGACGAGGCGGCGACTCGTCGGCCACTGTTGATCGGTCTTCCCGGCAGCCACTCCAAATGGGTGCATGTGGTGGAAGGCTGCATTGTCCATTTCGATACCTTCATGACCGGCGAGGTGTACGCCGCCTTGTGCGGCCATACCATTCTCGGTCGCACCATGCGCCCGGGCGAAACCTTCGATACCAGTGCATTCGACTGCGGGCTGTCCATCGCTCTGTCGCATGAGGGGGCATCCGGTCTGCTCTCGACCATTTTCAGTTCCCGAACCCTGGGGTTGACCGGCCAGCTCGATGCCAGTGCCCAGCCTGACTATCTGTCCGGTCTGCTCATCGGCCATGAACTGGAAGCCCTGACACGCATTCAGCAAGAAACGCTCAAGCAACTGCCTGCCGTGATTCTGATCGGTAGCGAGTCGCTTTGTGCGCGTTACACACGTGGCCTTGCGGCGTGCGGTTTCGAGCAGGTGACGACGGCCGCCCATGCGACCGAGCGAGGCCTGTGGCAAGTGGCCGTTCAGGCTGGCCTGATCGCGTCCGGGTCTTCAACAGATTCCCATGAGGTGTGAAATGCTCAAACAAGCTCTGCAGGAAAACGGACTGGTCGCGATTCTGCGCGGCCTGCGTCCCGAAGAAGCGCCAGCCATTGGAGAGGTCTTGTATCAGGCCGGTTTCCGGGTGATCGAGGTGCCCCTCAACTCGCCGCAGCCCTATGACAGCATCACCCTGCTGCGTCAGTACCTGCCTGCCGACTGTCTGGTCGGTGCGGGAACCGTGCTGACCCCGGAGCAGGTCGTTCAGGTCAAGGAGGCGGGCGGTCAGGTCATTGTCATGCCGCACAGTGACCCCAAGGTCCTGCGCGCAGCCAGGGCGGCTGGATTGTTTCTGTCGCCGGGCGTCGCCACGCCCACCGAAGCCTTTGCCGCCCTGGCCGAAGGTGCCGATGTGCTCAAGCTGTTCCCTGCCGAGCAGATGTCCCCAGCGGTGGTCAAGGCCTGGCTGGCGGTGTTGCCAGCGGGCACGGTGCTGCTGCCGGTGGGCGGTATCACGCCGCAGAACATGAAGGACTTCCTCGATGCCGGCGTCAAAGGTTTTGGCCTGGGTTCCGGGCTGTTCAAGCCAGGCATGAGCGTGGCGGATGTCGAGCAGCGCGCCAAGGCTTATGTTAGCGCCTGGCGTGAACTGACTTCCAACTGACCGGCGCACCCAGCGCTTCTTCCCATACCTATAAGAGAAATTGCACACATGAAAATCACCAAGCTCACGACCTTTATCGTTCCGCCACGCTGGTGCTTTCTGAAAGTCGAAACCGATGACGGCGTCGTCGGCTGGGGCGAGCCGGTTGTCGAAGGTCGCGCCCATACCGTCGCCGCAGCGGTGGAGGAGCTTTCCGATTATCTGATCGGCAAGGACCCGCGCAATATCGAGGACATCTGGACGGTGCTGTACCGCGGCGGTTTCTATCGTGGTGGCGCGGTGCACATGAGTGCGCTGGCCGGTATCGACCAGGCGCTGTGGGATATCAAGGGCAAGGCCCTGGGCGTTTCGGTAAGCGATCTGCTGGGCGGTCAGGTGCGGGACAAGATCCGCGTCTACTCATGGATCGGCGGCGACCGGCCCGCCGATACCGCTCGTGCTGCCAAGGAAGCAGTGGGGCGTGGTTTTACTGCCGTGAAAATGAACGGCACCGAAGAGCTGCAGTTTCTCGACACCTTCGACAAGGTCGATCTGGCGCTGGCCAATGTGGCAGCGGTACGCGACGCAGTCGGGCCGAATGTCGGCATTGGCGTGGACTTTCATGGTCGGGTCCACAAGCCCATGGCCAAGGTGCTGATGAAGGAACTGGACCCCTTCAAGCTGATGTTTATCGAAGAGCCGGTCCTCAGCGAGAACTACGAGGCGCTCAAGGAACTGGCACCCCTGACCAGCACGCCCATCGCCCTGGGTGAGCGGCTGTTCTCGCGTTGGGACTTCAAGCGGGTTCTGAGCGAAGGCTATGTCGATATCATCCAGCCGGATGCCTCGCATGCCGGTGGCATCACCGAAACCCGCAAGATCGCCAATATGGCCGAAGCCTACGACGTGGCGCTGGCGTTGCATTGCCCGCTGGGGCCGATTGCGCTGGCGGCCTGCCTGCAGCTGGATGCGGCCTGCTACAACGCCTTCATTCAAGAGCAGAGCCTGGGCATTCACTACAACGAGAGCAACGACCTGCTGGACTATGTGAAGCACCCTGAAGTGTTCGACTACGACAAGGGCATGGTGAAGATCCCCAACGGACCGGGCCTGGGCATCGAGATCAACGAAGAGTACGTCAAGGAGCGTGCTGCCATCGGTCACCGCTGGCGCAACCCGATCTGGCGCCATGCCGACGGCAGTTTTGCCGAATGGTGATGGAGATCTGAAGGATCGTGCAGCCTCTGGCGCTGCACGATCAGGCATTGCAGAACGCAGTCCTTACATAAATCCAACAAGGGGCAATCTTCATGCAAACCCGCACTCTCGAAGGGGCGGCATCTTTAGTCACGCCTACTCGCAAGCGTTTCTTCATCATGGTGCTGCTGTTCATCACGGTGGTGATCAATTATCTGGACCGCAGCAACCTGTCCATCGCTGCGCCGGCCCTGACCAGCGAACTGGGTATCGACCCGGTTCATGTCGGTCTGATTTTCTCGGCTTTCGGCTGGACTTATGCGGCCATGCAGCTCCCCGGCGGCTGGCTGGTGGATCGTGTTCCGCCGCGTATTCTTTACACCGCCGCGCTGCTGCTGTGGTCGATTGCGACCGTCATGCTGGGCTTTGCCGCGAGTTTCATTGCGCTGTTCGTGCTGCGCATGGCCGTCGGGGCGCTGGAAGCGCCTGCCTACCCGATCAACAGTCGCGTGGTCACCTCCTGGTTTCCCGAGCGCGAGCGGGCCACGGCCATCGGTTTCTATACGTCGGGGCAGTTTGTCGGTCTGGCGTTCCTGACGCCGGTCCTGGCCTGGCTGCAGGCCCATTACGGCTGGCATATGGTGTTTGTCGTCACCGGTGGCGTCGGCATACTCTGGGCCGTGATCTGGTATGCGGTGTATCGCGAGCCGCGTGATTTCAAAGGTATCAACAAGGAAGAGATCGACCTGATCCGCGAAGGCGGAGGTCTGGTGGATATCCAGGTCGATACCGAAAAGCAGAAGCGTGGCTTCAGTTGGCAGGATCTGGGTGTGGTGCTGAGTCAGCGCAAGCTGTGGGGCATTTATCTGGGGCAGTTCTGCCTCAATTCGACCCTCTGGTTCTTCCTGACCTGGTTCCCCACCTATCTGGTCAAGTATCGCGGTATGGATTTCATCAAGTCCGGGTTACTGGCGTCGTTGCCGTTTCTGGCAGCCTTTGTCGGCGTACTTTGCTCGGGGTTCTTCTCGGACTGGCTGATCCGTCGCGGCCATAGTGTGGGTCTGGCGCGCAAGTTGCCGATCATTGCCGGTCTGCTGATTTCCACTTCGATCATCGGTGCCAACTACGTGGACTCCACGCCGCTGGTGATTGCGTTCCTGGCGCTGGCGTTCTTCGGCAATGGTCTGGCGTCGATCACCTGGTCGCTGGTTTCGACGCTGGCTCCGGCACGTCTGCTGGGGCTGACCGGTGGTACCTTCAATTTCATCGGTAACCTGGCGGCGATTGCCACACCGATCGTGATCGGCTTTCTGGCGTCGGGTGATTCCTTTGCGCCTGCCATCACCTACATCGCTGTGCTGGCGCTGATTGGCGCGCTGTCTTACATCCTGCTGGTGGGCAAGGTGGAACGCATCGAGTTGTGATAACGGCCTGCGGAAAGGCTGGCGCTGCCAGCTTTTCTCGGGGCTGTTCCGGTGGTTTCAGAGCCCGGCGGCTGCCACCTGATGACGGCCGGACTTCTTGGCCATGTACAACTGATTGTCTGCTTCCCGTAAAAAGGCATCCGGTGTGGTAGCGGGGGTCGCAACAGTGCTGGCAACCCCGAGGGAAATGGTGACTTTCTGGCCGATATCGGAACCCAGATGTTCCATCTTCAGGGCATCTACAGCGTCTTTCATGGATTCGGCTACATTGACGGCCCCTGCAATATCCGTATAGGGCAGGATGCAGACGAACTCTTCTCCTCCATAACGTGCCAGCAGATCGAAAGGACGCCGGATCAGCCCGGACAAGGATTGGGCAATGGATTTCAGGCAGTGGTCGCCTGCCTGATGGCCGTACCGGTCGTTGTAAAGTTTGAAGTAGTCGACATCGATCATTATCAGGGACAGGGGAGTGCCGTTACGGTCACTCTGACGCCAGCATTGTTCGAGCATTTCATCAAACTTTCTTCTGTTGGAAACCCCCGTCAGGCCATCGGTAAATGCGCTGCGCCTGAGCAGGTCGCTTTGCAGCTTGAGGGTCAGGTGAGTAATGACGCGGGCTCTGACGATCGTTGGATTGATGGGTTTGGTTATAAAGTCTACGGCCCCTAATTCGAAGCCCTTTACTTCATCGAGTTCATCTCTGTTGGCTGTTACGAAAATGATGGGGATGTGTTGCGTCAGTGGCGAGTCTTTCATCTGGCGACAGACTTCATGTCCATCGGTCCCTTCCATGACGACATCCAGCAATACGAGATCAGGAAGTTGAGTGGCAGACAACATCAGCGCTTGCTGCCCGTCGGTTGCCATGATGATGTCGCAGGACTCTCGAAATATTTCTCTGAGAATCAGAATGTTGCTTGCCTGGTCATCGACAATAAGAATCTTGGGCCTGGCAGTGATCCCGGCCCCCCACACGTCATGAGTGAAATTCATTCTTCCGGTTTCCGGCTGTGGTCATCGAGAATGTTCAGCGCTGAGCGAAAGTCGAGTTCGTTTATTCGTTGAAGCAGCAACTGAAGTTGAGACTTGTCCATATAGGGAATTCCCCGGGTAAGCGTATCGGCCTGCTCAAGGACGTCGAGGTTTCCAGCACAGAGTAATTCCCTGAGTGTTTTCAGCCTGGTTTCCCAGCCTTCGGTATCCGATGTCGCAACAAGGGCGGCAGGACGACTTTCTGTTTCGTGGAACATGGCTTGTAGAGCCTGTTCGTTTTCGTGAAGTGCTTTACGAAATGTCGGGATATCGATTTGCGATATCCCATGGACTGCATCGTCTGGCGGGCCGGATTTCAATAACTTTTCCGATGCGGCTGCCAGTTCGGAAAGTGATTTTGCTCCCATGGTCGATGCGCTGCCCTTGAGCGTGTGCAGAAGGTTAAGGATAGAAGGGCGGTTCTGGTCGGCCAGTGCTGTTTCCAGAGCCGTTAATTGAGTTTCCGTGTTGGCCAGGAAACTGCTCAGGACCTGCCTGATAAGTGAGGTGTTATTACCGAATCGCGCCAGAATATATTCTTTCTCCTCCACGGCAGAGCCGGATGAGCGAGCAGACACGGGCTCGTCACCAAGGGGCGGGGCAACGCCCGAAATATGGCTCAGCAGGCATGAAACCAGACGCTCGTTATCTATGGGCTTGGCTATATGGTCATTCATGCCGGCTTTCAGGCATGCCACTTGATCGTCACGGGTTACATTGGCGGTCATCGCCAGAATGGGGAGGGTGGTAAATCTCTGGTCTTCGCGGATTCTGCGGGTTGCTTCCAGCCCGTCGATGTCAGGCATTTGCATATCCATCAGGACTGCATCAAAAGGATGTCTGGACTGCAATACAGCTTGAACGCCTTCCAGTCCACCTTCTGCCATTGCGACGATAGCGCCCTCGGCAGCGAGCAATTCGGAGGCGACCTGGCGATTCAGAAAGTTGTCTTCCACCACCAGTACACGGACGCCTTCGAGCCTCTTGTTCTTTTTCTTTCTGTCGCTGGCGGGAGGCGAGTTTGCTGCAGAGGCTCCGAGTGACCGGGTGATGGCACCTGACAGTTGGGAGGGGGTGACGGGTTTCGTCAGAACATCAGAAAAAACAGACGTCAGATTATTCTGTTCCTGGGCCAATACTTCGCGACCGAAGGCCGTAATCATTATGATCCGGGGCTTATCCGTCATGCCTTGAATGATCTGTGCGGTTTCCAGCCCGTCAAGTTCCGGCATTTGCCAGTCCATCAGCACAATGTCGTAATGCCTGTTCTTTGATTGGGCATTTCGTACTTGCGCCACAGCCTTGCTTCCGCTGTTGACACAATCGGCTTGCCACCCAAGTGCGGTAGTCATCTGGGTCAATGAAACAGCAGATTCCTGATTGTCGTCCACGATCAGAATATTCAGGGTTTCCTTGAGGGGACCGCACAGATCTATCAGGGAGTTATTGCTGTCAATCGCCAGTTCAATCTCGAACCAGAAACAGCTTCCTTGTCCCAGCGTGCTGTCGACCTGCAATTTTCCTCCCATCAATTCGACCAGGCGTCTTGAAATGACCAGCCCAAGCCCTGTACCTCCGAACCTGCGAGAAATAGAGGCTTCTGCTTGTGTAAAGCCATCAAAGATAATCTTTTGCTGTGCCTCGCTTATACCGATCCCTGTGTCCTTGACCGAGATGCACAAGCGAATGCTTTCAGGTTTTCTGAGCACCTCTTTGATACCGATGGTTACCTGACCCTGATGGGTGAACTTCAACGCATTGCCTGCAAGATTGATGAGAATCTGCTGCAGCCTCATCCGGTCTCCGATCAGGACGCCCGGAATGTTGTAATCCAGGTCATAAAGGACCTCGACATCCTTGCCATCCTGATTGCCGGACAGCACGGTCGAGAGTTCCTGCAACAGCGAATCCACTTCAAAGGCATGGATATCCAGAATCAGTTTTCCGCTCTCGACCTTGGAGTAATCCAGGATGTCGTTGAGCAGGCCCAATAATGATGTTGCCGCCGAATGGGCTTTGCTGACGTAGTCGTGCTGGCGCACATTGAGATCGGTCTGCTTGACCAGATGCAGCATGCCCAGCACGGCATTCATGGGGGTGCGGATTTCATGGCTCATATTGGCCAGGAACGATGACTTGGCCGCGCTTGCGGCGTCTGCCAGATCCTTGGCTTCGCGCAGCGAGGTTTGAAGCCTTCGCTCTTCGGTTATGTCGAGATTGATGCCGGTTATGCGCGTTGCCGTGCCTGTGGCATCGTAATGAACACGCGCTGCGGCCTGGATGAAACGAATTTCGCCATTGGGTAGAAGGGCACGGAATATCGGGTCGTAGACGCCGATACCCAGTATGGCGTTGTTGAGTTTGAGTTCGGTTTCTTCGATATCGTCGGGGTGGACACGGTTTCTCCAGTGCTCATATTTCAGCGCGCCGTTCTGCAGGTCATGTGGCAGCGCATAGAGCTTGTACATCTGGTCGTTGAATTCAAGGTGCGCCTTGACCAGATCCCAGTTCCAGATCCCCAGATTGGCAACTTCTGCCGCCAGTGTCGTATGGTCGTGAGCTGCGAGGATTTCGTCGCGCTGTCGTCGTTGTTCGGTAAGGTCCGCTACGATTGCCACGAACATGGGTTCTTCGGATGAGTCCATGATCCCCAGGCTCATTTGCGCCGGGTATGAACTGCCATCCTTTCTCAATACTTCAACTTCCTGACCGGAGTTGTAGTTTTCGATACATAGCCGGCTGAGAAACTCACTGGTAGAGGCGGGGCCCTGTTCCGCAAACAGCTTGGGCATCAGGTCGGTTGCATGGATAGCTTCCAGTTCGTTACCGCCATATCCGAATGCACGTTCGGCCGCAGGGTTGTAGGTTTTCAACATACCCTCGCCATCCAGGGTGATGACCGGGTTGACTGCGGTGGCGAGAATGGCACGAGTGGTTGCCAGACTGCTGGCCAGTTCCTTTTCAAAGGCTTTGCGTGAAGTGATATCTGTGGCGATGCCCAGATAACCGGCAATGGTGTCGTCAAGATTGCGAACCACCGTGACCGATAATGAAACTGTAATGTGGGATGTATCCTTGCGTACATAAGTCCATTCGCGGGTCTCCGACCCTTGCTGTTCTGCAACCTCCACAAAGGTTCGAATGCCTTCGATGGGTTTGTGAAATTGAGCGGACAGTTCGGCTTGCCTTTCGAGCACCTCCGATTCCAGATGGAAAAGGCCAGGAGTCATGCGATCGACGACTTCATCTGCGCCATAACCCAGCATGTTCTGGGCGCCGTGATTGAAGATTTTTACGATGCCTTGCGTGTCGGTGACGACAACCGATATTTCCGAAGCCGATTCAAGAATACTGCCCAGCAGCACATTGAGATTTTCCAGTTCGATGGTCCGCTCGGATACCTGGCGCTCCAGATCGGCATTCAGTTCATGAATCCTGGCTTCGGCAGCTTTCTGCCCGGAAATGTTTCGTACGGTTTTGGAGGCACCAGCTACTGAGCCATCGGGAGCAAATATGGGGGATACGCTGACGGATACATCAATGAGGTGACCGTCTTTATGTCGTCGTATGGTGTGGTGATTGGTAAAGCGATCACCCCCCGATATTCTGGATAATATTTCCGTTTCTTCCTGAGCAAGTGTGTCCGGCGTTACCAGTTCCCGGATGGTTTTACCTATGGCCTCCCTGGAGGAGTAGCCGAACATGATTTCTGCACCATGATTCCAGCTTGTAACCCTTCCTTGAAGATCCTTGCCGATAATTGCATCGGTCGAACTTTCAACGATGGCGCTTATCCGTGCCTGCTGATTGGAAAACTGTCTGCGCCTGATGGAGGCCGTTTTCATCAGGCTGGCTAACAATGCCAGCAAGGCGCTGATCAACAGCCCGCTCACCATGACCGAGCGCGGTGAAGTCAGGTTCAGACTGCTGGCAAAGGCAGGGTGAGCAGCGGTAGTCAGTTTCCAGGTGCGGCCATATAACTGGATTGTTTTCTCGACTTCGATCTCGTCGGGTGTTTCATGGGGGAGGTTGTCGGTCGTGTAAAAGGGCGATGAGTCATTACTCTCGGTGATGTCATTGAGAGTAATAGCCAGCTTTTGTGGGTCGATGGTCAGCCCGGCCAATACTTCGGACATGAGGAGTGGGGCATAACTCCAGCCTATGCAATGCCTTTCGCGGTTTTTTTCATCCTCTGGTGTTTGACCTTCTTCATAGATGGGAAGAAGTATCAGAAACGATTGCTGTGGTTTTCCTGACTCCTGAACCAGAGTAATGGGGCCACTGAGGGTTGTATTTCCTGTTTTCATCGCGCTCAGGGCCGCCTGGCGGCGAGTGTCTTGCGAGGCTATGTCCAGTCCTATTGCAGATAAGTTTCGATCAACGGGCTCTATGTACTGAATGACATATCGCTCGCCTGTATTGGGCGAGAGTTCTCTGATATTGAAGTCTTGTCTGTTGTCTGATCGAGCTTTTGCCAGAAAGGACGCCTGATCTTCGACGGGCACACGGCGAATGAATCCGAACCCGCGAGCACCGGGAAATTCCTTGTTGATATCTCGGGTATGGCTGTAGCGGTAAAATAGATCGCGGCTTATGTTTTCACCGGCAGTAAGGATTACGCCCCGGACCCCGCGAAGTCCGTACTGGTAGAGATCGACTCTTTCCACTGTTGCTTGTGCAAGACTTTCTGCTTCGTTGTTCAGGCGTGCGAGGAGGTATTTCCTGTTTTGTATGTCTACCACCCAGGCACTCAGCAGCGACACGGTGACGCCGACGGCGAGTGTAAGGTAGAGGGAAGGGCGCAGCCGGGGAACTCTCAGGTTTTTGACCACTGGGCGTGTCCATTCGCGAATGACCTGTCATGCGACTCTGCGGTAATGGGGGCTTTCGGCTTTCCATTTTGCCTTGAGCATAGTTCGCATTCTTTTATCCTGCCGCCTGTCCTCTCCTGTGTATGAAAAATCTGGCGTTCAGATGAGAGTCTTCTCCTTTATCCCGGCGATAAGCACCACATGGCCAATGAAAGCCAGTCTTGTTGCGAAAACTGTCAGCCTGTGTCGAAGGCGGGTGACTGGCATGCACGAGAGCTGATGGGGATAATGCCGTCAGCTTTCCGATCTATAAGGGCTGATATGCACAATGATCCACACTCGCCTGTGAGCACCACAGGCAAGGACTCCGCGCCGACCGGGACTCAGACCCTGTTGCGTGGTCTGGCGGTGGTGCAGGCCGTGGCCAGCGGTGCCCGTGACCTGAAAGCGATTTCCAGCCTGATCGGCACCACCCGCAGCACGACCCATCGCCTGGTCAGTTGCCTGGTGGATGAGCGATATTTGCGGGTGCTGCCTCAGGTGGGCTATCTGCTGGGTCCCAAGTTGATCGAGCTGGGTTTCCAGGCTCGGGAAGAGGTGCCATTGGCGATTCTGGCCCGGCCTTATCTGGACGAATTGTCGGAACTGACGGGCGACACCGTGCATCTGGCGATTCGCGACGCTGACGACGTGCTTTACCTGCACAAGAACCCTGGCCGCAATGGTCCTGAGATGCGTTCCCGGGTAGGACACCGCATGCCGTTGGTACGTACGGGCATCGGCAAGGCGTTGCTGTTGGATAGCCAGGAGCAGGAGTGGCAAAGGCTGTATGAAATCAGCCTGCCGGTTGCCGGAAAGAACCCGCAGTGGCCGACTCACGAGCAGCAGACCTGGGAGCAGCTACGTCAGCGCAGACAAGAGTATGTGCAGGGAGGCTATGCGTTCGATCTGGAGGACAACGAACCGTCGATTCGCTGCGTGGCAGCACCGGTTCGCGACGCGGGCAAGCAGATTGTTGCGGCGATCAGTATTGCCAGTACCGTGCCGTACATGCCGCTGGAGAAAATGGCCGATCTGGTGCCGGTCATCAAGGAAGCGGCGGCAAGGCTTTCGGCGGAGCTGGGTGGGTAAGTGTGTTTAAGGTACAAACAAAACTTATGGGAGGCAGCTTTCTGGGGCTTTTCGCCAGCAAGTTGCCTCCCACAAAGTGATTTATGTCGATTTATGCTTTCAGAGTCGCCATATCGATCACGAAACGGTATTTCACGTCACCCGCGAGCATGCGCTCGTAGGCCTCGTTGATATTGCGGATATCCAGCATTTCGATATCGCAGGTAATGTCGTTTGCTGCGCAGAAGTCCAGAACCTCCTGGGTTTCTGCGATCCCGCCGATCAGCGAACCGGCAATCACGCGACGCTTCATGACCAGATGGGCGGCGTGGATGGGCGGTTCTACCGGCTCGATCAGGCCGACCAGAATATGCACGCCGTCAAAGCTCAGGGTTTCCAGGTAGGGGTTCAGGTCGTGTTGTACCGGAATGGTGTCCAGCAGGAAGTCAAAGCGACCGGCGGCGGCTTTCATCTGTTCGGCGTCGGTGGAGACGATCACATGATCCGCACCCTGGCGACGGGCTTCCTGGGCTTTTGATGCCGAGCGGGTGAAGAGGGTGACTTCGGCGCCCATGGCCTTGGCGAACTTGATACCCATATGGCCCAAGCCACCCATGCCGAGAATCCCGACCTTGTCGCCCGCCTTGACGCCGTAGTGCTTGAGTGGCGAGTAAGTGGTGATACCGGCACAGAGAATGGGGGCGGCAGCCGCCAGGTCGAGTTTTTCCGGGATGCTGACCACGAACTCCTCGCGCACCACAATGCTGTTGGAATAGCCGCCCATGGTGTTGCTGCCGTCCACGCGGTCAGGGGTGGCGTAGGTCATGGTCGGACCTTCCAGGCAGTACTGCTCCAGATTCGCCTGACAGGCCGAGCACTGCTGGCAGGAGTCGACCATGCAGCCGACACCGACCAGATCGCCCACTTTGTATTTGCCTGCTTGCGGGCCGGTAGCTGTGACCTTGCCGACGATTTCGTGGCCCGGCATCAGCGGGTAGACGGCAATACCCCATTCGTTGCGAGCCTGGTGAATGTCGGAGTGGCAGACGCCGCAGTAGAGGATTTCGATGGCAACGTCGTTGGCGCGCAGGCTGCGACGTTCAAAAGTCATGGGGGCGAGGGGAGCGGTGGCTGACTGGGCGGCGTAACCGATGGCTGTGTACATGTTGTTCCTCGCAGATCAAGGTTGAATAGTGCTGACTATTTTCCGGGTACGGGGCGTCGACGGCCATGAGCATTCCTCCGCGAGTCATGCCTATTCCTCCGAAAAGTGGCTATCGGAGATGGCTGAAAGGCTGATATCTGCGATGATGCGCATGTCTGATTCTCTACCCGGTGCTCCATGTCACTCCCTCATCCTGCCGATACCAATGCCACCCTCGTTTCCCTGATAAAGCCCTTGGCCACGCGCCCCGGTTTCATGCCGACGCTGCTGCCGGAGGTCAAGGTGGTCTCGGCTTATGAGTATGTGGCCAGCAGCCCGCAGATTTATGAGCCGAGCCTGATGATCGTCGCTCAGGGCGGCAAGCTGGCCAGTCTGGGGGCGCGCACGCTGGATTACGGTGCCGGACATTACCTGGTGCAGGCGCTTTCCGTCCCCTTCATGTGTGAAACCTTCGCCACGCCTGAGGCACCGTTGCTGGGCGTCTCGGTGGCGATTGACCGGGTAGTGCTGGGTGAGTTGGTGCAGTTGATGGGGCCGGTCCCCGATCACGCCATCGAGGCGCAGACCCCTGAGTCCATGACGTCGGCGGTGCTGGATGCCCCGATGCGCGAGAGTGTAGAGCGGTTGTTGCGCTGCCTGCATGATCCGCTGGATTGTCATGTCATGGGGCAATCACGGCTGAGGGAAGTGCTGTATGCGGCACTGCGCGGTCCACAGGCGGGTGTACTGCGGGCGCTGGTTGCGCAGCAGAGCCATTTCGCCCGTGTCGCAGCGTCTTTGGCGTATCTGCACAGCCATTATGCCGAGCCATTGAATATCGACATCCTGGCGCGACAGGCAAACATGAGCGCTTCGACCTTCCACGAGCACTTCAAGCGCAGCACCCTGTTGTCGCCCGTGCAGTACCTCAAGCGCCTGCGTCTGCTCAAGGCTCAGCACATGCTGGTTGCTCAGGGAATGGGCGTGGCGCAGGTCGCGCACAGCGTCGGCTATCAGAGCACGTCCCAGTTCAGTCGCGAATACAAACGCTACTTCGAGCGCAATCCCGTAGAAGAAAGCAGCTATCTGCGTATCCCCGCCTAAACAAAAAAGCCCCCGAAGGGGCTTTTTCTTGCAGCTTGCAGCTTAAAACTTGCCGCTTGTTGTTCCCTACATATTAGGGTAGGTAGGCCCGCCAGCCCCTTCCGGTGTCACCCAGGTGATGTTCTGCGCAGGGTCCTTGATGTCGCAGGTCTTGCAGTGCACGCAGTTCTGGGCGTTGATCTGGAAGCGTTTCTCGCCATCTTCCTGAGTAATCACTTCATAGACGCCGGCCGGGCAGTAGCGCTGGGCAGGTTCGTCGTAGAGGGGCAGGTTGCTGGTGATCGGAATGCTCGGATCGGCCAGCTTCAGGTGGCAAGGTTGTTCCTCTTCATGGTTGGTGCTAGAGAGGAAGACCGAACTGAGCTTGTCGAAGCTGAGCTTGCCGTCGGGTTTCGGATAGTCGATCTTCTTCGAGTCGGCCGCCAGCTTGAGGCAGGCGTAGTCCGGCTTGGTGTCGTGCAGGGTGAACGGGATCTTGCCGCCGAAAATGTTCTGGTCGATGAAGTTGAAGGCACCGCCCATGACCGTGCCGTACTTGTGCAGCGCCGCGCCGAAGTTACGGCTGGCGAACAGCTCTTCATGCAACCAGCTGGCCTTGAATGCGTCGACGTAGGTGTTCAGCACATCGCCGCCTTCCTTGCCAGCGAGCAGGGCGTCGGCCACCGACTCGGCAGCGAGCATGCCGGACTTCATGGCGGTGTGGCTGCCCTTGATCTTGGCGAAGTTCAGGGTACCCAGATCGCAACCGATCAGTGCGCCGCCCGCAAAAACCATTTTCGGCAGCGAGTTCAGGCCGCCCTTGCAGATCGCACGGGCACCGTAGCTGATGCGTTTGCCGCCGTCCAGATACTGCTTGATGACCGGATGGTGCTTGTAACGCTGGAATTCGTCGAAAGGCGACAGGTATGGGTTGCTGTAGGACAGATCGACGATCAAACCGACCACCACCTGATTGTTTTCCAGGTGATACAGGAAAGAACCGCCCATGTTCTCGTCGTCCAGCGGCCAGCCAGCGGTATGCACCACCAGGCCTTGTTCATGCTTCGCCGGATCGACTTCCCAGATTTCCTTGAGGCCGATGCCGTAATGCTGGGCATCGGCTTCGCTGTCGAGGTTGAAGCGTTTGATCAGTTGCTTGCCGATATGGCCACGGCAGCCTTCGGCGAACAGCGTGTACTTGCCGCGCAACTCCATACCCGGGGTGTACAGGCCTTCTTTCGGATTGCCTTCGCGATCAACCCCCAGGTCGCCGGTGATGATCCCGCGTACCACGCCGTTTTCGTCGATCAGGGCTTCCTGGGCAGCAAAGCCCGGATAGATCTCGACACCCAGGTTTTCGGCCTGCTGGGCGAGCCAGCGACACAGGTTGCCCAGGGAAATGATGTAGTTGCCCTGGTTATGCATGGTCTTGGGCACGAACAGGTCCGGCACTTTCACGGACTTTTCGGCGCTGCGCAGCATATAGATGTCGTCACGCTTGACCGGCGTGTTGAGTGGCGCGCCAAGTTCCTGCCAGTTCGGGAAGAGCTCGTTCAGGGCACGAGGTTCGAATACCGCGCCGGACAGAATGTGTGCGCCGACTTCGGAGCCTTTTTCTACCACGCAGACGCTGATTTCCTGGCCCGCTTCGGCTGCCTTCTGTTTAAGGCGGCACGCGGCAGAAAGCCCGGAAGGGCCGGCTCCGACGATGACGACGTCGAATTCCATGTATTCGCGTTCCACAGGCTATCTCCTACTCTCAAGGCTCACGGTATTTTTTTATATGAAGCGTACAGGCCGACGTGCGGAGGCATGTGATGCCTGCCCGTCTTTTTCAAGGAGCGCATTATATCTACACCACTTTGCAGGTCCAATACAAACGTTTGTTTGAATTGGCCGCAGGCCTGATAAATCAAAGACGCGAGACTCAGGACTGGCCGATCTGTCGTATTGACCGGAAAAGGCGTTGCGGTCAAGATACGGGCGGTTTTGCGCTCGCCGTAGGCTGAAGCGAGGTTCAATGAAACCTCCGAAAAGGTATCGGGTGAGCGTAGTGCAGGCAGTCCGGCCATAGCGCGCGGCGCATTTTACACACCCTGGAGGCGCTTGATGGGTGTGATCTGGCCTTATATACGGTTTTTTGGCGGCTGTTCTGATAAGCAGCCCCGATGCCTGCACTGAAACGATTGCTTGTTGAGGACACACCTATCGATCGTCTGGCCATGCCGGGCGACTTTCTTTTCACCGGAGAGTGAGGAATCCATGAAGGTTCTTGTAGCTGTCAAACGAGTGGTCGACTACAACGTCAAGGTTCGCGTCAAGGCGGACAACTCCGGCGTCGATCTTGCCAACGTCAAAATGTCCATGAACCCCTTCTGCGAAATTGCCGTGGAAGAGGCTGTCCGCCTGAAAGAAAAGGGCGTTGCGAGCGAAATCGTCGTGGTCACCATCGGCCCGACCACAGCCCAGGAGCAACTGCGTACTGCTCTGGCGCTGGGTGCCGACCGTGCCGTGCTGGTCGAGTCCGCCGAGGACCTGACTTCTCTGGCCGTCGCCAAGCTGCTCAAGGCTGTTGTCGACAAGGAGCAGCCACAACTGGTGATCCTGGGCAAACAGGCCATCGACAGCGATAACAATCAGACTGGCCAGATGCTGGCTGCCCTGAGCGGTTACCCGCAAGGCACCTTTGCTTCCAAGGTCGAAGTGTCGGGCGACAAGGTTGCCGTGACTCGCGAAATCGACGGCGGTCTGCAAACCGTATCCCTGAGCCTGCCGGCTATCGTGACCACGGATCTGCGTCTGAACGAGCCTCGTTATGCGTCGCTGCCCAACATCATGAAGGCCAAGAAAAAGCCGCTTGAAACCCTGACCCCGGATGCTCTGGGCGTCTCCACGGTTTCGACCAACAAGACAGTGAAGGTCGAAGCACCGGCAGCACGTAGCGCCGGTATCAAGGTGAAGTCGGTGGCCGAACTGGTCGAAAAACTGAAAACCGAAGCGAAGGTAATCTAAATGACGATCCTGGTTATCGCTGAACATGACAATGCAGCTGTGGCGCCAGCCACGCTGAACACCATTGCCGCTGCCCTGAAGATCGGTGGCGATATCAATGTCCTGGTGGCCGGTTCCGGCATCAGTGCTGTCGCCGCAGATGCTGCCAAAATCGCTGGCGTTGCCAAAGTGCTGGTTGCCGACAATGCTGCCTATGCGCATCAGTTGCCGGAAAACGTCGCGCCGCTGGTCGTCGAGTTGGCAGCCGGCTACAGCCATATCCTGGCGGCCGCGACTTCCAACGGTAAAAACATTCTGCCCCGCGTTGCAGCACAACTGGATGTGGATCAGATCTCCGAAATCGTTTCGGTCGAATCGGCTGACACCTTCAAGCGTCCGATCTACGCCGGTAACGCCATTGCCACCGTGCAATCGAGCGCATCGATCAAGGTCATCACCGTTCGTGCAACCGGTTTCGATCCGGTAGCCGCAGAAGGTGGTTCGGCTGCGGTCGAAGCGGTTTCCGCTGCTCATGATGCTGGCAAATCGTCCTTTGTCGGCGAAGAGCTGGCCAAGTCCGATCGTCCGGAACTGACCGCTGCCAAGATCGTCGTTTCCGGCGGTCGCGGCATGCAGAACGGCGACAACTTCAAGCACCTGTACGCCCTGGCGGATAAACTGGGTGCTGCGGTGGGCGCATCCCGTGCTGCGGTCGATGCCGGTTTCGTACCCAACGACATGCAGGTCGGACAGACCGGCAAGATCGTTGCGCCTCAGCTGTATATCGCGGTGGGTATTTCCGGCGCGATCCAGCATCTGGCCGGTATGAAGGACTCCAAAGTGATCGTGGCGATCAACAAGGACGAAGAGGCTCCGATCTTCCAGGTAGCCGATTACGGTCTGGTTGCGGATCTGTTCGAAGCTGTGCCTGAGCTGGAAAAGCTGGTCTAAGCCAGCTTTCGAGAACCCGTTCAATCCGGCTGTGCACTCCTGTCCCTGACAGGACGCGTGGCCTGAGTGAACGGGTTTTTTGTTGTGTCGAAAAAGGATTATCCATGGGGCAGCCAAGGTTGTATGTGTCTTCGCTTCTTCTGGGGCTGCTTGTGTTGCCGTCGCTTGTTTCTGCGGCGGGCAAATGCGAGCGACTGATCGTTACCGGTAGCCCGGATGCGCCGCCTTACCTGTGGCGCGATCCGCAGGATCCAAGGCATTTGATGGGTGCCAATGCCGATCTGCTCAGGCAGGCGGCCGATTCTCTGGGGCTGGATGTCGAGTTTCTATATGCGGGCAAGCGCAGTCAGGCGCTGGAGGAGGTGCGTACCGGTCGCATGGATATCCTGATCGATGCACCATTGAATCAGACTCTGGTGGATTCGTTCGACTATATCCAGCCACCTGTGACGCACAATGAAATCCTGGTCTGGACCCGCCACGATCATGCCTTGCCTTTCAAGTCCCTGGCGGACCTGCATGGGCGGTCGGGTGCTATCTCTGAAAGAACCCGTCTGACCCAGTCGTTCGATGCGACCGTGAAGGAGCATCTGACGCTGGAGCGCTTGCCCAATCTGACCCTGGCTTTTCAGAAGCTGGCATTGGGGCAGGTCGAATATGTGCTGGCTGGACGATATTCAGGCATGGTCATGATGCAGACGCTGGGCTTGTCGTCCGATCTGGTCGCTGAGCCTGAGCCCCTTGATAAACCGGGCCTGTACCTGGCTTTGTCGATGAATTCGGCCTGCAACGATCCATGGTTGCGCGGACAGCTGGCGAAAAAGATGACAGAATCGGCGGCTTCTGGCCTTGCAGGTCAAGCCATCCAGCGCAATCTGGACGTGTGGAAAGCCCAGTTGCTGCAACCTGTCAGCACCAGCGCCCCAAACAAGTAGGAATGTTTTTTGTGAGTATTCGCCCTTTAATTGCATTCGTGGCCATCGCCACGTTGGCCGGTTGTGCCAATGATCCGGCCCCGATCGAACAGTTCAAGCTGACCGAGCAGGCTCTGGAGCAGGCCAAGGCTGTCGGCGCTACCGATGAGCAGCCCGAACTGGTCACTGCGCAATCCGCATTTGAGCAGGCGCGTGACGATATGGCCGATAAATCCTACAAGGATGCGCGCATGAATGCCGAGCGTGCCGAGCTTGATGCGCGTCTGGCCGAAGCGCGGGTGTTGACCCTGAAAAGTCAGGAGCAGATCAATCAATTGAATGTTCGCCTCAATCGTCTGCGCAAACAGTTGAGGGAGGCTCAATGAACCGTGCTGCCCGTGTATTGAGTGGATGTGTTTTGCTGGGTTTGGCAGGACTGTCTGGTTGTGCCAGTCATCAGGATAGTGAGCAGGCTCTGCGTCAGGCCGGTACAGATTTCCAGAAAGTGAAAGAAGACCCTGATGTACTGCGCAGTGCGCCCAAGGACGTGATTCGTTCCGGTGAGTCGCTGGCGCGGGCGGAACGCCTGTCGAGTTATCTGGGCAGCGGTGCCGATGTCAGTCATTACGCCTATCTGAGTACCCGATACAGCGAGATTGCCCGCGAGCACAGCAATCTGCTGCTGGCTCAGGAGCAACTCGCCAGGCTGGAGATGGAGCGTCAGCGTCTGCAACTGGCGTTGCGTGAAGCCAAACTGGCCAGCGCGCAGCAACATGGCAAATGGCTGGAAGACCAGATCCTGAGCCTGGCGACAACCCAGACGGACCGTGGTCTGGTCATGACGCTGGGCGATGTGCTGTTCGATCCGGGTCATGCCGAGCTGAAAAGCTCTGCCAATCGCACGGTGCTCAAGGTCGTACAGTTTCTGCTGCTCAACCCTCGCCGCACGGTAAGAATTGAAGGCTACACCGACAGTACCGGGGATCGGCAGGAAAACCTGAAACTGTCCCGGGATCGTGCGCAATCGGTCGCCGACGTGCTGATCGATCTCGGGGTGGACGACAAACGTATCCAGGTCGAGGGCTATGGCCAGCAATATCCAGTCGATGTGAACGCTTCCGAGCGTGGGCGAGCACAGAATCGTCGGGTGGAAATCGTCTTTTCCGACGACAAGGGTCAGTTAGGCGCTGCACGTTAAGAAAAATCTGCAAAAAAAGCCCGACGTCGGAAACGGCCTCGGGCTTTTTTTGGCTTGAAAAGCCGTGAATTTGGCATCTTTGCCTGACAATATTTTTTGTCAGAGCGCACAATGACGGGCCTGAAGATAAACTGTCCCCGTACACTTTCTGACTGTTCCGGTCTTTAGGCTATTATCTCCCCTACAAAAACAAATTGCGGGTCGGTTCGAGGCTGTGTCATGACCAATCTTTTGCTTTATCAGCGCATCGCTCAGCAGTTGGCGGAAGACATCCGGCGCGGTGTCTATCAGCCCGGCGAACGTGTGCCATCGGTCCGCAAAATGAGCTCGCAGCTCAATGTCAGCCATGCAACGGTATTGCAGGCCTACGCGAATCTTGAGGATCAGGGTCTGATCCGGGCTCGCCCCCAGTCCGGCTATTACGTGCATCAGACGCCTGCACTGACGGCATCGACGCCAGATATTGCACGGGTGGAACGTCCAGGTCTGGTAACCCGTAGCAGCATCATCCAGCAGGTGCTGGAAGAGTCGCGCCGCGAAGGGGTATTTGCACTCGGTGCCGCCGTGCCGCATGTGGATTATCTGCCGGTACGCGCCCTGCATCAGCAACTGGCCAAAGTGACGCGTTTTCACAGTCCGCGCGCATTCAGCTACATGTTCAGCCCCGGTTTCGAGCCATTGCGCAGGCAGGTTGCTATCCGCATGCGCGATGCGGGTGTCGTTGTCGATCCCTATGAAGTGGTAATTACCCACGGTTGTGTCGATGCCCTGCAAATGGCCTTGCGGGTGCTGACCCAACCCGGCGACCTGATCGCGGCCGAGTCGCCGGCCTATTACGGTCTGTTGCAACTGGCGGATCTTCTGGGGCTCAAGGTCATCGAGATTCCAAGTGACCCATCGACGGGCATCAGCCTCGAAGCTTTGCAACTGGCGGCCAACCAATGGTCGATCAAGGCTTTGGTGCTCACCGCGCGCTTGAGCAATCCGCTGGGTGGCACCATGCCGGAAGAGCGGCAGAAGAACCTGCTGCGACTGGCGTCGGATTTTGATATCCAGATCGTCGAAGACGATGTGTATGGCGAGCTGATGTTTGAGGTAGGGCGTACCAAGGCCTTGAAGGCCTTCGATCGCCTGGGGCGAGTGATTTATTGCTCCAGTTTTTCCAAGACTTTGTCGCCAGGTGTGCGTATCGGCTGGATGATTGCCGGGAAATATCAGGCGGAAATCCAGCGCCTGCAGACTTTCAGCACTCATTCGGCCTGTAGCGTCACGCAGATGGCGATTGCGGCTTATCTGGAAAACGGCGGATATGACCGGCATTTGCGTTTTATTCGCCTGGAATATCGCAAGAATCTGAGTGCTTTCCAGTTGGCGGTGCAGCAGTTCTTTCCCGAGGGGACGCAGATGAGTCGTCCGGCCGGTGGTTTTATTCTCTGGGTCAGCCTACCGGGGCGCGTCAATACTCAGGAGTTGCATGTGAGGGCGCTGGAGCAGGGAATCAGTATCGCGCCAGGCCTTATTTTCAGTAATACAGAACAGTTCAATCACTGCATTCGGCTGAACTGTGGCATGCCCTGGAATCGTGAGGCGGAGCGTGCGTTGATGACGCTGGGGATGCTGGCCAAGCAATTGTGTCAAGAAACGGTGCCAGCTTATTGATCGGCTGTGCTTTTTATCCGATCGCTGGAACTCTTGTCTTGTCAGGTGTGCCTCAAAGGGACAGCATGTGATCTTTATGTTTCAGCCATTTACTTTTATGAATAATACGTTTCGTTGTCTCGGATTATTCGTCGTGGTGTTGTTGAGTGCTTGTGACTCTCAGGACGCGCCGATTCCAAAGCCGAAGGTTGAGGCAGGTGTGGCTGCGCCTGTTGCTCCCGCGCAACCACCTGCTGCTGCCGCTGTAGATTCTGTGCCGACCAGACCTGCCGAGCCAGTGCATGAGTTGAAGCCCGGTGTACCGGTTGTTCCTGTGGTTGCGGGTAAAGGCGAGGTAACGCCGCCGCGTCCTGTTTCGAGCGCTAAAACGCCTGAATCCAAGCCTGGGCAGGTCCGGTCCGACGCTGCAAAGGCCCCTGCGGTCAAGGCTGCTCCCGTCAAGGAGAAGGCCGTCGCTGCTGCTGCCAAGCGTGAAAAGAGCAAGTCGGCCAAGACTCCGGTCAAGGATGTTCGACTGCCGCAGCCCAAGCTTGACTTGAGCCTGCCGCCGGAAATGGTCAAAGAGCTTTCTCCTCCTGCCAATGTCATCACGGCCAAGCGCAAACCTCTGCTTCCGCAGATGTTTGGCAACAAGGGGTCATCGTCCGATCCGAGTCCTTTTGAGCTGAATGGGCGCTTGCTGAGCAACGAAATGCAGCTGCAAATGCGCAACGAAAGTCGGCGCGATATCGAAGGGGCTGCGCTGGATTTCAAATTCAAGCAGTAAGGCCCTGTTTCTCGTCTGATATGGCATTTTGAAACGTCCGTTTTAGCCGCTAAAATCTTCTTTTTTCATATTCAGCAAAGGTGCTTGGTCATGGACTGCCGCTCCGGTTGTGGTGCGTGTTGCATCGCTCCGTCTATTACTTCTCCCATTCCAGGCATGCCGCACGGCAAGCCAGCGGGTGAGCGCTGTCTGCATTTGTCCATTGAGTTGCTCTGCGGTCTGTTTGGCAAGGCTGAGCGACCTGCCGTGTGCAGTCAGTTCAAGGCGGCGGAAGATGTTTGCGGTGTCGATCAGGCTGATGCTATTCGTCTGATTGGCTGGTGGGAAAAGGCTACGGCGGTTGCATGAACTGAAGGGTGTCGTTGGGCGGAATTGCTTTATCAGAATATCAACAACAAGGAATAAACAATGAATACGCTGCATCGCATGGCTGTTGTCTGTGGGTTGACTGTGTTGCTGGCAGGTGTGGCCCAGGCTGATGATTGGCAGGTGGCCAAGGACGAGGAGGGGATCAAGGTATCTCTGAGTGATGTGCCGGGCTCCAAATACAAGGCTTATCGCGGTGTTACGACCATCAATGCCAGTGTGGCCAGGCTGCGCGCCCTGCAAGAGGATGTCGTGGGAGCCTGCGCCTGGATTCATGAGTGCCAGTCACAGAAGCTGCTCAAGCATGAAGGCAACAAGGCCTGGACCTACACCCGATTCAATACGCCATGGCCTGTAACACCTCGTGACTCGATTCTGTTGATTACCAGCGAGGAGGGCGCCGATGGCAGTCTGACGCGCCATATCGATGAGCAGCCAGACTATCTGCCCGAAGAAAAGGGCTTTGTGCGTGTCGCCGAGGTCAAGGGTTTCTGGAAGCTGGTGCCCAAAGGGCCGAATCAGACGGAAGTCACCTATCAGGTGCATACCGATCCGGGCGGCAGTGTGCCGTCCTGGGTGGCCAACAAGTTCGTTGTGGATGCGCCGTTCAATACCCTGAAAGCGCTTAGAGACCGGTCGCAGAAATAGATTCTCGTTTGATTGCACAATAAAAAAGGGCTGCCATTGGCAGCCCTTTTCATTGGCAGGTCGCTTACTTGCGATCTTCCAGCGGGACGATGTCGCGTGTCACGTTGCCGGTGTACAGCTGGCGTGGGCGGCCAATCTTGTACGGGCTGGAGAGCATTTCTTTCCAGTGCGAGATCCAGCCGACAGTCCGCGCCAGGGCGAAGATCACGGTGAACATGCTGGTCGGAATGCCGATGGCCTTGAGGATGATGCCCGAGTAGAAGTCGACGTTCGGGTACAGCGAGCGCTCGATGAAGTAAGGATCGGTCAGGGCGATCTCTTCCAGGCGCATGGCCAGTTCGAGTTGCGGGTCGTTGGTGATGCCCAGCTCGCGAAGTACTTCGTCACAGGTCTTTTTCATGACCGTGGCGCGTGGATCGCGGTTCTTGTAGACGCGATGACCGAAGCCCATCAGCTTGAACGGGTCGTTCTTGTCCTTGGCCTTGGCGATGAACTTGTCGATGTTGGAGACATCGCCGATTTCATCGAGCATGGTCAGTACGGCTTCGTTGGCACCGCCGTGAGCCGGGCCCCAGAGTGCCGCGATACCGGCTGCGATACAGGCGAACGGGTTTGCACCCGAAGAGCCGGCCATGCGCACGGTGGAGGTCGAAGCGTTCTGCTCGTGGTCGGCATGCAGGATGAAGATCTTGTCCATTGCCTTGGCCAGAACCGGGCTGATCGGTTTGATCTCGCAAGGGGTGTTGAACATCATGTGCAGGAAGTTTTCGGCGTAGCTGAGGTCGTTACGCGGGTACATCATGGGTTGACCCATGGAGTACTTGTAAACCATCGCTGCCAGGGTCGGCATCTTGGCGACCAGGCGCACTGCAGAAATTTCGCGGTGTTGCGGGTTATTGATGTCCAGCGAGTCGTGGTAGAACGCGGACAGGGCACCAACCACGCCGCACATGACAGCCATCGGGTGGGCGTCGCGGCGGAAGCCGTTGAAGAAGCTCTTCAGCTGTTCGTGAACCATGGTGTGGTTCTTGACCACGGCAACGAACTGGGCTTTCTGTTCGCTGGTCGGCAATTCGCCGTTGAGCAGAAGGTAGCAGGTTTCCAGATAATCGGACTGTTCGGCCAGTTGCTCGATCGGATAACCGCGGTGCAGCAGAATGCCATTGTCACCATCAATGTAGGTGATCTTCGACTCGCAAGAGGCGGTCGACATGAAGCCAGGGTCGAATGTGAAGCGGCCGGTGGCGGTCAGTCCGCGCACGTCGATCACGTCAGGACCCACGGTGCCGGTCAGTATAGGCAGCTCGACGGGGGCTGTGCCCTCGATGATCAACTGCGCTTTTTTGTCAGCCATGTGGCCTCCTATTTATGCTTCAAATCATCAGACAGGCCCCCCACGCAGGGCCCGCACCACTATAGTTAGATAAATTCTAAAGTCAATTTGCCTAAGGTCGTGTTCCGCAAGGCCTTTATGTTGATGTTTCTTCAAGCCATTGCAGCCGTTTACGCCTTTTATTCAATCTGCGCAATCCGCTATTTGCTGCAAGTCTGCGCGTTGTCATTAGTTGCCTAACTGTCTATACTCGGCGTCCGACCGCCAAGGGCTTTTGGGCCCGTTTTAAAGGGGGTTGTCACTTCCTGGGTGGTGGGTACCTGACCAGTGCACTTCCCAACAACTTGCCCTGATTGTTAGGGGCTCTTCAGTGTGAAAAAAAAGCCGTGAAAAGCCAACGACCTGTAAATCTAGACCTAAGGACCATCAAGCTCCCAGTCACTGCTTACACGTCCATCCTTCACCGTATCTCCGGTGTCATCCTCTTTGTCGGCATTGCAATCATGCTTTATGCAATGGACAAGTCGCTGGCTTCCGAAGAGACCTTCGGTGAAGTGAAAGCGTGTCTGACCAGCCCGCTGGCCAAGTTTGTAATCTGGGCGCTGCTGTCTGCCCTGCTGTATCACCTGGTGGCCGGTGTTCGCCACCTGATCATGGACGCGGGTGTCGGTGAAACGCTGGAAGGCGGGAAACTGGGCTCGAAAATCGTTATCGCCGTCTCCGTGGTGGTGATCATCCTGGCAGGAGTATGGATATGGTAACCAACGTCACTAACCTGTCGCGTTCGGGCCTCTATGACTGGATGGCGCAGCGCGTTTCAGCGGTCGTCCTCGCGGCTTATTTCATTTTCCTGATCGGCTACCTCGTCGCTCACCCTGGCCTGACCTATGCCCAGTGGCACGAGCTGTTCTCGCACAACGGGATGCGTATCTTCAGTCTGCTGGCCTTCGTTGCCCTGGGCGCTCACGCCTGGGTCGGCATGTGGACCATCGCGACCGACTACCTGACGCCGATGGCGATGGGCAAGTCCGCGACTGCAGTACGTTTTCTCTTCCAGGCAGTCTGCGGCGTTGCGATGTTCGCTTACTTCGTCTGGGGCGTGCAGATTCTTTGGGGTATCTGATTCATGGCTAACACAAATACACTTTCCTTCGACGCCATCATCATCGGTGGCGGCGGCGCTGGCATGCGCGCTGCCTTGCAGCTGGCTCAGGGTGGTCACAAGACCGCTGTTGTCACCAAGGTATTCCCGACTCGCTCGCACACCGTATCCGCACAGGGCGGCATCACCTGCGCCATCGCTTCGGCCGACCCGAACGATGACTGGCGCTGGCACATGTACGATACCGTCAAGGGCTCCGACTACATCGGTGACCAGGACGCTATCGAATACATGTGTTCCGTAGGTCCGGAAGCAGTCTTCGAGCTCGAGCACATGGGCTTGCCGTTCTCCCGCACCGAGCAGGGCCGCATTTACCAGCGTCCTTTCGGTGGTCAGTCCAAGGACTTCGGTAAAGGCGGTCAGGCTGCACGTACCTGCGCTGCTGCCGACCGTACCGGTCACGCTCTGCTGCACACCCTGTATCAGGCCAACCTGAAGGCTGGCACCGTATTCCTGAACGAATACTATGCAGTGGATCTGGTGAAGAACCAGGATGGCGCCTTTGTCGGCATCATCGCTATCTGCATCGAAACAGGCGAAACCTCCTACATCCGCGCCAATGCAACCGTACTGGCCACCGGCGGTGCAGGTCGTATCTACTCTTCCACCACCAACGCCCTGATCAACACCGGCGACGGTGTCGGCATGGCCCTGCGTGCCGGTGTTCCTGTTCAGGACATCGAAATGTGGCAGTTCCACCCGACCGGTATTGCCGGCGCAGGTGTACTGGTCACCGAAGGCTGCCGTGGTGAAGGTGGTTACCTGATCAACAAGCATGGCGAGCGTTTCATGGAGCGTTATGCTCCGAACGCCAAGGACCTTGCCGGTCGTGACGTTGTTGCCCGTTCCATGGTCAAAGAGATCATCGCCGGTAACGGTTGTGGTCCGGATGGCGACCACGTGATGCTCAAGCTCGATCACCTGGGCGAAGAAGTGTTGCACAGCCGTCTGCCAGGCATCATGGAGCTGTCCAAGACTTTCGCTCACGTCGATCCTGCTCTGGCTCCGATCCCGGTCGTTCCGACCTGCCACTACATGATGGGCGGCATCGCCACCAACATTCATGGTCAGGCGATCACCCAGGATGCCACCGGCGCCGACAAGATCGTTCCGGGGCTGTTCGCTGTAGGTGAAGTGGCTTGCGTATCCGTGCATGGCGCCAACCGTCTGGGCGGTAACTCGCTGCTCGACCTGGTGGTCTTCGGTCGCGCTGCCGGTCTGCACCTGGAGCAGAGCCTGCGTGAAGGTGTCGACTACCGTCGTGCCTCCGAGTCCGATGTTGATGCTGCCCTGGCGCGTCTGTCCGGCCTCAACGAGCGTACCACCGGTGAAGACGTCGCTTCGCTGCGTAAAGAGCTGCAAAGCTGCATGCAGAACTACTTCGGTGTATTCCGTACCGGCGAATACATGCAGAAGGGTATTGCCCAGTTGGCTGGTCTGCGCGAGCGCATCGCCAACGTCAAGATCAACGACAAGAGCCAGGCATTCAACACTGCCCGTATCGAAGCGCTTGAACTGCAAAACCTGCTGGAAGTTGCCGAAGCCACGGCGATTGCAGCAGAACATCGTAAGGAATCGCGCGGCGCCCACGCCCGTGAAGACTTTGAAGATCGCGATGACGATAACTGGCTGTGCCACACCCTGTACTTCCCGGGTGAAAAGCGCGTAGCCAAGCGTGACGTGAACTTCTCGCCAAAAACTGTTCCGACTTTTGAACCCAAGGTTCGGACTTATTAAGGGTGACCGATATGTTGCAAGTCAGTGTTTATCGTTACAACCCTGATCAGGACGCAGCGCCGTTCATGCAGGAGTTCCAGGTTGATACCGGCGGCAAGGACCTGATGGTTCTTGACGTGTTGGCCCTGGTCAAGGAACAGGATGAAGGTTTCTCGTACCGTCGCTCCTGCCGTGAAGGCGTGTGTGGTTCCGATGGCATGAACATCAACGGCAAGAACGGTCTTGCCTGCATCACTCCACTGTCGTCCGTGGTCAAGAATAACAAGCTGGTCGTGCGTCCACTGCCTGGTTTGCCGGTTATTCGTGACTTGGTAGTCGATATGAGCATCTTCTACAAGCAATACGAGAAGGTGAAGCCTTTCCTGCAGAACGACACTCCGGCTCCGGCCATCGAGCGTCTGCAGAGCCCGGAAGAGCGCGAGAAGCTGGATGGTCTGTACGAGTGTATTCTGTGCGCTTGCTGCTCGACTTCCTGCCCGTCCTTCTGGTGGAACCCGGACAAGTTCCTGGGTCCGGCTGCTCTGCTGCAAGCCTATCGCTTCCTGGCTGACAGCCGTGACACCCGGACTTCCGAGCGTCTGGCTTCGCTTGATGACCCGTTCAGTGTGTTCCGCTGCCGCGGGATCATGAACTGCGTGAACGTTTGCCCTAAAGGTCTCAATCCGACCAAGGCAATCGGTCACGTACGCAACATGCTTCTGCAAAGCGGCGTCTGATTTATCGCTGTACCGTAACACCGTTGCACGTAAAGTAGCCGCGGCGCAGGCTTCAACCGGCGTCGTGGCTTTAACCTGAGCAGTGGCTCGCAAGGCTGCCGCTCTTATTTTGAAGAAATGAGACCAGCAGGGGCATCCGGGCTGGTACCCGGGCTATCTGCGTGATCCTTAGTGACTTGATATGGTCGCTGCACACGACTGTTTCATGTTTGCTATGGCGTCTTCGCCGGTGGTGTCCCCTTACCGAGGGTGACCAAGCATGCAAGAAAGCGTGATGCAGCGCATGTGGAACAGTGCCCACCTATCCGGTGGTAACGCTGCCTATGTGGAAGAGCTTTATGAGCTCTACCTGCACGACCCTAACGCTGTGCCAGAAGAATGGCGCACCTACTTTCAGAAGTTGCCAGCAGACGGCAACTCTGCCACCGATGTATCGCATTCCACGATTCGCGATCATTTCGTGTTGCTGGCCAAAAACCAGCGCCGCGCCCAGCCGGTATCTGCCGGGAGCGTGAGCAGCGAGCACGAGAAGAAGCAAGTTGAAGTATTGCGACTGATCCAGGCATATCGTATGCGCGGCCATCAGGTTGCCCAGCTCGATCCGCTGGGCCTGTGGCAGCGTCCTGCTCCGGCCGATCTGTCGATCAATCACTACGGCTTGACCAATGCCGATCTTGATACGACTTTCCGTGCCGGCGACCTGTTCATCGGCAAAGAGGAAGCGAGCCTACGCGAAATTCACGAAGCGTTGCAGCAGACATATTGTCGCACCATCGGTTCGGAGTTCACGCACATCGTTGATTCCGAGCAACGCAACTGGTTCATGCAGCGTCTTGAAAGCGTACGTGGCCGTCCTGCGTTCTCTGCTGAAATCCAGAGCCACCTGCTTGAGCGTGTCACGGCAGCTGAAGGTCTGGAAAAATACCTGGGCACCAAATACCCGGGCACCAAACGCTTTGGTCTGGAAGGCGGCGAAAGCCTGATTCCGATGCTGGACGAACTGATTCAGCGCTCCGGTTCCTACGGTACCAAGGAAGTCGTGATCGGCATGGCCCACCGTGGCCGTCTGAACGTGCTGGTCAACACCTTCGGCAAGAACCCGCGCGAGCTGTTCGACGAGTTCGAAGGCAAGAAGAAAGTGGAGCTGGGCTCCGGTGACGTCAAATATCACCAGGGTTTCTCTTCCAACGTAATGACCGCAGGTGGCGAAGTCCACCTGGCCATGGCATTCAACCCGTCTCACCTGGAAATCGTTTCTCCGGTGGTCGAGGGGTCTGTGCGTGCGCGTCAGGATCGTCGCAACGATCCGAACGGTGACAAGGTTCTGCCGATTTCCCTCCATGGTGACGCTGCGTTCGCAGGTCAGGGCGTGGTCATGGAAACCTTCCAGATGTCGCAGACCCGCGGCTTCAAGACTGGCGGCACCATCCATATCGTCATCAACAACCAGGTTGGTTTCACCATCAGCAACCCGCTGGACTCGCGTTCCACCGAGTACGCGACCGACGTTGCCAAGATGATCCAGGCTCCGATTCTCCATGTGAATGGCGATGACCCGGAAGCCGTGGTGTTCGTGACCCAGCTGGCTATCGATTACCGCATGCAGTTCAAGCGTGACATCGTGATCGATCTGGTCTGCTACCGTCGTCGCGGTCACAACGAAGCGGACGAGCCTAGCGGCACCCAGCCTTTGATGTACCAGCAGATCACCAAGCAGCGCACGACCCGTGAGTTGTACGCCGAGCAGTTGATCAAGGCCGGTGTTCTCACTGAAGAGCGTGTCCAGGCCAAGGTCGATGATTATCGCAATGCGCTGGACAACGGTCAGCATGTTGTGAAAAGCCTGGTCAAGGAGCCTAACAAGGAGCTGTTCGTCGACTGGCGTCCTTATCTGGGCCATGCCTGGACTGCGCGTCACGACACCCGTTTCGACCTCAAGACCTTGCAGGAACTGTCTGCCAAGCTGATGGAGCTGCCAGAAGGCTTCGTCGTTCAGCGTCAGGTCCAGAAGATCTACGAAGACCGTCAGAAGATGCAAGCCGGCGGCCTGCCGATCAACTGGGGTTACGCCGAAACCATGGCGTACGCGACCCTGGCTTTCGAAGGTCACCCGATCCGCATGACGGGTCAGGACATCGGTCGCGGTACGTTCTCGCACCGTCATGCCGTGCTGCACAACCAGAAAGACGCAAGTACCTACATTCCTCTGAAGAATCTGTTCGCCGGTCAGCCGCGTTTCGACCTGTACGACTCGTTCCTCTCCGAAGAAGCGGTACTGGCTTACGAATACGGCTACTCGACCACCGAGCCTAACGCTCTGGTCATCTGGGAAGCCCAGTTCGGCGACTTCGCCAACGGCGCGCAAGTGGTCATCGACCAGTTCATCACCAGCGGCGAGCACAAGTGGGGCCGTCTGTGCGGTCTGACCATGCTGCTGCCTCACGGTTATGAAGGGCAGGGGCCTGAGCACTCGTCGGCACGTCTCGAGCGTTATCTGCAACTGTGTGCCGAGCACAACATCCAGGTGTGTGTCCCGACTACTCCGGCGCAGATCTACCACCTGTTGCGTCGTCAGGTCATTCGTCCGCTGCGCAAGCCGCTGATCGTGCTGACGCCGAAGTCGCTGCTGCGCCACAAACTGGCGGTCTCGACTCTGGAAGAACTGGCCGAAGGCTCGTTCCAGACCGTGATCCCGGAAGTCGATGCTCTCGATCCGGCCAAGGTGACCCGTCTGGTTCTGTGTGGCGGCAAGGTCTACTACGACCTGCTGGAAAAACGCCGTGCCGAAGGCCGCGAAGACATCGCAATCGTACGTATCGAACAGCTGTATCCGTTCCCTGAAGATGATCTCATGGAAGCGATCGCGCCTTACACCAACCTGCAGAATGTAGTGTGGTGTCAGGAAGAGCCGATGAACCAGGGTGCCTGGTACAGCAGTCAACACCACTTGCGTCGCAGCATGAGCAACCATAACCGCAGCCTCGTTCTCGAGTATGCCGGTCGTGACGCTTCTGCCGCTCCAGCCTGTGGTTATGCTTCGATGCATGCCGAGCAGCAGGAAAAACTCCTGCAAGATGCCTTCACTGTTTAACGCCTTCGAGCATTAGAAACCGAATTAAGGAATTACAGATAATGGCTATCGAGATCAAAGCCCCCTCTTTCCCGGAATCCGTTGCCGACGGCACCATTTCCAAGTGGCACAAGCAACCGGGCGAAGCGGTAAAACGTGACGAGCTGCTGGTCGATATCGAGACTGACAAGGTTGTACTTGAAGTCCTGGCCGAAGCAGACGGCGTGCTGGCATCGATCGTGAAAGGCGAGGGCGACATCGTCCTGTCCAACGAAGTGGTTGCAACTCTGGATGCCGGCGCTACCGCATCTGCCGCTCCTGCGCCTGCTGCCGCGGCACCTGCTGCACCGGCTCAGGCTGCTGCATCGGCTGCTGACGAAGATGCAATCGCAGCTCCTGCCGCTCGCAAGCTGGCTGAAGAAAACGGCATCAACCTGGCCAGCGTCAAAGGCACTGGCAAGGACGGTCGCGTAACCAAGGAAGACGTGGTTGCTGCTGTAGAAGCCAAGAAATCCGCACCGGCTGCTGCTCCTGCTGCCAAGCCTGCTGCTGCCGCGGCACCTGCCGCTCCTGTACTGGCTGCCGGCGATCGCGTCGAGAAGCGTGTACCGATGACTCGCGTGCGTGCCACCGTTGCCAAGCGTCTGGTCGAAGCCCAGTCGAACATGGCGATGCTGACCACGTTCAACGAAGTGGACATGACCGAAGTCATGGCGCTGCGCGCCAAGTACAAGGATCTGTTCGAGAAGTCCCACAATGGCGTGCGCCTGGGCTTCATGTCGTTCTTCGTCAAGGCCGCTACCGAAGCGCTGAAGCGCTTCCCGGCAGTCAACGCTTCGATCGACGGCAACGACATCGTTTACCACGGTTACTCCGACATCGGTGTTGCCGTTTCCAGCGATCGTGGCCTGGTCGTACCGGTTCTGCGTAACGCCGAGCTGATGAGCCTGGCTGAAATCGAAGGCGGCATTGCCACCTTCGGCAAGAAGGCTCGTGACGGCAAGCTGTCCCTGGACGAGATGACCGGCGGTACCTTCACCATCACCAACGGTGGTACCTTCGGTTCGATGATGTCGACGCCGATCGTGAACCCGCCACAAGCCGCAATTCTGGGCATGCACAACATTCTGCAGCGTCCTATGGCGGTCAATGGTCAGGTCGTGATTCGTCCGATGATGTATCTGGCTCTGTCGTACGATCACCGTTTGATCGACGGTAAAGAAGCGGTAACCTTCCTCGTTACCATCAAGAACCTGCTGGAAGATCCGGCTCGTCTGCTGCTGGATATTTGATGGCGCAGCCTCAAGCTGCAAGTCGCAAGCTTCAAGACAGAAGCGCAGCGGCCTGCAGCCTGGGGCGGTATGTTGCATCTAATTAACAGGCTGCAAGCCTGTTCTGCAGAACAATGCAGATCGGCTTGTGCCTTGCAGCTTGAAGCTCGCAGCTAAAAAGGAATCTTTTTTATGTCCCAGAAATTCGACGTGGTAGTGATTGGCGCAGGCCCTGGCGGTTATGTTGCCGCCATCAAGGCTGCGCAACTTGGTTTCAAGACTGCCTGCATCGAGAAGTATCAGGACAAGGAAGGCAAACTGGCCTTGGGCGGTACCTGCCTGAACGTTGGTTGCATTCCTTCCAAGGCTCTGCTGGACAGCTCCTGGAAGTTCTACGAAGCCAAGAACGCCTTCGGCGTTCACGGTATTTCGACTTCGGAAGTATCCATTGACGTTCCTGCGATGGTTGGCCGCAAGACCACCATCGTCAAGAACCTGACTGGCGGCGTTTCCAGCCTGTTCAAGGCTAACGGCGTGACCACTCTGCAAGGCCACGGCAAACTGCTGGCCGGTAAGAAAGTCGAGCTGACTGCTGCTGATGGCACCGTTGAAATCATCGAAGCCGAGCACGTGATCCTGGCTTCCGGTTCGCGTCCGATCGATATTCCGCCGGCTCCGGTCGACCAGAAAGTCATCGTCGACTCTACCGGTGCTCTGGAATTCCAGGCCGTACCAAAGCGTCTGGGCGTTATCGGCGCTGGCGTCATCGGTCTGGAACTGGGCTCGGTATGGGCTCGTCTGGGCGCTCAGGTAACCGTTCTGGAAGCTCTGGACAAGTTCATCCCTGCTGCTGACGAAGCCGTTTCCAAGGAAGCGCTGAAAACCTTCACCAAGCAGGGTCTGGATATCAAGCTGGGCGCTCGCGTGACCGGCTCCAAGGTCGATGGCGAAGAAGTTGTGGTCAGCTACACCGACGCAACCGGCGAGCAGACCATCACTTTCGATCGTCTGATCGTTGCCGTCGGTCGTCGCCCTGTGACCACCGACCTGCTGGCTGCCGACAGCGGCGTGGACCTGGATGAGCGTGGCTTCATCTACGTCGACGACTACTGCACCACCAGCGTACCGGGCGTTTACGCCATCGGTGACGTGGTTCGTGGTCTGATGCTGGCGCACAAGGCCTCGGAAGAGGGCATCATGGTTGTCGAGCGCATCAAGGGCCACAAGGCTCAGATGAACTACAATCTGATTCCTTCGGTTATCTACACTCACCCGGAAATCGCGTGGGTTGGTAAAACCGAGCAGACCCTGAAGAGCGAAGGCGTTGAAGTCAATGTCGGCACCTTCCCGTTCGCAGCCAGTGGCCGTGCCCTGGCCGCCAACGACACTGGCGGTTTCGTCAAGGTCATCGCCGATGCCAAGACCGACCGCGTACTGGGCGTGCATGTCATTGGCCCAAGCGCTGCCGAGCTGGTTCAGCAAGGCGCGATTGCAATGGAATTCGGTAGCAGTGCAGAAGACATCGGCATGATGGTCTTCTCGCACCCGACCCTGTCCGAATCGCTTCACGAAGCGGCCCTGGCGGTGAATGGCGGTGCCATCCACATCCAGAACCGCAAAAAGCGTTAAGACAACAAGAGAAACCACGACGGACTGCCCGTCGTGAGCCTTGCGAGCAAGACTCACCGCGGAAAGTCCGCCGGACTCGACCTCTCAGGCGGCTTCAGGTGTGTTGAATGACACCCTGGAGCCATCCGGGAGTAGCGGTCACAGGTGGTGCGGCACAATGAATGTGCAGCACCGAATGCGCAGTACCTAAACGAAGACGGTAATAAGCATGAATCTTCACGAGTATCAGGGTAAGCAGCTGTTCGCTGAATACGGCCTGCCAGTATCCAAAGGCTTCGCAGTAGACACCCCGGAAGCAGCAGCAGAAGCTTGCGACAAGATTGGTGGTACCGAGTGGGTCGTCAAGGCCCAGGTTCACGCTGGTGGTCGCGGTAAAGCGGGCGGCGTCAAGCTGGTTCGCAGCAAAGAGGACGCAGCAGCGTTCGCACAGCAGTGGCTGGGCAAGCGTCTGGTGACTTACCAGACCGACGCCAACGGTCAACCAGTGACCAAGATCCTGGTCGAATCCTGCACTGACATCGCCAAAGAGCTGTACCTGGGCGCTGTAGTCGATCGTTCCAGCCGTCGTATCGTGTTCATGGCTTCCACCGAAGGTGGCGTGGACATCGAGAAGATCGCTCACGACACTCCTGAAAAGATTCTCAAGGCTACTATCGATCCACTGGTTGGCGCTCAGCCATTCCAGGGTCGCGAGCTGGCTTTCCAGCTGGGTCTGGAAGGCAAGCAGGTTGCCCAGTTCGCCAAGATCTTCACCGGTCTGGCCAAGCTGTTCCAGGATCACGATCTGGCCCTGCTGGAAGTGAACCCGCTGGTAATCAAGGCTGACGGTGATCTGCACTGCCTGGATGCCAAGATCAACATCGACGCCAACGCCATGTACCGTCAGCCAAAGCTGAAGGCTTTCCACGATCCATCCCAGGATGATCCGCGCGAAGCGCACGCTGCCAAGTTCGAACTGAACTACGTAGCGCTGGAAGGCAACATCGGCTGCATGGTCAACGGTGCAGGTCTGGCCATGGGTACCATGGACATCGTCAACCTGCATGGCGGCAAGCCAGCCAACTTCCTGGACGTCGGCGGCGGTGCTACCAAAGAGCGCGTTACCGAAGCGTTCAAGATCATTCTGTCCGACACCAATGTCGCAGCAGTACTGGTCAACATCTTCGGCGGCATCGTTCGTTGCGACATGATTGCCGAAGGCATCATCGGTGCAGTGAAAGAAGTCGGCGTTAAAATCCCGGTTGTTGTTCGCCTTGAAGGCAACAACGCTGAGCTGGGCGCTAAAGTACTGGCAGAAAGCGGTTTGAACATCATCGCGGCTACCAGCCTGACCGACGCTGCTCAACAAGTTGTCAAAGCTGCGGAGGGCAAGTAATGAGCGTTCTGATCAATAAAGACACCAAGGTTATCTGCCAGGGTTTCACTGGTTCGCAAGGTACCTTCCACTCCGAGCAAGCCATTGCCTACGGCACCAAAATGGTTGGCGGCGTGACTCCAGGCAAAGGTGGCACCACTCACCTGAACCTGCCAGTGTTCAACACCGTGAAAGAAGCTGTAGCGGCTACCGGCGCTGACGCATCGGTCATCTACGTTCCAGCTCCTTTCTGCAAGGACTCCATCCTTGAAGCAGCTTTCGGCGGTATCAAGCTGATCGTCTGCATCACCGAAGGCATTCCTACCATCGACATGCTGGAAGCCAAGGTCAAGTGCGACGAGCTGGGTGTGGTCCTGATCGGCCCTAACTGCCCAGGCGTCATCACTCCGGGCGAGTGCAAGATCGGCATCATGCCAGGTCACATCCACTTGCCAGGCAAGGTCGGTATCGTGTCGCGTTCCGGCACCCTGACCTACGAAGCGGTCAAGCAGACCACTGACGCCGGTTTCGGTCAGTCCACCTGCGTCGGTATCGGTGGTGACCCGATCCCTGGCTCCAACTTCATCGACATCCTGAAACTGTTCCAGGAAGATCCGAAGACCGAAGCGATCGTCATGATCGGTGAGATCGGCGGTTCGGCTGAAGAAGAAGCGGCTGCCTACATCAAGGCTAACGTGACCAAGCCGGTTGTTTCCTACATCGCTGGTGTGACTGCTCCTCCGGGCAAGCGCATGGGCCACGCAGGTGCAATCATCTCCGGCGGTAAAGGCACTGCAGACGAGAAATTCGCTGCTCTGCAAGACGCTGGCGTGAAAACCGTACGTTCCCTGGCAGACATCGGCAAAGCCCTGGCTGAGCTGACTGGTTGGGAAGTCAAGAAGTAAGCTTCGGCTGACTGATTGATGCTTCAGCAAAGGCCACCTTCGGGTGGCCTTTGTGCGTGTGGGGCGGGCGCTACTTTGAGGGAGCGGACTTGTCCGCGAGGCAGTATTCCCAGCGTGAGGTCGCCAGCAAGCTGCCTCCCACAATGTGATCTCAATTGCTCGGCACTACTCTTGGTTGTTTGTCGGAGCATCCCTCTTTTCGCGAGTTTCATGCACGAATGAATAGTAAATCGCTACATTCAAGTGCGTCTCGTCGCTCCTGCGCTCTTTTCTAGTGCGTTTTATCGGGCGTTTCGTTAGGCTAGCAACCTTTCGCGTCGTCCGTTTCCCACAAGGAAACCTGGCGCTTTATTGCCAGCCTTAAAAGGGTAGGCATTGCTTCCCTGACCCTCGGGAATCCTCTCTTTTAATCCTGATTTGGCAGTGTGGTTTCCCTCGATGAAAGTGTTGAAAGGCCAGGACATCCTGGCACTGGGTTTCATGACATTCGCCCTGTTTGTGGGCGCTGGTAACATCATCTTCCCGCCTATCGTAGGCCTGCATGCCGGCCCCCATGTGTGGATGGCAGCGCTGGGCTTTCTGGTTACCGCTGTAGGCTTGCCGGTCGTCACCGTTATTGCCCTGGCCAAGGTCGGCGGTGCGATGGACGACCTGAGCAGCCCTATCGGCAAGGTCGCTGGCGGCATTCTGGCTGCGGTCTGTTATCTGGCCGTCGGTCCGCTCTTCGCGACTCCGCGTACCGCCACTGTATCGTTTGAAGTCGGTCTGGCACCGCTGACAGGAGAGAGCCCGCTGGCGCTGTTCCTCTACAGCCTGGTCTATTTCCTGGTGGTGTTCTGGGTTTCCATGTACCCAGGGCGTTTGCTGGATACCGTTGGCCGTTTCCTGGGCCCTTTGAAAATCATTGCTCTGGCGGTGCTCGGTGTTGCAGCCTTCATGCTGCCAGCCGGTGATGTCGGTCCTGCCGAGGCAGCTTATGTGGCTGCACCCTTTTCCCAGGGCTTCATCAATGGCTACCTGACCATGGATACGCTCGGGGCGCTGGTGTTCGGTATCGTCATCGTCAATGCCATTCGCTCACGAGGCGTCGAGTCGCCACGTCTGATTACCCGCTATGCAATTATTGCCGGTCTTATTGCGGGCGTGGGTCTGGCGCTGGTGTACATCAGTCTGTTCCGTCTGGGTTCCGGCAGCCATGCAGTCGCGGCAGGGGCGAGCAATGGCGCGGCGGTGCTGCATGCTTATGTGCAACACACCTCGGGCTCGCTGGGCAGTGGTTTTCTGGCGGTGCTGATTTCGTTGGCCTGCCTGGTGACTGCTGTGGGCCTGACCTGTGCCTGTGCCGAGTACTTCAGCCGTATTGTGCCGCTGTCCTACAAGGCGCTGGTCATCATCCTGGCGCTGTTTTCCCTGTTGGTGTCCAACCTTGGCCTGACCAATCTGATCCAGTTCTCGATTCCGGTTCTCACGGCGATCTATCCACCGTGCATCGTGCTGGTCGGCCTGAGCTTCTGCAAAGGGCTGTGGAACAGTCAGGGGCGGGTCATCGCGCCGGTCATGCTGGTTTCCCTGCTGTTCGGCATTATCGATGCCGTGAAGGGTGCCGGACTTGCCGAGTATCTGCCGGGTGTACTGGCAAACCTGCCGCTGAGCGAGCAGGGGCTGGCCTGGCTGGTGCCTTCGGTGATTACCCTGTTCGGTGCTGTGGTATTCGATCGCATCGCCGGCAAGCGCAGCGAAGCGTTGGCATGATGCTGTAATGAGTTGATACGCTGCTGTAATAGATGTTTTACAGCCGGACAAAATAAAGCCCGTTGAATAACGGGCTTTATTGTTTTTACGGAGACCCTCGGGCGTGGCTTATTTGGCTGGCGCTGTCTCTGGCGCCGGAGCAGGAGCTTCAGCGGCGCGCTGTTGTGCGGCTTCCGCATTCTTCTGAGCAGCTTCCTGGCTTTCCTTGGCCGCATCATTCACTTTTTCCTGAGCCTTCTCCATGGACTCCTGGGATTGTTGAGCTGCCTTGTTGGCTTCTTGCTGGGTGTTTTCGGATTTCTTGTCGCAGGCAGCAAGACCCAATGTGGCAGAAAGCATCAAGGCATAGGCTAAAGATTTACGCATGGGGTATTTCTCCTTATTGATTAACTACTTGCCTCAGAGCACGGGCCTGTAAGTTAAGTTCCAACGGATTATCGGAATATCCAATGCGCCTGTTCCTTCATCCTTACAGGTATGAGTTCACCGTAGACGACTCGGGATTGCGTTCATGGAATATCCGTCTTGCCCATGAAACAAAGGGACGTTGTGCAGGTGATGCGCACCTTGACCTCAGGTTTTGCAAAGGCGCTTCCTGCAAAGAATTGCGCCGGATATTTTTGCGCTCTTGAAATCCAGGTCCCAGCCCCCACTTTGATGACTACCCGCTGCCACGCAGGCCTGAGTCTGGACGTGGTGGCTTATATCATCCACTTGGAGTTTGATGACCATGAGTGTGGAAACTCAAAAGGAAACCCTGGGCTTCCAGACCGAGGTAAAGCAACTGCTGCACCTCATGATCCATTCGCTGTATTCAAACAAGGAAATCTTCCTTCGCGAATTGATTTCCAACGCCTCCGACGCGGTCGACAAGCTGCGCTTTGAAGCCCTGTCCAAGCCTGAGCTGCTGGAAGGTGGCTCCGAGCTGAAGATTCGCGTCACCTTCGACAAGGACGCCAAGACCGTCACCCTCGAAGACAACGGCATCGGTATGAGCCGTGACGATGTGATTACCCATCTGGGTACCATCGCCAAATCCGGTACCGCAGATTTCATGAAAAACCTGTCGGGCGACCAGAAGAAGGATTCGCACCTGATCGGTCAGTTCGGTGTGGGTTTCTACTCGGCATTCATCGTTGCCGATAAGGTTGAAGTGTTCAGCCGTCGTGCCGGTCTGCCAGCAGGTGAGGGCGTGCACTGGTCCTCCAGGGGCGAGGGCGAGTTTGAAGTCGCTACCATCGAGAAAGCCGAGCGCGGTACCCGTATCGTCCTGCACCTGAAAAACGGTGAAGACGAGTTTGCCGATGGTTATCGTCTGCGCAACATCATCAAGAAGTATTCCGACCATATCGCCTTGCCGATCGAGCTGCCCAAAGAGCAGGCTCCGGCTGCCGAAGGCGAAGAGGCTCCCGAGCTGGAGTGGGAAACCGTCAACCGTGCCAGTGCACTCTGGACCCGTTCGCGCACTGATGTGAAGGACGAGGAATATCAGGAGTTCTACAAGCACGTTGCTCACGACTACGAGAATCCGCTGAGCTGGAGCCACAACAAGGTCGAAGGCAAGCTGGAATACACCTCGCTGCTGTATGTCCCCGGGCGTGCGCCGTTCGATCTGTACCAGCGTGAAGCGCCTCGCGGCCTGAAGCTGTACGTGCAGCGCGTGTTTGTCATGGATCAGGCCGAGTCCTTCCTGCCGCTGTACCTGCGTTTCATCAAGGGCGTGGTCGACTCCAATGACCTGTCGCTGAACGTATCCCGTGAAATCCTGCAGAAAGACCCGATCATCGATTCGATGAAGTCCGCGCTGACCAAGCGCGTGCTGGACATGCTGGAAAAACTGGCCAAGAACGAGCCTGAGCAATACAAGGGCTTCTGGAAGAACTTTGGCCAGGTGCTGAAAGAAGGCCCGGCAGAAGACTTCGCCAACAAGGAAAAAATCGCCGGCTTGCTGCGCTTCGCCTCTACCAGCGACGACAGCGGCGAGCAGAGCGTTTCTCTGGCCGAATACCTGGCTCGCGCCAAGGAAGGTCAGGACAAGATTTACTACCTCACCGGTGAGTCCTACGCTCAGGTCAAGAACAGCCCGCACCTGGAAGTCTTCCGCAAGAAAGGCATCGAAGTGCTGCTGCTGACCGATCGTATCGATGAGTGGCTGATGAGCTACCTGAGCGATTTCGATGGCAAGGGTTTTGTCGATGTAGCGCGTGGCGATCTGGATCTGGGCAAGCTTGATTCCGAAGAGGACAAGAAGGCTCAGGAAGAGATCGCCAAGGAGAAGGAGGGCCTGATCGAGCGCCTCAAGACTGCGCTTGGCGAGTCTGTGAGCGAAGTCCGGGTTTCCCATCGCCTGACCGATTCTCCGGCGATTCTGGCCATCGGTGAGCAGGATCTGGGTCTGCAGATGCGTCAGATCCTGGAAGCCAGCGGCCAGAAGGTCCCGGATTCCAAGCCTATCTTCGAGTTCAACCCGTCTCACCCTCTGATCGGCAAGCTCGATCAGGAACAGAGCGAAGAGCGCTTCGGCGACCTGTCGCACATCCTGTTCGATCAGGCGGCACTGGCCGCTGGCGACAGCTTGAAAGATCCGGCTGCCTACGTGCGCCGTCTGAACAAGTTGCTGGTCGAACTGTCGGTTTGATCACCGGTTGAAAGAAAACCCGCTTCGGCGGGTTTTCTGATTTTACGGTTTATCACTTCCCTTCAATGAGCAGGAGTCAGCAATGAGCAGCACTATTACTGTCCGTTCCGTGGTCTATCAGATCGATGGCCAGCCTTATGAGAGCCGTCTGGTATACGACGCAGCTGCAACCTCTGCGCGTCCGGGATTATTGATGGCACCCAACTGGATGGGCGTCAGCCAGGGCGCTGAAACCATCGCCAGATCGGTTGCCGAACAGGGTTACGTCGTATTGCTGGCCGACCTGTATGGCGAGAGCATTCGTCCGTCCAACAATGACGAGGCGGGCGCCGCCATGACCCCCCTCAAGAATGACCGCGCCTTGCTGCGCAAGCGCATGCAGGTCGCCCTCGATCAATTGCTGGCCCAAGGCGATGTGTCGCTGGATACGAGCCGGATCGCAACCTTCGGTTTCTGCTTTGGCGGCTGCTGCTCCCTTGAGCTGGCGCGTACCGGTGCAGAGCTGAAAGCCGCCATCTCTTTCCATGGCACCCTGGACACACCGAACCCTGCCGATGCGAAAAACATCAAGGGAGCGGTACTGGTCCTGCACGGCGCTTCCGACCCGTTGGTGCCCAAAGAGCAATTGCCAGCGTTCGAAGACGAAATGAATGCCGCGGGTGTGGATTGGCAGTTGCTTAGCTACGGCGGCGCGTTCCACTCGTTCACCGATCCGGGTGCCAATGTGCCGGGCATGATGATGTACGACGCCAAAGTCTCGAAGCGTGCGTTTACTGCCATGCATAACCTGTTGGGTGAAGTGTTCGGTTAAGTCGTAAAGGGCTTTTCGCGACTGAATTCGCTTCTACCCATTACGCAAGAGCCACTTCAGTCGCGAAGTTCACCCAGGCAGTTCAATCCTGCCAACTTCCCCCGGCACGGTCGGCCAGTCTCCGCTGGCCCAACGTGCTTTTGCCTGTTCTAACAGGGCCTTGTCGCTGGCTACGAAATTCCAGTTCATGCGACGTGGACCGTCCAGTGGTGCGCCTCCGATCAGTACCGCATGGCAGTCGCTTTCTGCGCAGAGGTTCATTTCAGTGCCTGGTTCCAGCACTACCAGACTGCGAGGTGTGACCGGTTCGCCATCCAGCGATGCTTCACCTTCCAGCACGTAAAGTGCCCGTTCTTCATGTTCGGTGGGGATGCGCAGGGTTGTGGCATTCTGCAGATGCAATTCGGCGTACAGGGTGGGGGACAGCACCGCTACAGGCGAGGTCAGGCAGAAGCCGTTGCCTGCGATCATGCGAATGCGGATTCCCTGCGTTTCGCTGCATGGCAGGCTCTGTGCCGGGTAGTAGCCATAATGACCATTTCCCTGTTCGTGTTCTCTTGGAGAAGCCAGCCAGACCTGCAGGCCATGCAGGCGCGAGCCGCTGGCCATCAGGGAGGAGGGGGTGCGTTCGATATGGGCGATGGCGCTGCCTGAGGTCATCCAGCTGACGTCGCCGGGGCCGACCAACTGGTCGCTGCCCAGGCTGTCCTTGTGCTGTAGCTGGCCTTCAAGCAGGTAGGTCAGGGTCGACAGGCCGATGTGCGGATGCTGGCGAATATCCATGCCCGTGCCCGGCGCATATGCGGTTTCCAGCATGTGATCGAAAAACACGAAGGGGCCGACGCTTCTGCATTTTGCCGAGGGCAGGGGACGCAGGATCGGTTGTCCTTCCACGTCTTCGGCGCGTGGTTTGATAGTGAGCATGTGGCTTGTCTCTGCAGTCGGGGCAATGCGCAAGCATATCGCAGACATGAAAAAGGCGCCTCGAAAGGCGCCTTCTCTATTACGTGGCGATGGGCGTATTACTTGCCCTGCCAGCGTTTCATGACCAGTGTGGCGTTGGTGCCACCAAAGCCGAAGCTGTTGCTCATGACCAGGTCGAGCTTGGCATCTTCGCGAGTCTTGAGCAGGATCGGCATGTCGGCGACAACCGGGTCCAGTTCGTCGATGTTGGCGGAACCGGCAATGAAGTTGTTTTCCATCATCAGCAGGCAGTAGATGGCTTCATGCACGCCGGCAGCACCCAGGGAGTGGCCGGACAGGCTCTTGGTCGAGCTGATGGCTGGAGCATCGGTGCCGAAGACTTCGCGAACACCTTCCATTTCCTTGGCGTCGCCGACCGGAGTCGAGGTGCCGTGGGTGTTGAGGTAGTCGATCTTGCCGTCAACGGTGGACAGAGCCATCTGCATGCAGCGGATAGCGCCTTCACCGCTTGGAGCGACCATGTCGTAGCCATCGGAAGTCGCGCCGTAGCCGACGATTTCGGCGTAGATCTTGGCGCCACGTGCCAGAGCGTGTTCCAGCTCTTCGACAACCACCATGCCGCCACCGCCGGCAATGACGAAACCGTCACGCTTGGCGTCGTAGGCGCGGGAGGCCTTTTCCGGGGTTTCGTTGTACTGGGTGGACAGAGCGCCCATGGCGTCGAACAGGAACGACTGGGTCCAGTGCTCTTCTTCACCGCCGCCAGCAAAGACGATGTCCTGCTTGCCCAGCTGGATCTGCTCGACTGCGTTACCGATGCAGTGGGCGCTGGTGGCGCAGGCGGACGAGATGGAGTAGTTCACGCCCTTGATCTTGAACGGAGTGGCCAGGCACGCCGAAACGGTGCTGCCCATGGTCCGGGTGACGCGATATGGACCGACGCGCTTGACGCCTTTTTCGCGCAGGGTGTCCAGTGCTTCCATCTGGTTCAGAGTGGAAGCGCCGCCGCTGCCGGCGATCAGGCCGGTGCGCACGTTGGAAACCTGTTCTTCGCTCAGGCCGGAGTCGGCAATGGCGTCTTTCATCGCCAGGTAGGCATAGGCTGCCGCGTGGCCGACGAAACGGAAGATCTTGCGATCGATCAGTTCTTCGAGGTTGAGGTCGATGGAGCCGGAAACCTGGCTGCGCAGACCCATTTCGGCATATTCCGGATTGAACCGGATGCCAGGGCGGTTGGCACGCAGGTTGGCGGTGACGGTCTCTTTGTCATTGCCCAAGCAGGAAACAATGCCCAGACCAGTGATAACGACGCGGCGCATGCGATTACCCTTAGAAGTTTTCAGTGGAAGTGAAGACGCCGACCCGCAGGCCTTCGGCGGTGTAGATCTCGCGGCCGTCGACAGTCACCGAACCATCGGCAATGGCCAGGTTCAGCTTGCCTTTGAGGACGCGCTTGATCTGAATGTTATAGGTGACCTTGCTGGCGCTCGGCAGGACCTGGCCGAAGAACTTCACTTCGCCCGAGCCCAGTGCACGGCCACGGCCTGGCAGACCCTGCCAGCCCAGGAAAAAACCTACCAGCTGCCACATGGCATCGAGGCCCAGGCAGCCTGGCATGACCGGGTCGCCTTCGAAGTGACAGGCGAAGAACCACAGGTCTGGATTGATATCCAGCTCGGCGACCAATTCACCTTTGCCGTACTTGCCGCCTTCCTCGCTGATGTGGGTGATGCGATCAACCATCAGCATGTTGGGGGCGGGCAGTTGCGCGTTACCTGGTCCGAACAGCTCGCCGCGACTGCAGCGCAGCAAGTCTTCCCGGGTAAAGGCGTGTTGTTTGGTCATGCGAGCTCCTCAATAATCTTTGTGCGGCAAGATGGGGCGCCACTGGCCCTATCGCCAGTCCTGGCGGACTAATTCGCCAGGACTCTGTCCGGCAGCCTACTCATAGACTGTTGCGTTGAAGTGAAAGTCACAGCGCAAGGGAAAATCAAAGTACACCTGTGCACTGAAATACGTCATTCGACCGATATCATTGGGCGGTTCGATCCCCAAGACTGCCGCAATTTATCATTTATCGCCAGTCGCAGCCGCTCGAAAGGATAGCCAACGCTGCAAAATCTGCTGTAAATCAGCATGTTTGAAGGGTTTTGCCAGATAGTCGTTCATGCCCGCCTGTAAACAGGCGTCACGATCACCCTGCAGGACATTAGCCGTCAGAGCGATGATCGGCAACTCGCCCAGTCCCGAAAGTTGCCGGATTCTGCGGGTCGCTTCATAGCCATCCATGACCGGCAGTCGGCAATCCATGAGAATCAGCGCGTAATTTCCTGTGGCAGCCTTGATGACGGCCTGTGCACCGTCGAGCGCGACATCCACCTTGCAGCCCATGTTGTGCAGCATGGCCGTGACCACGGTACGGTTGACCGGGTTGTCCTCGACCAGCAATACACAGCGTTCCCGGTTGCAGGACTCGATACCCGGCAGTGGCTGCGCCTTGGTTGCGGCCGTCATGCTGCATAACGGCAGAGGGATCTGCAGAGTGAAGATGGAGCCGATGCCTTCTTCGCTCTGTGCATGCAGGGTGCCGCCCATGCGCTCGGCAAGCGTGCGGGCAATCGGCAGGCCCAGCCCGGTGCCGCCGTAGCGCCGGGAAATGGAACTGTCGGCCTGCTTGAAGGCATCGAACATGGACTCCAGCCGATCCGCATGAATGCCGATTCCGCTGTCGCGTACGGTGCATATGAAGCGTACCTGATCGTTGTCCAGGTCTTCCCAGCCCACTTCTATGCGCACGCTGCCCACTTCTGTGAATTTCAGGGCATTGCCGATCAGGTTGACCAGAATCTGGCGGATACGGGTGGGATCGCCCACCACATTCAGTGACTCCAGGCCCGGTTGTATCTGCCGTTCCAGCAGCAGATTGCGTTGCTGGGCGCTGTGGATGAAGGCCTGGATCGAGGCGTTGACCAGTTCGGCCAGATTGAAGGTGATGCCTTCGATCTGCAGGGCATCGCGCTCGATACGGGAGAAGTCGAGAATGTCATTGATGACCCGCAGCAGGTGTTCGGTAGACTCGGTAGCCAGCGCCGCGTATTCGGCCTGCTCGTCAGTCATGCGGGTGGTTTCCAGCAATTGCAGCATGCCCAGCACGCCATTCATGGGGGTGCGCAGTTCATGGCTCATCATCGCCAGAAAATCGGATTTGGCCCGGTTGGCCTGTTCGGCTTCCTCCCGGGTCTGGATCAGCTGGGCCATGGAGCGCTGCTGTTCGGTACTGGCCTTGTCCAGGTTCGAGGCCAGATTGTTGATGTGTCTGGCCAGCGCTCCCAGCTCGGCATCGTCGCTGACGGGCAGGGGGGTATGGTAGTCGCCTTGTTGAATGGCCTTGAGCGCTTCGCCCATGTCGCTGATCGGTTGCGACAGGCTCAGGGCCAGGCGCCTGGCCAGCAGAAAGGTAAACAGAAGCGCGAACAGCGCCAGTATGCCGGCCTTGAGCAGGATTTCCTGCTGGCGCTGGCTGAACGCCTCGCTGGACATGCCCACCAGTACTCGGCCCAGATAGCCTCCCGAGGTCGCGATATTGTGATTCACACTCGCATGTTGCGAGTGGATGGGGGCCTGGAAGGTTTCCGTCTGCAGCGAGTGGTTGGCGCTCTGGTGTGGCTGTTCGATGTAGATCAGCACATTGTTGTTGCTGTCCTGGATTTCCACATAGCGGACGTTGGGCATGGACAGGGTCGCCCGCATCAGGCTCTTGAGGGTTTCGATATCTCCCAGAATGACTCCGGTTTCCGATGCCGGTGCCAACTGGTTGGCGATCAGTTGCCCGATATGATTGAGTTCCTGACGCAGGTCCTGAATCCGCACGAAAGTGAAGAAGCTGACCAGCAGCAGTGTCAGGATCAGTGCCGGGCCCAGGCTGATGATCTGGGTGCGGGTATGAATGTCCCAGTGACGCAGTTTCATTGGCTGCGTGCCTTCTGGGCCGTATGGCAATCCAGGAAGTGGAGTGTGGCGTCCATGCTTCTGCGCTCTGTGGTTCGGGTCATAGCATTTGCATCGGCACAGCGTCAAAGCCGTTTGCCACGATAATCCATGCTGCATCGGCGCATGTTAACCGAGATGACGGCAATTTCCATGGAACTTGTGTGACTGCAATGCGCTCAGGTCCATGGGGGGAGCGTTTGCTGCTGGCCGATGCGTCAACGCTCCGTATAATGCGTCATCGCCAGTTGAATGGCTCTGGATGGATTGGTTTATGACCACACAGCAACCTGTAGCGGTTCTTGGTGGCGGCAGCTTCGGCACTGCCATTGCAAACCTGTTGGCACAGAACGGCCATCAGGTGCGCCAATGGATGCGCGACCCGGAGCAGGCCCAAGCGATTCGCGACAACCGTGAAAACCCTCGTTATCTGAAGGGCATCAAGGTCAGGCCTGAAGTCGAGCCTGTGACCGATCTCACTGCAACTGTCGAGGCGTGCGAGCTGATTTTCGTCGCCTTGCCCTCAAGTGCCCTGCGCACCGTGCTGGCGCCCCATGTCGAGCGTTTGAACGGCAAGATGCTGGTGAGCCTGACCAAGGGCATCGAGGCCCAGACGTTCAAGCTCATGAGCCAGATTCTCGAAGAGATCGTGCCCGATGCCCGTATCGGTGTGTTGTCCGGCCCCAACCTGGCCCGGGAGATCGCCGAAGATGCGCTGACCGCGACTGTGGTCGCCAGCGAAGATGAAGAACTGTGCCAGCGGGTTCAGGCTGCGCTGCACGGCCGTACCTTTCGGGTCTATGCCAGTAACGACCGTTTCGGCGTGGAACTGGGCGGTGCGCTGAAGAATGTCTATGCAATCATTGCAGGCATGGCCGTGGCGCTGGGCATGGGTGAAAACACCAAGAGCATGCTGATTACCCGCGCCCTGGCCGAAATGACCCGCTTTGCAGTCAGCCAGGGGGCCAACCCCATGACGTTTCTGGGGCTTGCCGGGGTCGGAGACCTGATCGTGACCTGCTCCTCGCCCAAGAGCCGCAACTATCAGGTGGGGTTCGCCCTGGGGCAGGGCTTGACTCTGGACGAAGCGGTGAGCCGTCTGGGCGAAGTGGCCGAGGGCGTGAACACTCTCAAGGTGCTCAAGGTCAAGGCGCAGCAGGTGCAGGTGTATATGCCGTTGGTCGCGGGCCTGCATGCAATTCTTTTTGAAGGTCGTACGCTCAACCAGGTCATCGAAGCGCTGATGCGCGCAGAGCCCAAGACGGACGTCGATTTCATTTCCACCACGGGTTTCAACTGAATTCCATTTCATCAGGGAGAAGATCTTGAACGAATCCAAAATCCAGAAGAACGAATCGATCCTGTTGCGCATCCTGTGGATGCTGCTGTTCGTCATTGCCTGGCAGGTCGCGGAGATTGTCCTGGCAGGTGTCGTGGTGGTGCAACTGGTCTATCGCCTGATCTATGGTGCGCCCAGCGGCAGCCTGATGAACTTCGGTGACAGCCTGAGCCAGTTTCTGGCGCAGATCGGTCGCTTCGGGACTTTTCACAGTGACCAGAAACCCTGGCCGTTCGCCGACTGGCCGACGCCGTGTGCTCCAGAGGGCGAGGCTGCGCATCGTGTCGATCCTGCACCGCATCCGGTGCGCGATGAAGAGCCAAAACTGTGAAGGTCTGGGTACTGCGCCATGGAGAGGCGCAATCCCGGGCGCGCAGCGACTCCGAGCGTGAACTGACGGCCCATGGCCGCGAAGAAGTGCTCAAGAGCGCTGCGCATCTGCAAGGCAAGCCGCTGCAACGAATCGTGGCCAGTCCTTACGTGCGGGCGCAACAGACCGCCGAACTGGTTCGTCATGCGCTGGGTTTCAGTGAGCCGATCATGACTGTCCCCTGGTTGACTCCCGACAGCGATCCGCGTCAGGTCCTGAGTCATCTTGACCTTCAGGCTGCCGACGACATCCTGCTGGTCAGCCATCAGCCCCTGGTTGGCGCATTGGTCGGTCTGCTGGTGCATGGCAGTTATCAGCACGCCCAACCCATGAGCACTGCCAGCCTGGCCGAACTCGAAGGTGAGTTTGCAACGGCGGGCGGCATGACACTGCTGAGTGTTCGCCACGTTTGAATCAAGGATGCGCGGTTCATACCGCCGTTGCGAGCAAGGCGGTATCTACGCATGATCAAGTGCATTTATAAAAAGGATCAGGCATGACCATATGGCGTGAAACACCCAATCTCGAAAGCCTCAATGCAGGCCAGAAGAACACCATTGGCGAAGTGCTGGATATTCGCCTCGACTCGTTTACCGAAGATTCCCTGACCGGCAGCATGGTGGTCGATCAGCGTACCCATCAGCCTTTCGGCCTGCTGCATGGCGGGGCATCCGTGGTGCTGGCGGAATCCCTCGGGTCCATGGCCAGCTTTCTGGTGGTCGACAGCAGCAAGTTCTTTTGCGTGGGACTGGAGGTCAACGCCAACCACCTGCGTGGCGTGCGCACCGGGCGTGTGACGGGTGTGGTACGTCCGGTTCATCTCGGCCGCACGACTCATGTGTGGGATATCCGCATCAGCAACGAGGAGGGCAAGCCATGCTGCATCTCCCGCCTGACCGTCGCGGTCGTTCCCCATGGACAGGAGCCGCCGGCACGTTGAATGCCGACACTCCGGCCAACCCGATGGCCGGAGTGTCACCTTCGATGGCACTTCCAATCGTTGCCGTAGCCCTGGCGGGGTGCGCACAATCGCCACAGATTCGGCCATCGAGTGCGTCGGCATGTCGCAACATATCTTCTTTGCTCACGCCAACGGTTTTCCGTCGGCGACCTACGGCAAGCTGTTCTCCGCGCTGGCACCGGAGTACTCGGTTGCCCATCTGGAACAGCATGCCCACGACCCGCGTTTTCCGGTCGATGACAACTGGCTGAATCTGGTGGATGAACTGATCCATCATTTGCGCGAACAGCCGGCACCCGTCTGGGGTGTCGGGCATTCCCTGGGTGGTGTGCTGCACTTTCATGCAGCGCTGCGTTGCCCGGAGTTGTACCGAGGTGTGGTGATGCTCGATTCGCCGGTCCTGAGTCTGCTGGATCAATGGATGATCCGCGCCGCCAAGCGCTTCGGTTTCATCGATCGCATCACGCCCGCAGGCCGTACTCTGGGGCGTCGCGAAGCCTTCAGCGATGCAGCGGCGGCGCGTGATTATTTCTCCAGCAAGATGTTGTTCCGCCGTTTCGACCCGGACTGTTTCGATGCCTATCTGCAACATGGCCTGCGAGTCGATGGCGAACAGTTGCGTCTGCGTTTCGATGCCGCCACGGAAATCAGCATTTATCGCAGCATTCCGCACACCAGCCCCAAGCCTTCGCGGCAACTCAGCGTGCCGCTGGCCATGGTGCGCGGTAAACACAGCCGGGTGGTATTGCCCCATCATGGTTATCAGGCCAGACGTCTGCGCGACGGTGAATACCTGTCGATGCCGGGCGGGCACATGTTTCCTCTGGAGCGGCCTGTCGAAACAGCGCAAATGCTCAAATCATTGTTTACCCGTTGGGACGCCCGACGCATGGAGGTTACTGGCCCATGAGCCATGCAGTAGAAGAAGTTCGTCTGAGTCTGGGGCATATCGAACTGGCCGCGCATCTGTTCGGGCCTGAAGACGGCCAGCCGGTAATCGCCTTGCACGGCTGGCTCGATAACGCCAACAGCTTTGCCCGGCTGGCGCCGCGGCTTGAAGGTCTGCGTATCGTGGCGCTGGATCTGGCAGGTCACGGTCACTCCGATCATCGTCCTGCAGGGGCGAGCTACAATCTGGTCGATTATGTATTTGATGTGCTGCAGGTAGCGGAGCAATTGGGCTGGCAGCGCTTTTCCCTGTTGGGGCATTCGCTGGGAGCAATCATCTCGGTGATTCTGGCGGCTTCGATGCCTGAGCGAGTGCAGCGTCTGGCCCTGATCGACGGGTTGCTGCCGCTGACCGGCGAAGCCGACGAGACAGTGAATCGCATGCGCATGGCCATCGAGGCGCAACTGGCCTTGCCCGGCAAGCAGAAGCCGGTGTATCCGGATCAGGAGCGCGCCATAGAAGTACGCATGAGGGGGATGGTTGCCGTCAGTCGTGAAGCGGCGCAATTGCTGGCCCAGCGTGGACTGATGCCGGTCCCCGGCGGTTACACCTGGCGCAGCGACAGTCGTCTGACATTGCCCTCGGCCATGCGCTTCAGTCACCGGCAGGCCATGAACTTTGTCGACGGAATCAAGTGTCCGACACAATTGGTAATGGCTGAAGACGGAATGCTGGCCAGGAATCGGGAGCTGCTGTCAGGGCTGCCATTTCAGGTCAAAAGCCTGCCCGGCGGGCATCATCTGCACTTGAATGACGAAGAGGGCGCAAGCTCTGTTGCAGACTGTTTCAATCGCTTCTTCGCTGCGCCTTGACTTGCAACAGGCAACTGTCGACGCTGCAAGAATCGAAACAGGAGTCAATCATGATGGACCAGCCTATTGCCGTTTACATTTGCCTTGATGGCGACGTTGTCCGTTCCATTTCTCCTCTAGCAAGTCGATGAGAGCATCCATGCGTTTATCCCGTGCTCCATTGGTCATGCTGTGTGCTTCACTGTTCAGCACTCTGGTGTCTGCCGCCGATGTGCCGGGCAGTCATGACCTGAATATCGTGCCGCGTCTGACCGATGCGGAAATAGTCGATTACCGGCCCGCTGCCGAACTGGAACGTATCTACCCGATGGGGGCGATCCGCAAGATCAGCGGCCAGTTGCGTTTTGACGGTCAGGTCAATGCCCGTGGCAATCTCACCTCGGTCACCTACCAGTTGCCTGCCGAACGCACTTCGGATGAAGCGTTCACGGCTGCTCGTGAAGCCTTGCAGAAACAGGGGGCCGAGCTGTTGTTCTGGTGTCAGGCCCGTGATTGTGGCGAAAGCAGCCTGTGGGCCAATGATGTCTTCGGTAACTCCAAGCTTTATGGTGCCGATGACCGCCAGGCCTATCTGCTGCTGAGACTGGCCGAGCCTGACAGCGAAACCCTGGTGGCCCTGTACGGCATCACTCGCGGCAATCGTCGGGCTTACCTGCATGTCGAGCAGTTCACGGCCGCCGCCCCTCTGGGCGAACTGCTGCCGACGTCCGCCACCTTGCTGCGCCAGCTCAGAAGCACCGGCAGGCTGGAACTGCCACGGCTGGGTGGCGAACCCGAGGAGCGCTGGGTGACTTTACTGTCCCGTGGCCTGAATCTGGACAGCACCTTGCGCGCCACGGTTTCGGGCACCCATGCCGATGCATGGCGCGAAGCACTGGTTGCCAAGGGGGTACGCACGGCACGATTGGAGACGGGCAGTGTCGATAAGGCAGGTCTTGTCATAGAGGTAATCCGCTAGGCTCTGTGCAAGACGTCCGCTTTCTTGTCTGGATAGGTGTCCTCCATGTTCAATAACGACCGCCTGCTGGTGCAGATCCTGTTGTTGGTGCTATTGGGTGCCTGTCTCTGGGTAATGGCCCCATTCTGGTCGGCACTGGTCTGGGGCGCTGTGCTGGCGTTTGCCAGTTGGCCGCTGATGCGTTTGCTGACCCACTGGTTCAAGGGCCGTGAATCGCTGGCCGCTCTGGTGATGAGCCTGTGCTGGTTGCTACTGGTGGCCGCGCCGTTGGTCTGGCTGGGGTTCAACCTTGCCGACCATGTGCGTGACGCAACGGCGTTCATCAAGGATGTTCAGGTCGACGGGTTGCCCAATCCTCCGGCCTGGCTGGCGGGGATTCCGCTGGTGGGCGAGCGGCTGGTAGGGATCTGGAACACCATCGATCAGCAGGGTGCAGCGTTGATGACTGCTGCCAGGCCTTATCTGGGAGAAGTCGGCAACTGGTTGCTGGCCCGGAGTGCCCAGATCGGCGGCGGCATTCTGGAGTTGAGCCTGAGCATCGTGTTCGCGTTCTTCTTCTATCGTGACGGTCCAAGGCTGGCGGCCTTCGTGCTCAGCCTGCTGGAGCGTCTGATCGGTGACCGGGCCCAGTATTATCTGGATCTGGTGGCCGCCACCGTGCAGCGTGTGGTCAATGGTGTGATCGGTACTGCCGCAGCCCAGGCCATCCTGGCCCTGATCGGTTTCCTGATCGCGGGCATTCCCGGTGCGCTGGTGCTGGGTATCCTGACCTTCCTGTTCAGCCTGATTCCCATGGGGCCGCCACTGGTCTGGATACCGGCCACTGCCTGGCTGGTCTGGCAGGGCGAATATGGCATGGCAGTGTTCCTGGGCCTGTGGGGCACATTCATCATCAGTGGCGTGGACAACGTACTGAAGCCGTACCTGATCAGCCGTGGCGGCAACTTGCCGCTGGTGATCGTGCTGCTGGGGGTATTTGGCGGTTTGCTGGCGTTCGGTTTTATCGGCCTGTTCATCGGGCCGACGCTGCTGGCGGTGGCCTACAGCCTGTTGACCGACTGGGTTGCGGGCGAGCGAATCATCAAGAATCATCGCTAGAAGATCCCGCCGCTTGACGTCGGTCAGCGGCGGTTTCCCGGTCAGGCTGCTGTGTCGAGGTATTTGCCGACAGGCTTGCTGCCTTCGGTGTCATAACGCTCGCCCAATGCAGCAATCATCTTGCTCAAGGCCTGGGCAGTCACCTGGCTGGCGCTGGTCTGTTCGCTGTCAGTGCTGCTGACACTGGCATTCTGTGCAGGCGGCGGACCGGCAGGTGGTTGCTGAGGCTGCAGGCTGGCGGCCAGTTCTTCAATGCTGACAGTGCCGTCTTCGTTGGTGTCCAGAGCATCGAACACCTTAGTGCTGTCGGCTGTGCTGCCTGCATTGGTGAGGCCGGTGGTCAACTCGTCGCTGTTGATCGAACCGTCGCCGTCAGTGTCCAGCGAACTGAGCAGGTCTTCAGCCAGGTCTGTGGCAGGCGGTGGCGGCGGTGGTGTCAGCGCTGCCAGTTCATCGATATCCAGGCTGTCATCATCGTTACTGTCCAGACTGCTGAACGCTTCGCTCAGGCTGACGGTAATCCCGTCTTTCTTGTCGGAAGAAAGCGCCGAGCTCAGTTCGTCCTTGTTGATGCTGCCATCGCCGTCGGTATCGAGTCTGGCCAGCAATTCTTCCTGAAATTTCTTGCTGCTGGTGCCTGAAGTCAAACTGCTCGAGCTGCTGTAGCTCGAATAACTGCTGCTGATGCCACTGATCATTGGACTGACTCCCTGAGGTTGATAGTGCCGATGGCGGTGCACCGGCTGATGAAGCCTCGGGGTGGCAGTTGTCGTGGGGATGTGGGGTTTGTATCGGGCGGGATACGTGGCCGTCAGACGCGCGGCAGATCGAGTACCACCGTCAGGCCGCCGCCGGGCGTCTGGGTCAGATACAGCTCGCCGCCCATGCGCAAGGCCGCTTCCCGGGCGATGGTCATGCCCATGCCGACACCGCCGGAATTGCGATTGCGCGAGCCTTCGAGGCGATAGAAGGGCTCGAATACCGTTTCGTGGAACTCGGGTGCGATACCCGGCCCGTGGTCGATGACCAGGATCTTCACGCGACTGGCCTGATCTTCGATATCAATCTGCACACTGCCGGCATAGCGCAGCGCATTGTCGATCAGGTTATGCAGGCAGGAGCGCAGTGCCATGGGCTGGGTCTTGAGTGGTTTGCACTGACCCTGGTATTGCACGTCGTCGCCATTGTCCTGGGCGTTCTCGGCCAGTGATTCGATCAGCGCCTGCAGGTCGAGCTGCTGCAGTTCTTCGCTCTTGCGATGCTCGTTGAGGTAGCTCAGGGTCGCGTCGAGCATATTGATCATGTCGTCCAGATCCTGGGTCATCTGGTCGTGCAGCTTGAGGTCATCGATCTTTTCGACGCGCAGTTTCAGGCGCGACAGCGGTGTGCGCAGGTCGTGGGAGACGGCTGCCAGCATGCGTCCGCGCTGCTGCATCTGCTCGCGGATTTTCTGTTGCATCAGATTGAAGGCATGGGCGGCGTTGCGTGCCTCTCTGGGGCCGGTGAGTTCCAGTGGCGGGCTGTCGAGGTTTTCGCTCAGGCGTTCGGCCGCTTCGCTCATGCGTTGTACGGGGCGGCTCAGGGCCTTGGCGCCGAACCAGGCGGCGATCACCAGAGTGATCAGTTGAAAACCCACGACAGTCAGCGGACCACGCCAGAATGAAGGTCTGCGGCGCTCACGATCCTGAGGGAAATCATTGGTCTGCTGTTGCGCGGAGGGCGGCGCTTCCCGTGGTGGCGGCGGTGGCGGGCCGTATTGGGTGAACCAGATGAATGCCAGCACATGCCCGAGCAGGATCGCAATCAGTGCGCCGCCGAACAGCCGTGCGAAGAGGGTGTCGGCTGATCTTATCAAGCGAGTTCCTTGGCATCGAAGAGATAGCCTTCACCGCGCACCGTCTTGATCAACTGGGGATTCTTGGGATCATCTCCCAGTTTCTGGCGCAGACGCGAGACCAGCAGATCGATACTGCGGTCGAAGGCTTCGATGGAGCGGCCACGCGCGGCATCGAGCAGTTGTTCGCGGCTGAGCACGCGATGCGGACGCTCCAGAAATACCCGCAACAGGCGGAACTCGGCGTTGGAAAGCGGCACCACCAGGCCATCGGCCGCAATCAGTTGGCGCAGGACGCTGTTGAGTCGCCAGGCATCGAAGCGAACAGTGGTGCGTTGTTCACTGCGCTCGTCACGGACGCGACGCAAGACCGTCTGGATGCGCGCTACCAGTTCGCGAGGTTCGAAGGGCTTGGCCATATAGTCATCGGCACCCAGCTCCAAGCCGATGATGCGGTCGGTGGGTTCGCAGCGGGCGGTGAGCATCAGGATCGGAATATCCGAAGTGCTGCGCAGCCAGCGGCACAACGACAGACCATCTTCGCCGGGCAGCATCAGGTCAAGCACCACGACATCGAAGGTTTCTTCGGTCAGCGCCTGACGCATTTGCGTACCGTCGGTAACGCCTCTGGACTGGATATTGAAACGGGACAGGTAATCGCAGAGCAGTTCACGAATGGCCACATCATCATCGACGATCAGGGCACGGATGTTCCAGCGCTGCTCGGATGACGAGTTATCGGTATTGCTGTCATGGATCGGTTGCATAGTGCGACTGCTGCCTTGTGATGCCGCCATCACTGGCCGCTGTTGAGGATCAACGCTCCCGTAATGCTACTTCGCCACGGGGCGCGGCGAAAGGGTGTCGCGGGAGAATGTCGTGGGCATGTCCTGAATGTATTGATCTTGGTACAAAAGGGCAGGGCTTGCCTGTAATACTTTTTATCCCGCCGCAATCGAATGCCGTCTCCGTAAGAGCGAATTCATTGGCTCTGTCCTCGTTAAGTGTTGTGGTGTCTCTGGTACAGCGCCCCGTGGAAGGCAGCTTGCTGGCGACAATGGTGAAGTCGCCAGCAAGCTGCCCCCACAGTCCCCACCGCGGCGCTGACCCGCCATTCTTTACGCCGTCTTTACGCCCCTTGCGCGCTGTCGCTCTCGTTCCTTTACGCCCCTGCTGCGGACAATGGCTCCCAAGCGGCAACCGCCGTAGCGACGGAGAATCTTGATGAGCGTTCTGGATGGGGTGTCACTGCTGTTGGCAGTCGGGCTGTTCATTTACTTGCTGGTTGCGCTGCTGCGCGCAGGCCGGAACTAGGAGCTGCCATGCACAGTTATGACTATCTGCTGATTCTGGCTTTTCTGGTGCTGGTCGTCTTGCCTGCACCCTTGCTGGGGCGTTTCTACTACCGGGTGGTGGAGGGCGAGCGCACCTGGCTCAGCCCGGTGCTGGGGCCGGTGGAGAATATCTGCTATCGCCTGTCGGGCATCGACCCGAAAGTCGAGCAGAACTGGAAGGCCTATCTGTGGGCCTTGCTGGCGTTCAACCTGGCCGGTTTCGTGCTGCTGTTCGCCATGTTGCTGGGACAGGGTGCCTTGCCGCTCAACCCGCAGCAATTGCCGGGGCTGGAGTGGTCGCTGGCGTTCAACACGGCGATGAGTTTTGTCACCAACACCAACTGGCAGAGCTACAGCGGTGAGGCTTCGTTGAGTTACCTGAGCCAGATGGCTGGCCTGACCGTGCAGAACTTTGTCAGCGCGGCCACCGGTATTGCCGTGCTGCTGGCGTTCTGTCGCGGTATCAGCCGTCGCTCGACGGAAAATCTCGGCAACTTCTGGACCGACATGACCCGCGTCACCCTGTACGGTCTGTTGCCGCTGTGCATCGTCCTGGCCTTGCTGCTGGTCTGGCAGGGCGTGCCGCAAAGCTTTGCTCACTACATCGATGCCGTCACTCTGCAGGGCGCCGATCAAAGCCTGCCCATGGGGCCTGCTGCTAGCCAGATCGCGATCAAGCAACTGGGCACCAACGGTGGTGGCTTCTTTGGTGTGAACTCGGCACATCCGTTCGAGAACCCGACCGCCTTGAGCAACCTGCTGCAACTGGTGTCGATCCTGCTGATTCCGGCTGCACTGGTGTTCACTTTCGGCCATTACGTCAAGGACATGCGCCAGAGCCGGGCAATCATGGCCTGCATGCTGATCATGCTGTTGATCGGCGGCGCTGTTTCGCTGTGGGCCGAGTATCAGCCCAACCCGGCGCTGAACATTGCCGGTGTCGAGCAGACCGCGCCGCTGGAAGGCAAGGAAAGCCGTTTTGGCACCACCGCCACCGTGCTCTGGGCGACGGCGACTACCGCCGCGTCGAACGGCTCGGTCAACGCCATGCATGACAGTCTCAACCCGCTGTCTGGCATGGTCGCGCTGGTCAACATGATGGTCGGTGAAGTGATTTTCGGCGGCGTCGGTGTCGGTCTCAACGGCATGTTGCTCAACGTGTTGATCGCGGTGTTCCTGGCCGGTCTGATGATCGGTCGTACCCCGGAATACCTGGGCAAGAAGCTTCAGGCGACGGAAATCCGCCTGCTGGTCGCGACCCTGCTGGTGATGCCGGTCGGCGTGCTGGTACTGGGTGCCGTGGCGGCCAGTCTGCCAGGCCCGTTGGCTTCGGTGAGCAACCCCGGCCCCCACGGCTTCAGCCAGTTGCTGTACGCCTATACCTCGGCCACGGCCAACAACGGCTCGGCGTTCGGTGGTTTCAGTGCCAATACCGTGTTCCACAACCTGATGCTCAGCGTGGCGATGTTCCTGGGGCGTTTCGGCTACATCGTTCCGGTCCTGGCACTGGCGGGCAGTCTGGCGATGAAAAAGGCCGCGCCGCAGGGCCTGAACAGCTTCCCGACCCATGGCCCGCTGTTCGTGACCTTGCTGACCGTGACCATTTTGCTGGTCGGTGGCCTGACCTTTCTGCCAACCCTGGCACTGGGTCCGATTGCCGAACATTTGAGCCTGGGCTTCTGAGGAGCCGATGATGAATATGCAGATTCCTGTGACAAAGCCGTCCGAAACGCCAGCCGTGGCCGAGCCGGCGAAAACCAGCTTCTCGTCGCTGTGGCGCGGTGCGCTGGTGCAAGCCTTCGTCAAACTCGACCCTCGTCAACTGGCTCGCTCGCCAGTGATGCTGGTGGTGGAACTGACCGCCATCCTGACCACGATTCTGTGCCTGATTCCCGATCCGGCCGTACCGACCGGTGTGGCGGTGCAGATTGCCCTGTGGTTATGGTTCACCGTGCTGTTTGCCAACTTTGCCGAAGCCCTGGCCGAAGGGCGCGGCAAGGCGCGTGCCGACAGCCTCAAGGCGGGCAGCGAAGGACTCAAGGCGCGTCGTCGCGATGAGTCCGGCGCGTTCGGCATGATCAACGCCAGCGCCTTGCGCAAAGGCGATGTGGTGCGCGTCGAAGCCGGGGAAATGATCCCCGGTGACGGTGAGGTCATCGAAGGGATCGCGGCGGTCAACGAAGCGGCGATTACCGGTGAGTCGGCTCCGGTCATCCGTGAGTCCGGCGGCGATCGTTCGGCCGTGACCGGCAATACCCGGCTGGTATCCGACTGGTTGCTGATACGGATCAGCACCAACCCCGGCGAATCGACCCTGGATCGCATGATTGCTCTGGTCGAAGGCGCCAAGCGCCAGAAAACGCCCAACGAAGTGGCGCTGGATATTCTGCTGATCGGCCTGACCCTGATCTTCCTGCTGGTGGTCGTGACCCTGCAACCGTTCGCCCGTTTTGCCGGCGGCAGCCTGCCGCTGGTGTTTCTGGTGGCGCTGCTGGTCACCCTGATTCCCACCACCATCGGCGGCCTGCTGTCCGCCATCGGGATTGCCGGCATGGACCGCCTGGTGCGTCTCAATGTCATCGCCAAATCCGGCCGTGCAGTTGAGGCTGCCGGTGATGTGCACGTGTTGCTGCTGGACAAGACCGGCACCATCACTTTTGGCAATCGCCGTTGCAGTGCGCTGTATTCCGCACCGGGCGTCACGGCCAAGGAGATGAGCGACGGTGCCTTGCTGGCGTCCCTGGCCGATGACACGGCCGAAGGTAAATCCATCGTCGAATACCTGCGCAATCTGCATCCGATCAGCGAGCCGAAACCTGCGGAACTGACGGCTGTGCCTTTCAGCGCGGAAACCCGTTTGTCCGGCGTGGATTATCAAGGTCATCAGTACCGCAAGGGCGCCGTGGATTCGTTGCTGGCCTTTGTGGATCTGCAACGTCGCGACTTGCCTGCGGCTCTGGCCCGGGAAATCGACAAGATCGCCAAGACCGGCGGTACGCCGTTGCTGGTGTGTGTCGACAAGAAGCTGCTGGGTGCCATCCATCTCAAGGATGTGGTCAAGCCTGGCATCCGCGAGCGTTTTGCCGAACTGCGCAAGCTGGGCATTCGCACCGTGATGGTGACCGGCGATAACCCGCTGACCGCAGCGGCGATTGCCGCCGAAGCCGGTGTGGACGATGTGCTGGCCGAAGCGACGCCGGAGAAGAAGCTGGAGCGTATTCGCGCCGAGCAGAACGAAGGGCGTCTGGTGGCGATGTGCGGTGACGGTGCCAACGATGCCCCGGCACTGGCCCAGGCGGACGTCGGTATGGCGATGAACGACGGCACCCAGGCAGCGCGGGAAGCGGCGAACATGGTGGATCTGGACAGCGATCCGACCAAGCTGCTGGACGTGGTGCAGATCGGTAAGGAGTTGCTGGTCACTCGCGGCGCGCTGACGACCTTTTCCATCGCCAACGACGTAGCCAAGTATTTCGCGATTCTGCCGGCCCTGTTTGCTGCGATCTATCCGCAACTGGGTGTGCTGAACATCATGCAACTGGCCAGCCCGCAGAGCGCGATTGTCTCGGCCATCGTCTTCAACGCCCTGATCATCGTGCTGCTGATCCCGCTGGCCCTGCGCGGCGTGCGGGTCCAGGCCGCCAGCGCGGCTCATCTGCTGCGCCGCAACCTGCTGATCTATGGCGTGGGCGGCATCATCGTGCCATTTGTGGGGATTAAATTGATCGACATGCTGCTGGTTGGACTGAGGCTTGTGTAGGACCGAATTCATTCGGGAGTGCTTTTCGCGGATGAGTCCGCTCCCGCAGGTGACTGCAGGAGCGCGCTTGCCCGCGACGGGGCCAAATGATCTTTATCTGATTCTGAGGTTTTTGCTATGTCCACTGTATTGCGTCCGGCCTTGAGCCTGATTGTGTTGATGACTGTGCTGACCGGCGTGGCTTATCCATTGGCCGTCACGGGTGTGGCTCAGGTGGCTTTCCCCGAACAGGCCAATGGCAGTCTGGTCTACGACGCCAGCGGCAAGGTGCAGGGCTCGGAGCTGATTGCCCAGGCCTTCAGCGGTGATGAATGGTTCCAGCCGCGTCCTTCAGCTGGCGCTTTTGCCACGGTTTCCAGCAGCGCGAGCAATCTGGCACCGAGTAATCCTGCCCTGGTAACCCGTGTCACCGAGGATGCCGCAAAACTGGCCGTTGCAGGGCAGGGCGCAGTGCCGCTGGCCTTGCTGACCACTTCCGGCAGCGGTCTTGATCCGCATCTGCCGCCGTCCGCGGCTACCTATCAGGCTGCGCGTGTCGCGGCGGCGCGCAAGCTGCCGCTGGCGCAGGTGCAGGCCCTGATCGATGCCAATACCGAGCGATCCCTGATCGGTCCGCCCGTGGTCAATGTGCTGGACTTGAATCGTGCCCTGAATCGGTTAACGTCTGCGCAACGCCAGGCACAACTTTGAGTGAGTAGTAACAGACATGAGTGATTCCGGCCGTGCCGATGCCTTGCTAGCCGATATGCCCAGAGCCGGGCGTGGGCGTTTGAAAGTATTTCTGGGCGCTGCGCCCGGCGTGGGCAAGACCTACGCAATGCTGCAGGCCGCCCATGGTCAGTTGCGCCAGGGTGTGAAGGTGCTTGCCGGTGTGGTCGAGACTCATGGTCGCGCAGAAACCGAGGCGTTGCTGGGCGGTTTGCCGCAACAGCCTCTGCTGCGTTCGCAATACCGTGGCGTGACCCTGGAGGAAATGGACCTCGATGGCCTGCTCAGGCAGCGTCCGGAACTGGCGCTGGTGGACGAACTGGCCCACAGCAACGCGCCGGGCAGTCGTCACGCAAAACGCTGGCAGGACATTCAGGAACTGCTGGCCGCCGGCATCAATGTCTACACCACCGTCAATGTGCAGCATCTGGAAAGCCTCAACGACCAGGTGCGCGGCATTACCGGCATACAGGTCCGTGAAACCCTGCCTGACTGGGTGTTGCAGGAAGCCTATGAACTGGTGCTGATCGACCTGCCGCCCCGTGAACTGCTTGAGCGTCTGCGCGACGGCAAGGTCTATGTGCCGGAGCAGGCGCGGGCCGCCATCGATGCATTCTTTACCCAGACCAACCTCACGGCCTTGCGTGAGCTGGCGATGCAGACGGCAGCGGCACAGGTGGACAACGATCTGGCCCAGGGCTACCGCCAGTTGGGACAGGACGCACCTGCCGTGCGCGGACGCTTGCTGGTCTGTGTGGATGGGGATATCCATGCCGAACGCCTGGTACGGCATGCCAGCCGTGTTGCACAGCGTCGGCATCTGCCCTGGACGCTGGTGCATGTCGACAATGGCCGGCCTTTCGACGAACAGTCCCGCGCTCGTCTGCAACGTGCCCAGCAACTGGCCGAGCGGCTGGGCGGGGAAGTGGTGCAACTGCGGGCAGGCGAGGTGGCCCGAACCCTGATTCAACATGCGGCCGAGCGCCGGGCCAGCGTGGTTCTGGTCGGCCAGTCGCAACCGCGCCTGCGCCGTCGGCTGTTCGGCGGCGGCGTTGCCGAGCGCCTGTTGCGTGAAGCCCATGGCCTTGAAATCAGTGTGCTGGACAGCGAGCCGCTGCCGGATCAGCCACGGATTCGCTCCTCCCGCCCTGCGCCGTGGTTCGATTACTTCCTGGCCCTGATTGCGACCTTGCTGGCCAGTGCCCTGGCCTGGGCGGTGTCGAACGTACTGGATCTGCCGAATATCTCGCTGGTGTTTCTGGCGGCCGTTCTGCTGGTGGCGATACGCACCAGCGTCGGCCCTGCGCTGGCCTGTTCGGTATTGTCGTTCCTGGCCTATGACTTTCTGTTCATGCCGCCGAGTTTTTCCCTGACCATCCAGCGCGAAGAAGACGTGCTGACCTTGCTGTTCTTTCTGCTGATGTCTGCCCTGACCGGCAATCTGGCAGCGCGCCAGCGTCGGCAACTGGAGGCCCTGCGCGATACGCAGGAGCAGACCAGTGAACTGCTGGACCTGTCCCGCAAGATGACCGCAGCGACCGATCGACAGGCCGTGCTCAGCGCCGCCGAACATCACTTGAATGGCTGGCAGGAACTGCAAGTCTGCCTGCTGGACCGTGACGGCCAGGGCGGCTGGAAACCCGGCAACGATATTGCGCCATTGTCCGAACCGGAGCGTGCGGCGGCAGACTGGGCCTGGCAGCACGATCAGGCGGCGGGCTACGGCACCGGCACCTTGCCGTCCGGGCGCTGGTGGTGGTGGCCATTGTCCGGTGAAAACGGGCCGCTGGCCTTGCTGGGTGTATGCCCGCGCGATGGCCAGGAATTCACTGCCCAGCGTCGTCGTCTGCTGATCGCCCTCAGCCAGCCACTGGCCCAGGCGCTGGCCCGTGCGCGACTGGCCGAGGATCTGGAAGCGGCGCGCCTGCATGGGGAAACCGAGCAGTTGCGCAGCGCCTTGCTGGCGTCGGTTTCCCATGATTTGCGAACGCCCCTGACTTCCATGCGCGGCAGTATCGACAGCCTGTTGGCGCTGGGCGAAGCGATTTCCCTGGAAGACCGTCATGAACTGCTGGAAGGCACCCGGGACGAGGCCGAGCGTCTGGATCGCTATATTCAGAACCTGCTGGATATGACTCGCCTGGGCCACGGCGCACTGAAACTGGCGCGGGACTGGGTATCGCCGGGCGATATCGTCGGCAGTGCCCTCAGTCGTCTGCGTGCCGTGATGGCACCGTTGCAGGTCGAGGCTCAGGTGTCTGCCGAGCTGCCGCTGCTGTATGTGCATGCTGCCTTGATCGAGCAGGCGCTGGTCAATGTGCTGGAAAACGCGGCGCGCTTTTCGCCGCTCAATGGCCGTCTGCAGGTGGCGGTCACGGTAGAGAACGGCGAACTGCTATTTGCGGTCAGCGATGAAGGGCCGGGGATTCCCGAGAGCGAACGGGCGAAGATTTTCGACATGTTCTACACCGCTGCCCGGGGGGATCGTGGCGGACAGGGCACGGGGTTGGGGCTGGCGATCTGTCAGGGCATGGTCGGTGCCCATGGTGGACGTGTCAGCGTGGGAACCGGTATTGACGGGCAAGGCACTTGCATCACCTTGCACCTGCCGCTGCAGACACAGCCTGAAGCCGAAACGGAGTCGTTGTCTTGAGGACGCTTTACGTTAGGCTTATGGCCCATCCGGCCATTGCATACCCAGGGACATCATGAGTCAGACCTCGACCATTCTGGTGATCGACGACGAGCCGCAGATTCGCAAGTTCCTGCGCATCAGCCTCGTTTCACAAGGATACAAAGTGCTTGAAGCGGCCACGGGCATCGACGGTCTGAGTCAGGCGGCCTTGAGCAAGCCGGATTTGCTGGTGCTCGACCTGGGTCTGCCGGATATGGATGGCCAACAGGTCCTGAGCGAGTTTCGCGAATGGTCGAGCGTGCCGGTGCTGGTGCTGTCGGTCCGCGCCAGCGAAACCCAGAAGGTCCAGGCGCTGGATGCCGGGGCCAACGATTACGTGACCAAACCCTTCGGCATTCAGGAGTTTCTGGCCAGGGTCCGGGCGTTGCTGCGGCAGGTGCCGGTCGGTGACAAGCCGCAAGCGGCAGTCAATATCGGCCCGCTGACCGTGGACCTGGCCTATCGGCGTGTACTGCTCGATGGCGTGGAAGTGGCGCTGACTCGCAAGGAGTACGCCGTACTGGCACAACTGGCGCGCTATCCGGGACGTGTCATTACCCAGCAGCAATTGCTCAAGGATATCTGGGGACCGACCCACACCGAAGACAGCCACTATCTGCGGATCGTGGTAGGGCACCTGCGCCAGAAACTGGCCGATGACCCCGCTGCCCCGCGTTTTATCGTGACCGAGGCAGGGGTTGGATACCGGTTGATGGGCGGATGACCCGAGCATCACTTTGTGGGAGGCAGCTTGCTGGCGACTGCTACGCAGAATGTGTGCCTGTCCTACGCGCTGCCGTGCTCGTTTTCATATCGATCCAGCGTATCCCTGGCAATCTCACGACCCAGCGCGATCAGCTCCGGGGCCTTGTAGAACTCGAAGAACCGACAGACCCGCTTGGGAACGTTGATCAGGATATCCGGCGGGTAACCGGCAATCTTGTACTGCGCCAGAGAGGTCTGCATCACTTCGAAACTCTGGTTGATCAGATCCAGCAATGAAGCAGGCCCCACATTGTCGATAATGACCGAGCCGCTGGCCGATTTCGGCGCACCGGAGGCCAGAGGTGCCGCGGCGGGTTGCTGGCTCAGCGGGTCGGCGGGCTCTTCGCCCAGCCAGGGATTTTCGATAAGTGCTGCCGAGGATTTCAAGCGGTTCGATCCTCCATCGACGGCTTCGAGCTTGCGCCGGAACGGCAGGCGCGAACCCAGTGAGCTGATCAGCGAGTCGACACGCTTTTTCACGGCTGGCGGACGTTCAATGGTCGGTAACTGATACTGCTGCTGATTGGTGGCATTGAGGTTGATTGCCACGATCAGATCACAGTGGCTGGAAACCACCGGGACGATAGGCAACGGATTGAGCAATCCGCCATCCACCAGCATCCGGCCACCTTGCATGACCGGGGTAAACAGGCTGGGAATCGCTGCCGAGGCGCGCATTGCCTGATGCAGGCAGCCTTCCTGAAACCAGATCTCCTGCTGGTTGGTGAGGTCGGTCGCTACGGCTGTGTAGGGAATACGCAGGTCTTCGATATTGATCTCGCCGACGATATCGCGAATATGCCCGAACACCTTCTCGCCACGAATCGCCCCCAGCCGGAAACTCACGTCCACCAGCCGCAACACATCCAGGTAATCGAGGCTTTCGATCCATTTGCGATACTGTTCCAGCTTGCCAGCGGCATAGATACCGCCCACCACGGCACCCATCGAGCAGCCTGCAATGCAGGAAATCTCATAATTGCGCCGCTCCAGCTCCTCGATCACGCCGATATGGGCATAACCACGAGCACCGCCGGAGCCCAGCACCAGTGCTATTCGTTTCTTCATCTGAACGCTCCTGACAGGTATCGATCCATGACGGGGTGATGCAGAATGCCATGCAATGAAAACAGTTGCTTACGGCACTTTTAGTGGCCTGCATCGTCAAAGTCGCACACTCTATTTTTTACGTCTGAGGTAACACCCCATGAAAGCCTGGATCTGTTTGCCATTGTTCATCGTGGTCCTTGCAGGTTGTGCCGGCAAGACCGGGTATCGGGATAGCTGTGCCAGTCAGCTCGACAGCGCCTGGCAGGAACTGGATCTGGCCAAGGCCGAAGGTTTTGCCGGGACGGTCAGTTACTCCAAGGCTTTGTCGCTCCTGACCGGTGCCAAGACCCAGCAGCAGTTCGAAGCGTTCGAAGGTTGTACGCAAAAGGCCGAAAAAGCACGCTTCTATATTCGTGAGTCCCGCGCCGGTCGCTGATTCCGCTTGGCGGATGAATTCGCTCCCGCGTCGTCTGGAGGAGCGAATTCATTCGCGAGCAACCATCTCATATCTCCCGCAGCAATTCTCCTATCTCTTCTGGCGAAAAGGCCTACGCTAACCTTACAGTGGTCGTGCGTGATGGCATCGTTTGCAGTCCCAATGGCTTTATGAGCAGTCGGCTGGAGAGGCTTTCAGATGGGCAGAAAACTCGATGCATGTCTCAGTGCCATAAACGAAGTGGTGCTGGGCAAGGAAGGGCAGGTGCGTCTGGCAATGACGTGCCTGCTGGGTGGCGGTCATCTGTTGATCGAGGACTTGCCGGGCATGGGCAAGACCACCCTCAGCCATGCTCTGGCGCGGATTCTGGGCTTGAGCTATCAGCGTATCCAGTTCACCTCGGACCTGTTGCCCGGCGATATTCTGGGTACTTCAGTGTTCGATCGCGATACCGGACAGTTCACCTTTCATCCGGGGCCGATCTTCGCCGAACTGGTGCTGGCCGACGAAATCAACCGGGCGACGCCCAAGAGTCAGAGTGCCTTGCTGGAGGCGATGGAAGAAGGTCAGGTTTCCATCGAGGGCGCGACGCGGCTGCTGCCTGATCCGTTCTTTGTGATCGCGACCCAGAACCCGTTCAGTTCCGGCGGCACCTTTGCCTTGCCCGAGTCGCAGCTGGATCGTTTCCTGATGCGCATTTCCATGGGCTATCCCGCCAGAACCGCTGAAAAAGCCCTGTTGCTGGGCCAGTCCCGACGCGAACTGATGCCGCGCCTGCAACCGATACTCAATCATGCCGAACTGGGCCTGTTGCAGGCCCAGGCGCGGCAGGTACGGGTCAGTGATGCGCTGGTGGACTATGTCTTGCGCCTGGTGGATGCCACACGGAGTCAGCCACAGTTCGCCTATGGCCTTTCGCCGCGTGCCAGCCTGGCAATTGTTTCGGCGGCGCGGGCCTGGGCCCTGTTGCTGGGGCGCGACTATGTGATCCCGGAAGATGTGCAGGCGGTGCTGCCATCGGTGGTCGGTCATCGTCTGCGCGAGCGCAGTGACCCGACCGGCCATGGCGGCGGGGCGCTGGTGCAGTGGTTGCTGCGTGAGGTGCCAGTGCTTTGATCCCGCAGCTCAAACCTCTCTGGCAGCGCTGGCTGGGGCGACGGATTCCGCCGGCGGCGCGAGTCAAACTGGATCATCGGCGCATTTTCATCCTGCCGACCCGTACCGGCGCGACGTTCGCGCTGGTGGTGTTTCTGATGCTGCTGGTTTCCATCAATTATCAGAACAGCCTGGCTTATGGCCTGACCTTTCTGCTGCTGTCGGTGGGAATACTGGCCATCCTGCATACCTATCGCAATCTGGGCGGGCTGGTGCTCAGTGCCGGCCTGGCGCGTTCGGTGTTTGTCGGTGAGCCGGTGCAGTTGCGCCTGCGTCTGGAAAGTGCCGGCCATGCCCATCAGGCCCTCGGGCTGGGCTGGAATGCGCAAACGCTGCAGCCTGGCGATGTGTCGGCCGAAGGTCTGACCGAGGTGGAACTGACACTGCCTGCGGAAACCCGAGGCTGGCTGCGTGCCCCCCGCTTGCGCGTCGAAAGCGTGTTTCCGCTGGGGATTTTCCGCGCCTGGAGCTGGCTGGATCTGGAGCAGACGGTATTGATTTATCCCCGTCCGATACCGGGTGCGATGCCGTTGCTGCAGGGCGTGCAGCCCCATGCCCAGGACGATGGTCAGGCGACTCGGGGAGCAGGGGTGGATGACTATCAGGGCTTGCGCAGCTACCAGCCCGGGGATAACCGCCGACGCCTGCACTGGAAGGCGTATTCCCGAGGTCAGGGTTTGCTGGTCAAGGACTTCACCGATTTGAGCGGCCATGAACTGTGTCTGGATTTCATGGCTCTGGGGGGCGATATCGAGGAGCGCCTGTCGCGTCTGTGTTACTGGGTGCTGGAGCTGTCACAGCGTCAGCAGCCGTTTGCCTTGCGTCTGCCGGGTTTCCTGTCGGCGGTAGACAGCAGCGACGCCCATCGCGAGGCCTGCCTGCGCGAGCTGGCACTGTTCGGCAATCGCTCATGAACAGCGTCAGCCTTGGACAGCCCGTTCCGCGTCCCGGTCTGATCTGGCTGTTACTGGCCCAGGCTCTGGTCATCCTGCCTTTCATCACTCACCTGCCGGTATCCATCATCCTGCTGTGGCTGGGATGCATGACCTGGCGTGTGCAAGTCATGCGCATGCGGGCACGCATGCCGGGCAACTGGGTGAAATCGGGGTTGTTGGTGGGGACGGCAGGCGGTGTGTATCTGGCGCGTGGCAGTCTGGTAGGGCTCGATGCCGGGGCCGCACTGCTGATCGCCGCCTTTGTGCTCAAGATGCTGGAGATGCAGACCCGTCGCGACGCGCTGGTCCTGATTTTTCTCGGGTTCTTCTGTGTGGTGGTGGGGTATCTGTTCGAGGATAACCTGCTCTGGGCGCTATTGAGTCTGCTGCCGATTGCTGCCTTGCTGGCATCGCTGATCGGTCTGCAACAGTCGGATCTGGCCAGCAAGCCCGTCAACAGCCTGAAACTGAGTCTCAAACTCATGGCCCAGGCCGTGCCGCTGATGTTGTTGCTGTTTCTGTTCTTTCCGCGTCTCGATCCGTTATGGGCACTGCCGCAGCCGAGCAACAAGGGCGTGACCGGCCTGTCCGACAGCATGTCGCCGGGGGACCTGACGGAGTTGAGCAAATCGCCAGCCCTGGTGTTTCGTGCCAGCTTCGAGGGGCCGGTACCGGCGCGCAATCAGTTGTACTGGCGCAGCCTGACCCTTGAGCAGTTCGACGGGCGTCGCTGGTCGCAATCGTTGCGCGCCCAGACGGTACAGGTGCCGCAGTGGCAAAAACGCGGGGATGCAATTGCTTACAGCATTGTCATGGAACCCAGCGGACGTCCCTGGCTGCCGATTCTCGATGTCGGCGAAACGCCTCTGGCGGAGGTGCGCCAGATGAGCGATTTCCGTTTGCAGCGCAGACGTCCGGTCGATCAGTCCCTGATGTTCGCCGTGACCTCATGGCCGCTGGCGATTCGTGACGCGCAACTGACCGAAAACATTCAGCGACAGGATCTGCAATTGCCCGCCAAGGGCAATGATCAGGCCCGGCAGTGGGCCAGGGACCTGTCGCGCCGTTATCCGAAACCCGATGCCCTGGTGGAAGCCATGCAGCGGTATTTCCGCGAGGAGTCGTTTCATTACACCCTCAAGCCCACGACGCTGGGGATCGACAGCATCGATGATTTCCTGTTTGTCAGCCGGCAGGGGTTCTGTGGCCATTACGCCGGGGCCATGACGTTTGTACTGCGGGCGGCGGGGATTCCGGCACGGGTAGTGGCAGGCTATCAGGGCGGCGAGTTGAATCCGGATGGCCAGTACCTGACCGTGCGCCAGTTCGACGCCCATGCCTGGGTCGAATACTGGCAGCCGGACGTCGGCTGGCGCAGTGTCGATCCCACCGCTGCCGTTGCGCCCGAGCGTATCGAACAGGGACTGGAGCAGGCATTGGCCGCCGATGAGGCCTTCCTGCAGGATTCCCCCCTGTCGGCGTTGCGTTATCGAGACGTGGCCTGGCTCAATTCACTGCGCCTGAGCTGGGACAGCCTCAATTACGGCTGGCAACGCTGGGTGCTGGGCTACCAGGGCCAACAGCAGTTGCAGGTGCTGGGGCGCTGGTTCTCGGGTTTTCAGGTGCCGGTTTTCGTGGGGGGTGTCCTGAGCGTTCTGGCACTGATAGCCTTGTGGCTGTTCAAACCCTGGCAGCGGGAAAGTGACTCGCAGCTTCGTCTGTTCATGGCGTTCGAGCGGCTGCTGGCGCGACATGGGCTGCGGCGCATGCCGGGTGAGGGGGCCGAAGCCTTCTGCCGCCGCGCCGTGCTGTTTTTTCCTCGCCATGCCGATGTCATCGAAGCCTTTGTCCAGGAGTTCCAGGCCCAGCGCTATGGCGCAAACGGTGCGTCGGTGAGTGAGTTGCGCCGCTGTCTCAAAGAGTTGCGCCGTCGCTTGCCGTGGCGCCTGGCACCCTTGAAGGGCAGCCATTCATAAATCGTTTTTCAGAGGATGCGGGCATGTCGTCGATGGTGAACCATCTGATCGCCGAAATCATTGCGCTGGACGTCAAGTTGATCGCCTGTCAGGCACGTGTGGCAGTCTCCACCGACAGTGAAGCGCTGCACGACCTGCGCACTACGGTTCGTCGCCTGCGCAGTGTGTTGCGTCCATTGCGCGAGCTGCCTGGGGCCGAGCCGCTGGAAGAGGCCGCCAAGGCGGTTGGCCAGTTGACGACGCCTTTGCGCGACATGCAGGTCCTGGCCGGGTTTCTCGCCAAAAAGGGCCTGGACGAAGCAGCGGGCAAGCGTCACGAGTATCTGGACAAGGCCTGCCCGAAAGTGGCGAGGTCTGCAGAGCTGCTCAGGCTGCTCGCCTTGCTCGATCAGTTCCCGACCATGCTGCGCATGCAGGAACGTCAGGGTGGCCTGGGTGATCTGCGCAAGATCATTGAAAAACGCATGGACAAACAATGGCAGAAGCTGCGCGTGGCCATGGCCGATCCGGGTCATGACCGCCACGACCTGCGCTTGCTTATCAAGCGTGTGCGCTATGCCGCCGAGGCTTACCCGCAACTCAGTCATCAGCCCAAAAAACTTCGGGCCAGGCTCAAGGCTGCCCAGAGTGAACTGGGCAACTGGCACGATCATTTGCAGTGGCTGGCGCAGGCCGGGCAGGAGGCAGACCTGGCACCCTGCATTGCGGGCTGGCAGATCGGTATCGTGCGCGCAGAGCGCAAGGCTGAAATTGCCCTGGAGCGCCTGGCCAGAGACTGTTTCTGATGACGGGTGTCATTCAAGCCGCAAATATGGCTGATACGGCGTATGTCAGCGGGCAACGGGGTCGTTAAGATCGCGGTCTGTCAGCTTCTTCCTACGCCGGGGTATCAATGAATTTTTCCGAGCTGCTCAACGCGGTGCGCGACAACCCGCAGTCTGTCACCATCCCGGCTTTGTGGTCCCAGGGGCGCGCCTGCTTTGGCGGGCTGATGGCGGCCCTGCAATATGAGGCCATGCGCGGTCGTGTACCCCAGGACAGACCGGTGCGTTCCCTGGCAATCACCTTTGTCGGACCCGCTGAGCCAGGCGTGCCGATCTCCTTCGAGGTGGAGATACTGCGAGAGGGCAAGGCGGTCAGTCAGGTGTTGGGGCGAGCGATGCAGAACGGGCAGGTGATGACCCTGATGCAGGGCAGTTTCGGCGCTGCGCGTGAGTCGGTGGTTGCGGTGGCGGCTGATCCGGCTCCCGAGCTCAAGGCACTGGAGCATTGCCCGGCACTGCCTTTTATCAGCGGCGTCATGCCCGAGTACATGCGTTTCATGGAAGTGCGCTGGGCGCTGGGTGGTCTGCCGTTCAGCAATACCCGGTCACCCGCGATTGGCGGTTATGTGCGTTTTCGCGATGAAGTCGAGCCTCAGCCACTGACCGAGGCACACATTCTGGCGATGGTCGATACCTGGCCGCCTGCGCTTCTGCCACACCTGAGCAAACCCGCTCCCGGCAGTTCACTGACCTGGACCATCGAGTTTGTGCAGCCACAACCTGCCTTGAACACGCTTGACTGGTGCAGCTACCGCGCCGTGATCGAACATGCCCGCGACGGTTATGGCCATACCGCCGCGATGTTGTGGGCTCCTGATGGTCAACTGGTAGCAATCAGCAGGCAGACGGTCACGGTTTTCGGTTGAGCCATTTTATCGTCGGTGTCTCTCTTTATCGGTCATGCCTCTGCTTCCAGGCCCGCCACCATGCGCCACTCAGCAGGAAGCGTGGAAAGGTCACGAACTGCTCGGTCAGCAGACGTTTTACGGCATCGCTTCTGTCGCTGAAAGGCTCTGGCGCCCGGGTTTCCAGAGAGTGGCCGTGACGCTGGAAGCCCAGGGCGGCGATCAGGCCGATGATGCCAATGGCAATCGAGGAAAAGCTCAGGGAGAAGATCCCGTCGAGCAACAGCAGGACCGCGATGATAAACAGGGGCACGGCAATCAGGTGCAGGACAAGATTGGCCGGATGCTGATGATTGTCGGCATAGCCGCGCCATTGCCAGGCGGGGAGATTGGGAAGTCGCTTGCCCATACTGCGGTCCTCTTCAAGACATATTTCAATGCCTGAAGAATAGGCTTGGCTCCGTTGGTCCGCGAGCCAAGCCTGACTATCGGTGCGATAGACCTTTACAGCTTGAGCTGGCCGATGGCTTTGCTCAGTTCGCCGGCCAGAGTGGCCAGATCGTCACTGGTGGATGCCGACTCCACGGTCTGGGTGACGGTGCGCTCGGTGACATCGCGAATGCTGACCACGGCGCGGTTCATTTCCTCGGCCACCTGGCTTTGTTGCTGGGCCGCCACGGCGATCTGGGTATTGCTTTCACGCATCTGCGCCACGGCACCGGCGATGGCCGCCAGTGCTTCGCCGGCTTCCTGCGCCTGTTGCACGCACTCGTCGGCCTTGTAGGAGCTGTCCTGCATGAAATCCACGGCATCGCGGGTTCCGGCCTGCAGGGCTGAAACCATACCGGTGATTTCGTCGGTGGACGTCTGCACCCGTTTGGCCAGATTGCGGACTTCATCGGCAACCACGGCGAAACCACGCCCCATTTCTCCTGCGCGTGCCGCTTCGATGGCTGCGTTGAGGGCCAGCAGGTTGGTCTGTTCGGCGATGCTGTGGATCACGTTGACCACGCCATTGATTTTCTGACTGTCTTCGGCAAGACGCTGGATCATCTGCGCGGTCTGCTGCACACCGCTGGAAAGACCGGCAATGGAAACCTGGACCCGGTCGACCACGGTCTTGCCGCTGCCCGCCAGGTGATCTGCGGTCTGGGACTGATCCCGTGTGGTGCTGGCGTGCTGGGCAATATGGTGAACAGTAGCCGTCATTTCGTTGATCGCGGTGGCGACCTGATCGGTTTCGCTTTGTTGGCCGAGCATGCCGTGGCGTACATCCTTCATGCCGGAGGCCAGGTGTGCTGCGCCTTCATCCAGGCGGGTGGCGGTCTGCGAGACGGTGTTGACCACCCGCTGGTAGCCCGCCTGCATGGCGTTGAAAGCCTTGGCCATCTGTCCGACTTCATCGGCGCTGCCGTTGGGAACCCGGGCAGACAGATCGCCGCTTTTCTCGACATGCAGCATCACATCCTTGAGGGTGTTGAGCTGGGTGAGGATGAAACGGATCAATAATTGCGAAGCACAGAGCATCGCGATCATCAGCACGAATACCGCTATGGCGTAATTGGCGAAGCGGTCTTCGAGCACTTGCAAGGCAGTGGGTGCCTGAGCCAGCACGGCAACACGCTGGCCGTCGGCACGGCTGACGACTTGTGCGCCGACCAGAGATTGTTCGCCTGCCTGTTTATCCAGGGCAACCCAGCCCGTGGCATTGCTCAGCTCGGGCAAGGGCTGGTTGTTCAGGCTGGGCGTCTGGCCCTGGGTGTAAGTCAGGATATTGGCCGAGGAGGGCAAGGGTTGCGCGGCGGGCCATGCGCCAATCAGGCGGGCCTGTGCCTGGGCGGCGTCTCTGGCGGTTTCCTGGCGGGCCTGTTGCTCCAGTTCCACGGCGTAAATCACCAGGAGCAGGGTGGTGATGAATGCGACCGCGTTGACGGCCCAGAACTTGTACTTCAGTGAGAGGTTGCTAAGCAATGAGCCCATGAGTGGTCTTCTTTTGGTTGATCGTTAGAGATGTGCAGCAAGGTGCCATCACGATGCCTCAGCCATCAAACAAGAAGTTGATACGGGTCAAGGTAACGTCACATTTCCCCGGCTGGCTCCACGAAATCCGGCAGACCAAAGAAGTCTCTGGCGCAGATTGTGGTATGGCTGGCCAGGTCGGCCTGACTTTCGTTGCGGTGCAAGGCTACTTCACGCAGGACTTCGGGCAGATACGCCGGTTCGTTGCGACCGTTTTTCGGCTTGGGCCGCAGGCTGCGTGGCAGCAGATAAGGCGCATCGCTTTCCAGCATCAGGCGGCCAAGGGGAATATTATGGACCAGCGGGTGCAGATGGGTTCCCCGACGTTCGTCGCAGATCCAGCCGGTGATGCCGATGTGCAGGTCCATATCCAGATAACTGAACAGGGCCTTCTGCTCCCCGGTAAAGCAGTGCACCACCGCCGCAGGCAGGCGATCGCGGTAGTCGCGCAGGATTTCCAGCAGGCGCTGGCTGGCATCGCGCTCATGCAGGAACACCGGCAATTGCAGCTCCACGGCCAGTGCCAGATGGGCTTCAAGCACTTTTTCCTGCTGGGGGCGAGGCGAGAAATCACGGTTGAAATCCAGCCCGCATTCACCGACTGCACGCACGCGAGATTCCTTGAGCAGCGCCCGCAACTTTTGCTCGGTGTCCTGGGTCCAATCGCTCGCCGAATGGGGGTGAATGCCAGCTGTGGAGAACAGCCGCAGAGCGCTTTCATCCAGTTCATGGCAGAGCTCCAGAGCCTGTTCGCTGCCCTCGACACTGGTGCCGGTGACGACCAGTTGTGACACGCCGGCGGCATAGGCCCGCTCGAGTACCGCCTGTCGCTGCGAATCGAAGCTTGCGTTGGTGAGATTGACGCCGATGTCGATGAGTTGCATGGTGCTACCTCCAGCCGAAGGCTGCCGAGGATATCAGAGCTTCGGTAATAACAAGAAAATGCTGTGTATTCAGCAGGTTAAACCTGAAGGTTTAACGATTTTGTATGTAGTGCGTCCCTGAACAACCCTTTTTTCTGTCTTTTCATGGCATTTCCCCGGAGCGTGAATGATCGTCCGAGCCCTGCTTTTGCCCATCGTTTGCCTCCTGGCGTTGTCGCCCTTGCCAGCGGCTGCCCGTCAGGTCGGACCGGAGGCTGCGCAGCACAAGACCCAGGTGCGGGACCTGGAGGCCATTCGCAGCAGCAAGGTATTGCGGGTGCTGGTCAATCAGAGCCGCAACAGCTCGGGAGACGTCAAGGGACAGGAAATCGGCATCGAATATCAACGTCTGCAAGCCTTCGAACAATACCTCAATGGTCATGCCCGAAACGGCCAGAAAGTCACGTTCAAGATCATCCCCAAGGCCAAGAATCAGTTGCTCGCCGCCCTGCAACGCGGCGAGGGCGATCTGGTGGCGCCCGGTGAATTGCTCGATACCTCCAGCGCCAGGGGCGTCGATGCCGGTGAGCCGATCATCCGTGATGTGCCACTGATCCTGGTGGGTGTCAGGGGCGGGCGCAGCTACAGAAATGTCGAACAGTTGTCAGGACGCACCCTGAGCCTGCCGGCCGGCAGCATGGCCGACGAAGCGCTGCATCAGGTGAATCAGCAACTGGCATTGCGCAAGCTGGCACCGGTACGTATCGAATGGGTCGACCCCAGTCTTGCCGTGGAGGACGTGCTGGAAATGGTTCAGGCGGGAATCTATCCCCTGACGCTGGTGGAGCAACCCATTGCCGAACGCTGGGCCAGAGTCATGCCCAGGCTGCGTCTGGACCGCAGCCTGACCTTGCGCACTCACGACAATATCAGCTGGTTCGTGCGTCAGGACGCAACCCGCTTGCGCGCCAGTGTCGATGACTTCCTCAAGACCTATAAGGCTCCCGCCAATCAGGATCTGGCCTTCGAGAAGGCCTACAAGAACACCTATCGGGTCAACAACCCTCTGGTACGCACCAATCTTCAGCGCCTGGAAAAACTGCGACCCATGCTGCAACGCCATGCCGATGCTCAGGACATGGACTGGCTGGATCTGGCAGCGCTGGCATTCAAGGAGTCGAAGCTGGACCCGGCGGCCAAGGGCAGCGGCGGGGCGACGGGCTTGCTGCAGATCACGCCGTCGGCGGCAAAACGGGTCGGTGTTTCCGATATCCAGAATGCCGACAGGAATGTGCAGGCCGGTGCTCGTTACATGGCCCTGATCCGCAGCAAGTATTTCGCCAGCCCCAGAGTCAACGAACGCGAGCGCATGGCCTTTGTGCTGGCGGCCTACAACCTGGGGCCGGAGCGTGTACAAAGCATGCGTGACGAGGCGCGCCGTCGTGGACTCAACCCCAATCAATGGTTCTTCCAGACCGAACGTATCGCCATGGAGCAGGGCAGTTCCAATGTCGTCAGCTTCGTAAACAGTGTGAACAAGTACTACCTGGCGTTTGATCGTGAGCGTGGTGCGCTGGAGAAAGAAACGTCCGAAAAGTCAGTGATTCGAAGATAAATCGAATAATCCGATTGTTATGCTGCGGTTTTTGCGATTTTCATATTGGTTGATTTGATTATGATGGCGCCACTCCCACTTAATCGGTAACGGAACAACTCACCATGAACGCAACCATCAAATCGGTACTCTCCACTCGCGCTGGCTATGGCCTGACAGTCTTGCGCATTATCGTCGGCATCATCTTCATCGCTCACGGCAGCCAGAAACTGTTCGGTGCATTCGGTGGTTATGGTCTGGAAGGTACGGCGCAGTTCATGGCCAGCCAGGGGCTGAATCCGGGTTATCTGATGGCGCTGCTGTCGGGCAGTGTCGAGTTCTTCGGTGGTCTGGCGGTGCTGATCGGTCTGCTGGCCCGTCCTGCTGCCCTGGGGTTGTCGGTGCTGTTGCTGGTGGCGATTTTCTCGGTGCATATCGGCAACGGGCTGTTCATGGCCAACAATGGTTACGAGTTCGCCCTGGCCCTGCTCGGCGGTTCCATCGCGATACTGATCGAAGGTGCAGGCAAACTCTCGGCGGATCGCGCCATCGCCAACTGAATAGCTGTATGGGCATCGGCAAAGGCTCGCCTTGTGAAAGGCGGGCCTTTCTGGTTGATGGCATTTGACAATTAGCCAGCGGCTTCTCTACGATGCTGGCCAGGCGCCGATTTAACAACTACTTGCGGGGCGCCAGGCAAGGCCAGAACCTTGTCGAAATACCGCTAAAACGTTGGTTCGGTGTTGCCTCCCACCGCTGCCCAGCGGAACTCCCGAGGCTGAGACAAGACACCATGAACAACCTGCGCCCCCTCGCTCGCCTGTCCCCGATCACCACTGTGCTGTCGCGCAAGAATCCGAAAATCCTGCTGGGCGGTTCGCATCAACCGACGCTGTTGCGTTATCTGGATGGCTGGCCTCGGCGTCGCGGCGGCTCCTGTGCCTTTCTCATCCAGTTTGCCGATACGACCCAATCGCTGGCTCATTACGGCAATGACCAGTTCGATCTGGCGGTGATTCAGGCACCGGATGCCGACAACGTCGAGCAGGTCATCCGCGATCTGACGCGCATTGCCCGTCAGGGGCTGATCACCCTCGGCTGACAGATACCGGAAGCTCGCGTTATCCCCGCGCTATCAAGCGCTTCAAGCCTTCCCGGAACGGGTTGCGATTGTGCAATCCGTGACCGTTCATTCCCTGAATGCTCGATTGACCTCAGTGTTTCCGTGCTTCAGTCGATAGCCGTTGTGTAGTGCAAATCCCCGACAGCGTTTTACAACGCTGGAACCCGCGCGTGACTTCGACCACTCATCGCCTGTCCTTGCCATGTCTGATCGTATCTCACCGACTTTTCGTACAAAGCCTGACGCACCGATTTTTCGCATAAATAGACCAACACAAAACGAGAAAGGGATCGTCTCAAAAAAGGCCCTGAACGGCTGTCGCTAAAATTTAGTGAACGAGAATCTGATGAACATATTGAGCCCTGCCGTTTACGTCACAAACCGTGTCCGCTTTCCCATAAAGTTTTTTATCCTTGGTGTCATTGTCCTCATCCCTCTGCTTTTTCTCGGTATCCGGGTCATGCAGACGCTCAATGCCAGCATCGATACGCTGAGTCATGAGCAGGTCGGCCAGAAATACCTGGTGGACGTTACGCCTGTACTGCGTCTGTCCATGATGCAGCGGGCCTTGACCCACAGCATGCTCAGCGGCAATGAAGCTGCCAAGGCCGATGTCGCTCGCAATGCCGAGAAGCTTGAACAGGCTTTCAATGAACTGGCGGTTCTGGATGGCAAGGTCGGCAAAGACCTGGAAACCGCAGACCGTGTGCAGAGACTGCGTGCCGATACCCGCGAACTGATCGAGCGAGCCAAGAACGGTGGGGATCCATTGACGATTTTCAGCGCCTGGAACGATCAGTTGACCAAGGTGCTGGGCTTTATCTATTACATTTCGGCCACTTCCGGAATGATTCTGGACGAAGACTATGGCTCGTTGTTTCTGATCGACCTGAGCACCTTGCGGTTGCCCAGACAGATCAACGTCATCGGACAGGTCCGCGGCCTGGCCAACGGTTTCAGCGCTGATCGCCAGATTGACGAGACGACCCGCGCCTTTACCCTGAACCTGATGAAGCAGGAAGCCCAGATTCGCCAGGAATTGCAGCAGAGTCTGCGCCTGCTGCGTCGCGAAGAGCCTGAACTGACGGATGTGGTGGAACAACCCGTTAACGTGGCCATCAACGATCTGGAAAGCCTGAGTCGCGATCTGCTGGACTACCTGGACCCGGCCAAACGCTCGAATGTAAATGCCAATACGCTCGGTGAGCGTGGCAATGCTGTGGTCGCGCAGTTCTACAAGGCCCAGGAGCAGATGCAGGCTTCGCTGCAGAACCAGCTCGCCACACGCCTGCATGATCGCAACAATGAGCGCATGTTCTTTATCGGCCTGTTCGTCGTTCTCGGCGTCTTGCTGCTGTACGCCTTTGCAGGCATTTACAGTGCTCTTCGCAGCGCTGTGGAAGAGTTGCTGAGCGTGACGGCCCGTATCGCTCAGGGCGATCTGACTGCACGTGTACAGGTGAGCAGTCTTGACGAGATCGGTGATGTCGGTAAGGGTCTCAACAGCATGGTCGAGGCGTTTTCTCAATCCCTGAGCCAGGTCGAGCGCAGCTCGCATTCGGTCTCCGAGTCCGCGCAACGTCTGGAGCGCTCGATCAGCCAGGCCAAGCAATCCATGGATGCCCAACAGGCCGAGACCGAACAGGTTGCCACCGCCATCAACGAAATGACCACCAGCGTTGCCGATGTGGCGCAGAACACCGAAGGTGCCGCACGTGCTGCCGAAGCGGCCAGCAATGCTTCCGCCAAGGGCCTGAAAGTCATGGGTGACACCCGGGCAACCATCGAAGCATTGGTCAATGAAGTTCAGCTCAGTGGCCAGAAAGTCGAAGCTCTGGCGACTCACAGCCAGGAAATCGGCGGTGTGATCGAGGTGATTCGCACCATCGCCGACCAGACCAACCTGCTGGCGTTGAACGCGGCCATTGAAGCGGCGCGGGCCGGTGAGCAGGGCCGGGGCTTTGCGGTGGTCGCAGACGAAGTGCGGACTCTGGCGTCGCGTACCCAGAACTCCACCGAGGAAATTCGTCGCATCATTCAGCAACTGCAGGAAGCGACCGACGAAGCCGTGCAGCAGATGAAAGCCGGCCAGGGCCGTGCCCATGCGTGTCTGGAGGCCTCCGAACAGGCTTCGGGAACCTTGCAGCAGATCAACGAAGCCGTAGACGGAATCGTCGGCATGAACACCCAGATCGCCAGTGCTGCCGTGCAGCAGCATTCCGTGTCGGAAGACATCAACCGTAACGTCATGGGCATCCGCAACAGCAGTCAGGTGGTCATGGGCGGCGTGAATGACAACGCCTCAACCGCAGACGAACTGTCGTCACTGGCCAGCGAACTGCGCACCGTAGTCAGCCGCTTCCAGTTGGCTTGATTTGCACAGGCCTTTCAGTCCCCCTGAAAGGCCTGCTCATCCTGCTTGTTGCTTGCAGCTTGCAGCTCCCAACTTCTACTATCATCCCCCTGTTTTTTCGACCCCACTGCCGACATTCGCTAATGAGAATCCTCTTTTGCCTACAAACATCATTACAACCGAAGGTCATGAGGCTCTGAAAAAGGAGCTGGATTACCTGTGGCGGGAAAAGCGTCCCGATACCACCCGCAAGGTCACCTGGGCGGCATCGCTGGGAGACCGTAGTGAAAATGCCGACTATCAGTACAACAAGAAACTGCTGCGCGAGATCGACCGCAGGGTTCGCTACCTTCGCAAGCGGCTGGAGGATGTGCGGGTCGTTGCCTATTCCCCCGAGCAGGAAGGCAAAGTCTTTTTCGGGGCCTGGGTGGAGATCGAAAACGAGGCGGGTGAGCTCAAGAAATTCCGTATCGTGGGGTATGACGAGATCTACGGTCGCAACGACTACATCTCCATCGACTCACCCATGGCTCGTGCGTTGCTGAAAAAGGAAGTGGGCGATGAGGCGGTGGTGCAGACACCTGGGGGAGAGGTGCTGTGGTGGATCAATGAGATTACTTATGGCCAGTGATATTTGCTGATGAATCAATTGATGTGGGGGAGGGCTTGCCCGCGACAGTCGCCAGCAAGCTGCCTCCCGCATGTGAATCAACCCTCGCGCAACACCGCCAGCGGGCTGGCATTCAAGGCGCGTCTTGTGCCGAACACACCGGCACCGCCCACCAGCAGCGCACCGATCAGTGGCAGCAGCAACAGCCAGGGATGCGGTTGCCAGGCCAGATCGAAGGCATAGCGGTACAGGACCAGACTGACCAGCTCGCAACCCAGCGCAGCCAGCAGGCCGCTGGCCGCACCCAGCAGACCGAACTCGATGCGGCGCGACTTGATCAGCAGCGTGCGTTCGGCACCCAGTGCACGCAACAGGGCACCCTGGCGGATACGTTCGTCCAGAGTGGCCTGCAAGCCCGAGAACAGTACGGCAATACCCGCCGCCAGCACGAACAGCAGCACGAACTGCACCGCCAGGGTCACTTGGTCCAGGATGCTGCGCACCTGTGCCAGCAGGGCTTCCACGCCCAGGATGCTGATGGCCGGGAAGGCGCGGGACAGCTCGACGATCTGCTTGTCCTGGCCGGGCGGCAGATAGAAGCTGGTCAGGTAAGTGGTCGGAAGATCCGCAAGGGTGCCGGGCTGGAAGATCATGAAGAAGTTGGGCTGGAAAGTATCCCAGTTCACGTCCCGCAGGCTGGTGACCACCACTTCGCGAGTCAGGCCGCCGACGATGAAGCTCAGGGTATCCCCCAGCTTGATCCCCAGGCTGTCTGCCAGTTTGGCTTCCACCGAGACTCCAGGCTTGGCGTCAGCGGCGCCAGCCGGTGCCCACCAGTTGCCGGCCGTCAGCCTGTTGCCTTCGGGCAGATCGGCCGCCCAGGTCAGGCTCAGGTCGCGGCGGGTCGCATTTTCGCCCCGTGAATCCTTGGTCACGAAATTGCCGACCGGTTTGCCGTTGATATTCACCAGACGACCCGGCACCACAGGGTACAGCGGGGCGGAGTGGGTCGACAGGCGACTCAGGGTCTGGGCGAAGTTTTCTTTCTCCGATGGCAGCACGTTGAGCACGAAATAGTTCGGTGCATCCTTGGGTAACTGGTTCTGCCAGGTATCGAGCAGTTCGCCGCGCAGCAGAGCGATAAGGCCCATGGACAGCAGAATCAGCCCGAACGCCAGTGATTGACCGGCAGCCGCCAATGGATAGCGCAGCAGTTGGCCCAGGCCCAGGCGCCATGGCAGGGATGCACCGGACAACAGACGGCGCAGGCTCTTGAGAGCCAGCAGCAACAGGCTGCCCAGTACCAGTGCAGCAACGATGCCGCCGCCCAGCAGGGCGAAGGTCAGTACCAGATCCAGGCTCAGACGCCACATGATCAGGCCCAGTGCCAGCAATGCAGCGCCGTAGACCAGCCAGGAGCTGGCCGGAATCGGCAGCATGTCGCGTCGCAAGACACGCAATGGCGGTACGCGGCCCAGGGCGGCCAGTGGCGGCAGGGCAAAACCGGCCAGAGCAACCAGACCGGTGCCGATCCCGGCGAGAGCGGGCAGCAGACCTCCAGCGGGGACGGTTGTTGGCAACAGGTTTTGCAGCAGGGCAAACAGCCCCAACTGTGCCAGCCAGCCCAGCAAGGCACCGCTCAAGCTGGCCATCAGGCCAATGATTGCCAGTTGCAGGCTGAACAGGGTCATGGTTTCGCTGCGGGACAGACCCAGGCAGCGCAGCAGCGCACTGGAGTCGAAGCGCCGTGCGGCGAAGCGCGATGCCGAGAGGGCAACGGCGACACCGGCCAGTAGCACCGCCACCAGACTGGCCATGTTCAGGTAACGTTCGGCCTTGCCCAGTGCGCCGCCGATCTGCTGGCTGCCGTCCCGGGCGTCCTTGATTTCCTGATGAGGTTCGAGACCCGGTTCGATGGTCTTGCGATAGGCGGCCAGCACTTCGGGAGGGCCGCTCCACATTTCCCGGTACTCGACCCGGCTGCCCGGTTGCACGACGCCGGTTGCGGCGAGGTCTTGCAGGTTGATCATCACGCGGGGTGTCAGGCTGTAGAAGTTGCCGGCACGATCAGGCTCGTAGGTGAGGATGCGGGTCAGCTTCAGGGTTCTGGAGCCGACATCGATGCTGTCGCCGACCTTCAGGTTCACAGCCGGCAGCAGACGTGCCTCGACCCAGGCTTCGCCGGGCTCGGGGCCATTACCGATCTGCTCGGGCTGATAGAGGTCGGGGGCGCTTTTCAGGTCGCCGCGCAGCGGATAGGCATCATCCACGGCCTTGATGCTGGAAAGCTGAATGCCGCTGTCGGTGGCGATAACGCTGGAAAACAGCACGATGCGCGCATGGTCGAGCTTGAGCTTTTCGCCGGCTTCGATCTGTTCGGGGCGGGCAGGGCTCGAGCCTTCGAGGATCAGATCGGCACCGAGGAATTCGGTAGCCCGCAGCATCATGGCGCCGTTGAGGCGCGCACCGAAGTAGCCGATGGCGGTACTGGCGGCGACAGCGACCACCAGCGCGAAGAACAACACCCGCAATTCGCCTGCGCGGGCATCGCGCAGCAGTTGGCGGGCGGCAAGGCTGAGCAGGCGCAGAAAGGGCAGGCGTGCCATCAAGGCTCCAGAGGGGCGACCAGTCGCCCACCTTCAAGACGGATCAGGCGTCGGCAGCGATGGGCCAGACGCTCGTCATGGGTGACCAGCACCAGCGTTGTATTGCGCTCCTTGTTCAACTCGAACAACAGATCGCTGATGCGCTCGCCGGTGTGGCTGTCCAGATTGCCGGTGGGTTCGTCGGCGAACAGCACATCCGGGTCGGCGGCGAAGGCGCGGGCAATCGCCACCCGTTGCTGTTCGCCACCGGACAGCTGGCGCGGGGTATGGGTCAGGCGCTTGCCCAGTCCGACACGCTCCAGCAGGCTGCGCGCCTTTTCCCGGGCGTCCTTGCGGCCTTCCAGTTCCATGGGCAGCATGACGTTTTCCAGGGCATTGAGGCTGTCGAGCAACTGGAACGACTGGAAGACAAAGCCGACGTGTTCGGCACGAACCCTGGCGCGCTGGTCTTCATCCAGCTCGCTCAGGTTGCGTCCCGAAAGGGTCACGGCACCTGCGCTCGGCAGGTCCAGACCGGCCAGCAGACCCAGCAGGGTGGATTTGCCGGAGCCCGAGGAGCCCACGATGGCCAGCGTATCTCCCTTGTTCAGTTCCAGAGAGAGTTCGTGCAGGATAGTCAGGTCACCTTCGGTGCTGGGGACCACTTTGCTGAGGCTTTGGGCACTGAGAATACTTTCACTCATGGAGAATCCGATGCGTGCGTGGTTTTTAAGTGCTGGCCTGGGGTTATTGCTGCTGTCACAAGGGGCAGTGGCGGGCACGGTATTGATCGTTGGAGATAGTATCAGCGCGGCTTTCGGCATGGATACCCGTGTCGGCTGGGTCAGCCTGCTCGAGCAGCGCATGCGCAGCGAGGGATACACCGATAAAGTCGTCAATGCGTCCATCAGCGGCGACACCAGCGCCGGGGGCCTGGCGCGGCTGCCCACGCTGCTTGCAGAGCATAAGCCCGAGCTGGTTATTCTCGAACTGGGCGGCAATGACGGGCTGCGGGGGCAACAGCCAGCTCAATTGCAACAAAATCTTGCATCGATGATAGATCGCTCTCGCGAAGCGGGTGCCAAGGTGCTTTTATTGGGTATGCGGATTCCACCCAACTATGGCCCGCGCTACACCAAGGCATTCGAGGACGTTTACAGCACCCTTGCCGAAGAGAAGAAAGTCCCCCTGATGCCCTTTTTTCTCGAGGGCGTGGCGGGAGTTCCGGGCCTGATGCAGGCCGATGGTCTGCACCCGGCCGCGAGCGCTCAGGGCAAGTTGCTGGAAAATGTCTGGCCAAGCCTGAAACCGCTGCTTTGAGGCTTTTCTGGGCGGTGGCTTTCGGCTAATGTGGCGCCCCCTATCTGGAGCCCCCCATGCCGCGTCCCGCCTGGTCCCTATATGCCTATCAAATGATCGAGCCCGATGAACAGCTCGATCTTTTCGCGTGCCAGGAAGTCAGGGTGCATCTGATCGCGCGGCAACTGGAACTGGGTGGCTCCATCGATCGTACCTTGTGCGGCACCTTGCTCCCGGCGCAGCCGCGCTGGTCCGGGGTCGAGCAGCAGGCCTTGACCGATGAGCGGCTGTGTCCGCTGTGCAAGGCCATTCTCGACGCTCAGCGGCGTGGCATGCACCCGATCTGGCCTGAACTCTAGCTGTCTCTGTTCAGAGCCTGTCTCCCGGTTCTGTAAGCGCCGGTGTACACTTCATCACTTTCCTAATTTGCCGTTTAGCCGAAGGATCTTCCCGGATGTTGTCGCGCATTCCAGCCGTTACCCGCTGTCTGTCGCTTGCCGCTCTTTTTGCGGCCGGCTCTGTCAATGCACTGGAGTTTCCATTGCCTGCGCCTGGCGAGGACATCATCGGGCAGGTTCAGGTCATCAAGGCCCGCTACGAAGATACCTTTGCCGATATCGGGACCAAGTACGATCTGGGCTATCTGGAGATGATTGCCGCCAACCCGGGTGTCGACCCATGGTTGCCGGGGGCGGGCACCGATATCGTGTTGCCGACCCGCTTCATTCTGCCGCCGGGTCCACGTGAAGGTATCGTCATCAACCTGGCCGAATACCGCATGTACTACTACCCCAAGGGCCAGAATGTGGTGCACACCTATCCGCTGGGTGTGGGGCGCGAAGGCTGGGGGTCGCCGATTGGCGTGACCAAGGTGATTGCCAAGACCCCGAACCCTACCTGGACTCCGCCCGCATCGATCCGTGCCGAGCACGCGGCTGATGGCGACATCCTGCCCAGCGTCGTTCCGGCCGGTCCCGATAACCCGCTGGGGCCGTTCAAGTTCGGACTGGGCATGTCGGGCTACCTGATCCATGGCTCGAACAAGAAGTTCGGCATCGGCATGCGCACCAGCCATGGCTGCTTCCGCATGTACAACAACAACGTGCTGGAGCTGGCCGACATGGCACCGGTGGGCACGACGGTGCGTATCATCAGCGAGCCCTACAAGTTCGGCATCAGTGGCGGCAAGGTGTATCTGGAAGCCCATACCCCGCTGGATGATCAGGGCAATCCGTCGGTGGTCGACAAGCATACTGGCGTCATCAATGCCTTGCTCAAGCGCGAGGATCTGGCCAACAACCTGCGCATGAACTGGGATCTGGTGCGTGATGTGGTGGCTGCTGAGGATGGCATCCCGGTGGAAATCGCGGTTCCGGGCACTGCGCCTGCTGCTGCCGAAGCGCCCGTGATCTTTCAGTAAGCTGTCTTGAGTCATGGTCAGCCTGAGTGGGCTGACCAGTGCCTGCACACTGGATCGCAGGCAACAAAAAAGGCCGGCCCGTGTGAACGGGTCGGCCTTTTCAACAATCCCGGGGGATTATTACTTGCGGCTAGCTTTGTCCAGCATGCGCAGAGCGCGCTCGTTGGCTTCGTCAGCAGTTTGCTGAGCTTTCTGAGCAGCAGCCAGAGCTTCGTCAGCCTTGCGATAGGCTTCGTCGGCACGTGCTTGCGAACGAGCTGCTGCGTCTTCGGTAGCAGTCAGACGAGCTTCGGTTTCTTTGGAGACGCTGCTGCAACCGGTGGCCAGAACTGCGGCCAGAGCCAGAGCAGAGAATTTCAGAACGTTGTTCATCGTGTTCCCCTTCAAGGACTTTTCTTTAAGTTAGTCATCTCTCGAGAGTGAGAAAATGACCGGCGTACATAGTACCCATTGTTTGTAGTAAGTAAACTGACGAAGCGCAAGAAGGGATAAAATTCTTGGCTTTGAAAGTGTTCCGCACTACTTCTCATGCAAACTGTATAAAAACTATCCACTTTGCCGTGTCATCTTGTGACAGTGCGTCTGACGACCGCCCGGCCCGAGAAGACACGTACCGCCATGGCCCGAAATCCGGGCGCTGCGGCTTCATATCGGCCATTTCATGTCCAATGTAGCGCCTTGCTCCTGAGCGGGAAGGTTATCTAAAAGGACTGCGGTGACTTTCAATGTCCATGGACGTCTCAATCGACAGCATCCGGCAAGGCTGGTTCAACCAGGCCTGTAAATAGTGGCTCGAACATGCTTTTTATGATCGATATGCTTGAGCATCTTCTATAAGGACGCCTACTATCTGAAGGTGCTGTTTGTTGAAGATCGCGATGCTCTTCTCTGTGTCCAGACAGGCACGCGGGTGGCGTAGATATTCCTTCGCCGGAAAAACATCGGTATGGTAGGGGTCCAATTCCAAGACCCGCGAGGAGTAATGATGAGCGAGGCGCTGTCCATCCACCATGACAAGACCGGTCATCAATTTGAAGTCAATATTGAAGGCCATCGTGCCTACCTGACCTATATGGATCTGGGAAAGCAGACTCTGGATTTCTACCGGACCTTCGTCCCGGACGAGCTTCGTGGCAGGGGGATTGCGGCAGCCCTGACCGAGCAGGCGCTCAATTATGCCGATAGCATGGGATATACCGTGATTCCATCCTGCTCCTATGTGGAGCGCTATATGGAGCGTCATCATCGCCAGGCTGCCAAGCTCTGAGAGCGTATGACGCATCATGAAAACGCCGGGCATATGCCCGGCGTTTTTCATTGCGGTACGACCATCAACCACGGTTGCGTTTGGGCAACACGTCCTTGAGTTTGGCATGCATGCTGCGCAAGGTCTTTTCGGTGCTTTCCCAGTCGATACAGGCATCGGTGATCGATACGCCGTATTGCAGTTCCGACAGGTCTTTGGGAATTGCCTGACAACCCCAGTTCAGGTGGCTTTCCACCATCAGGCCGATGATGGACTCGTTGCCTTCCAGAATCTGGTTGGCGACGTTCTCCATGACCAGTGGCTGCAGGGCCGGGTCCTTGTTGGAGTTGGCGTGGCTGCAGTCGACCATGATGTTGGGACGAATCTTCGCCTTGTTCAGAGCCTGTTCGCACAGGGCGACGCTCACCGAGTCATAGTTCGGCTTGCCGTTGCCACCGCGCAGTACCACGTGGCCGTAGGCATTGCCCTTGGTGGTCACGATGGACACGCCACCTTCCTGGTTGATACCCAGGAAGCGGTGCGGGCTGGAAACCGATTGCAGGGCGTTGATGGCAACGGTCAGGCCGCCATCGGTGCCATTTTTGAAGCCCACGGCCGACGACAGGCCCGAAGCCATTTCGCGGTGGGTCTGGGATTCGGTGGTGCGTGCGCCGATGGCCGACCAACTGATCAGATCCTGCAAGTATTGCGGAGAGATCGGGTCCAGCGCTTCGGTAGCGGTCGGCAGGCCCATTTCTGCCAGGTCCAGCAGCAACTGACGACCGATATGCAGGCCATCCTGGATCTTGAATGAGTCATCCAGATACGGATCGTTGATCAGGCCTTTCCAGCCGACCGTGGTGCGTGGCTTCTCGAAGTACACACGCATGACCAGATACAGGGTATCCGACAGTTCGGCTGCCAGGGTCTTGAGGCGTTCGGCGTATTCCTTGGCTGCCTTCAGGTCGTGGATCGAGCATGGCCCGATCACGATGAACAGGCGATGATCCTTGCCGTCGAGAATGTTGCGGATCACTTCGCGGCCCTTGCTTACGGTTTGCAAGGCCGTGCCGGTAAGAGGGATATCGCGCTTGAGTTGATCCGGCGTGATCAGAGTCTCGTTGGACGCAACGTTGAGGTCGTCAATCGGTAAATCAGCCATCGTGTTACTCATCAGGTCACGGGTGCTGGCCGCCAGCAGTGTTGCTTGAGGCGGGGTCCAGCATGGTTGAGCGTATCGGGGAGCCGAACCTTAGCGCGTTACCCCGTCGCTCGACAATGGGTAAAGCTGGCTTTGGGCCGCCCGGACTGTAATAAATGCAGTACTTGAAGCAAGGATAGTCGCCCGGTTTCCCGGCGGGTTTGCAACCTGACTGCATGCATCGGACAATCGCAAATGCCATGAGGCAGACGATCTTGAGAGGGAAGATGATGACTCGTGATACTCGCAAGCCCAGGATTGGAATCATCGGCACCGGTGCCATTGGCGGTTTTTATGGCCTGATGCTGGCACGTGCCGGTTTTGACGTGCATTTCCTGTTGCGCAGCGAATTCAATGCCGTGGTCAGCAATGGCCTGCAGGTGAACAGTGCCGTGCATGGCAACCTGAGGCTCAACCCGGTCCAGGCCTACTGTTCCGTTGCCGATATGCCGGCTTGCGATGTCTTGCTGGTGGGGACCAAGAGCACCGGCAATGCCGGGCTGGCACCTGTCATTGCTCGGGCTGCCGCTCCCGGGGCAAAAGTCCTGCTATTGCAGAATGGCCTGGGCGTCGAAGACCAGTTGCGGCTTCTGTTGCCGGATAATCTGCATCTTCTTGGCGGTTTGTGTTTTATCTGCGTGCACCGTGTCGAGCCCGGCGTTGTGGCCCATCAGGCCTTCGGTGCCGTGAGTATCGGTTATCACAGCGGTCCGGCAGAGGATCAGGAAAGTCGCCAGGCCGCCGTCGAACACTGTTCGGCCCTGTTCCAGGTGGCGGGCATCGAATCCCATGCCATGCCCGACCTGCAGCAGGCGCGCTGGCAGAAACTGGTGTGGAATGTGCCCTATAACGGGTTGTCTGCGCTGTTACAGACCAGCACCACGCCGCTGATGGTCGACCCTTGCAGTCGTGAGCTGATCAAGGGGTTGATGGACGAAGTGGTGCAGGGGGCAGAGGCGTGTGGCTATATCCTGCCTGAAGGGTATGCTCGTCAACTGTTCGAGCTGACCGGCAAGATGCCGGATTACAAGCCCAGCATGCACCACGATTTCGTCGAAGGGCGGCCGCTGGAACTGGAGGCCATCTATGCCCGGCCACTGGCCGCAGCCCTGGCTGCGGGTTATGACATGGCGCGGGTCCGGGTGCTTTATCAGGCCCTGGCGTTTGTCGAACGGCGCAAGAGCGGCTAAGCGAGGAGAGGATCATGGCAGAGCGTGATGAGCAAAAACTGGTGCTGGCGATTTCGTCGCGGGCACTGTTCGATCTGCGCGAAAGCCATGCGGTGTATATGGCGGATGGGGTTGAAGCCTATCGTCAGTATCAGATCGACCATGAAGACGAGGTTCTGGAGCCGGGCGACGCCTATCTGCTGGTGGAAAAGCTGCTGAGCCTCAATGCCAGCCTCAGCAAGTCGCGAGTCGAAGTCATCCTGGTATCGCGCAACAGCGCCGACACCGGTCTGCGGGTTTTCAACTCCATCCAGCATTACGGGCTGGACATCACCCGTGCTGCATTTGTCGGCGGGCGCAGTCCTTATCCTTATCTGGCGGCGTTTGGCTGCCATCTGTTTCTTTCCACCCACGCCGAAGACGTGCGCAGCGCACTGGATGCCGGATTTGCGGCAGCGACCATCCTCTCGGGGGGCGCACGACGGGCGGCCAGTGCCGAGTTGCGGATTGCCTTCGATGGTGATGCGGTGCTGTTTTCCGACGAGTCCGAGCGCATCTACCAGACTGGCGGGCTGGCTGCCTTTCAGGCCAGTGAGCGCGAGTCGGCCCGGGAGCCTCTGCGCGGCGGGCCTTTCAAGCCGTTTCTGGCAGCCCTCAACCTGTTGCAGCGGGAGTTTCCCGAGGAAAGCTGTCCGATACGCACCGCTCTGGTCACCGCCCGTTCCGCTCCGGCCCACGAACGGGTGATTCGCACCTTGCGCGAATGGGATATTCGTCTTGATGAATCGCTGTTTCTGGGCGGTTTGCAGAAGTCGGCCTTTCTTGAGGCATTTGCAGCGGATGTGTTCTTCGATGATCAGCCCGGGCATTGCGAAAAGGCTCGTGAGGTCGTGGCTACCGGCCATGTCCCCCACGGTATTACCAATGAAATCAAGCTCTGAAAGCGCAATGGCGCAATAAGCGGCCTTCGTAATCCCTGGTGCACTGCTAAGCTGAATCAATCTCCGCCATTCCGGTTGTTTGGGAGGTCATATGATTCGTTCGATCCTGTATGCCACAGATCTCGGTCTGTATGCGCCCTATGTAGTGCAGCATGCTCTGGCGATGGCTCGAACTTTCAATGCCGGTCTTTATGTCATCCATGTTGTCGAACCCATGGGGCTGTTCGCCGAGTCGGTGCTGCAGAGTTACCTGGGAGAAGATGAGTTGAAGGACCTTCACGGCCAGGGCGTGAGTAAATTCATGGATGGAATAGAGCAACGGATGCTCGACGGGTTTCGTGAAGAACTGGGTGAGGGTCATAAAGACCTGTCTTTCATCCGCGCAGTGAGGGTTGTCCAGGGTGAACCTTGCAATGTGATCCTTGAACAGACACGCGAACTGGCAGTGGACTTGGTGGTGTTAGGTAGTCATAGCCATATGGCGAAAGAAGGCGCGCCGATAGGTCGTACGGCCGCCAGGGTTTTACAGCTTTCCGATGTACCGGTTTACATGGTGCCCATGATGCAGAACAGAGGACGGGGGCAGGGGTGAGGGTGTAAATGAAGGTTTAAGTGAAATCGAGCGTGCGATTACCTCTCAAAGGTGATAAAAAGTTCTAGCGTTCTTCACCAGACCATTAATCCAGTTATATACCGTCGCTGATACCCCTAGGGTTTATCTGCTTTGAGGGATACATATGAAGCTTCAACAATTGCGCTACATTTGGGAAGTGGCGCACCACGACCTCAACGTTTCCGCGACGGCACAGAGCCTTTACACCTCGCAGCCCGGCATCAGCAAGCAGATCCGCTTGCTTGAAGACGAGCTGGGGGTCGAAGTTTTTGCCCGCAGCGGCAAGCACCTGACGCGAGTGACACCAGCAGGTGAGCGCATTATCACCACCGCCGGTGAGATCCTGCGTAAGGTCGAAAGTATCAAGCAAATCGCCCAGGAGTTCTCCAACGAGAAAAAGGGCACCTTGTCGATTGCAACCACCCATACCCAGGCGCGCTATGCCTTGCCGCCTGTCATCAGTAATTTCATCAGGCAATACCCGGATGTTGCATTGCACATGCATCAGGGGTCACCGGTGCAGATCGGGGAAATGGCGGCCGACGGGACCGTGGACTTCGCCATCGCCACCGAAGCACTCGAGCAGTTCGGTGATCTGGTCATGATGCCGTGCTATCGCTGGAACCGCTGTGTGGTGGTGCCGCAGGGCCATCCCCTGACCAAGGCACCCAAGCTGACTCTGGAGCTGCTGGCCGAATACCCGATCGTGACTTATGTATTCGGGTTCACCGGACGCTCCAAGCTTGATGAAGCGTTCAGCCATCGGGGTCTGGTGCCGAAGGTTGTCTTCACGGCTGCGGATGCGGACGTGATCAAGACCTACGTGCGTCTGAATCTGGGGGTCGGCATCGTTGCCAGGATGGCAGTGGATGAAGAACTGGACAGCGACCTGGTCATCCTTGATGCCAGCGATCTGTTCGAGTCCAGCATCACCAAGATTGCTTTCCGTCGTGGGACGTTCCTGCGTGGCTTCATGTGCGACTTTATCGAGAAGTTCGCTCCGCATCTGACTCGCGAAGTGATGGCCAAGGCGATTCAGTGCCATAACAAGCAGGAGCTTGAAGAGCTGTTCGAAGGTGTTGAACTGCCCGTGCATTGACGGGTTCACACTTTCGCGAATGAATTCGCTCCTGATGTGGGAGCGGATTCATCCGCGAAAAACGGTCATCAACCCTTGGTGATCAGATTCCCGGCATGCAGCCCGCATTCTTTCTGCGTTGCTTCCTCCCACCACCAGCGACCTTCGCGTTCGTGCTGGTTCGGTAATACCGGGCGGGTGCAGGGTTCGCAGCCAATGCTGATGAAACCGCGTTCGTGCAGGCTGTTGTAAGGCAGCTCAAGCATGCGGATATAGCCCCAGATTTCTTCGCTGCTCATCTGTGCCAGAGGATTGAACTTGTACAGCGTGCGCTCGGGTGTCGAGAAGGCGCTGTCCACTTCCAGGACGGCTACCGCACTACGCGTGCCAGGGCTCTGATCGCGACGCTGGCCGGTGGCCCAGGCCTTGACGCCTGACAGCTTGCGGCGCAGGGGCTCGATCTTGCGCACGCCGCAGCACTCGCCGTGACCGTCCTTGTAGAAGCTGAACAGACCCTTTTCCTTGACGAAGGGCTCAAGCTTCTGCTGATCGGGAGAGATCAGTTCAATGGCGATTCCATAATGCTCGCGGACCTGCTCGATGAAACGATATGTTTCGGGATGCAGGCGGCCGGTATCCAGGCTGAACACCTTGACGTTCTTGTTCAGCTTCCAGGCCATGTCCACCAGTACCACATCTTCGGCACCGCTGAAGGAAATCCACAGCTCGTCACCGAAATGCGCGAAGGCCAGTTTCAGAATGTCCTGGGCAGACTTGTTGGCATACGTCGCGGCCAGTTCAGCGACGTCGAAGGGTTGGCTCATCAGGCGGCTTCCTAGGTACAAGAGTGGCGCTTAAGCGCTCGTGATGGCGGCAATGGTAACAAAAACCATCGCTGCGTGGCCTGTCCGACATCTTCGCGGCTTGCGCCGAAACGGTTACAGACCCTAGAGTGCCGCTTCGCCTGATCTCGAAATCCTGTTGAGGAGTGTTCTGTGGATATTGCCTGTCTCGACCTCGAAGGTGTGCTGGTCCCGGAAATCTGGATTGCCTTTGCCGAGAAAACCGGTATCGAATCGCTGCGTGCGACCACCCGGGATATCCCCGACTATGACGTCTTGATGAAGCAGCGCCTGCGTATTCTCGATGAACATGGCCTGAAACTGGCGGATATTCAGGAAGTGATCGGCACACTCAAGCCACTGGACGGGGCGGTCGAATTCGTCGACTGGCTGCGCGAGCGTTTCCAGGTGGTGATTCTGTCGGACACCTTTTATGAGTTCTCCCAGCCGTTGATGCGCCAACTGGGCTTCCCGACGCTGCTGTGCCATCGGTTGATCACCGATGAGACGGATCGCGTCGTCGGCTATCAATTGCGCCAGAAAGATCCCAAGCGTCAGTCGGTACTGGCCTTCAAGAGCCTGTACTACCGGGTTATCGCTGCTGGTGATTCCTACAATGACACTACCATGCTGGGCGAGGCCGATGCGGGCATCCTGTTCCATGCCCCGGATAACGTGATTCGCGAATTCCCGCAGTTTCCGGCGGTGCATAGCTTCGAGGACCTGAAAAAGGAATTCATCAAGGCCTCGAACCGGGATTTGTCGTTATAGACATTCGTGAATAATGCCGATCAGTCAAGGTACAAACAGAACCTGCAGGAGGCAGCTTGCTGGCGAAAAGGCCTTGCAACAGAGCCAATTCATTCGCGAACAAAGCTTTCCAGTGTCCTGAGCAACACTCGCACCTTGGTAAACGACTCCTGATACTCCGACTCGCAGTCGGAGTCAGCGACGATTCCGCCGCCGCCCCAGCATGAAATTCTGCCGTCTTTCACCAACAGACTGCGGATGGCGATAGAGCTGTCCATTTCACCGCGCACGTCCATGTACATCAGCGAGCCGCAGTACAGGCCACGGCGCGTGGGCTCCAGTTCGTCGATGATCTGCATGGCGCGGATTTTCGGTGCGCCGGTAATCGAGCCGCCGGGGAAGCTGCCTGCGATCAGATCCAGTGCATCCTTGTCTGCCGCCAGCTCGCCGGTCACGCTGCTGACCAGGTGATGCACATTCGGGTAGCTTTCCAGGCTGAACAGCTCCGGGACTCTTACCGAACCGATGGTGCAACTGCGGCCCAGATCGTTGCGCAACAAATCGACGATCATCAGGTTTTCGGCGCGGTCCTTGATGCTGGCAAGCAGCTCCTGCGCATAAGCCTCGTCTTCCATGGCATCGCGACCCCGTGGACGTGTGCCTTTGATCGGGCGGGTTTCCACCTCGCGATGGCTGACTTTGACGAAGCGTTCCGGTGACAGGCTCAGAATCGCATCGCCGTCGGGCAAGGACTGGAAACCGGAAAATGGCGTTGGACAAGCCTCGCGCAGAGCGCAGTAGGCCGCCCATGAATCGCCTTCGCAGCGGGTCTGGAAACGCTGGGCAAAATTGACCTGATAGCAGTCGCCTGCCTGGATGTAATCCCGGATGCGGTCGAGCGCCGTGCGGTAGTCCAGTGCGCTCAGGTCGGCCTGGAACGGGCCGTTCAGGCGAAACTCGCCTGCAGTCGCTTCGTCCGGGCGCTGGAACAGCTCCAGTAAACGCTGCCGTTCCGCTTCCGGCAGGGAAGGGTGGCAAACCAGTTGTGTGGTGCCTGCCTGATGATCGCTGACCACCGCCCAGGCATACAGGCCCAGGCGAGCATCTGGCAGTTGCAGATCATCGATGGCGCGCTCTGGCAGAGGCTCAAGGCGGCGACCGAAGTCATAGGCGAGATAGCCGATCAGCCCGCCGGCGAAAGGCAGCTCGCTTTCGGCGGGTAACTGCGCAAGGCCCAGGCGTTCGAGGCTGTCGCGCAACCGCTGCAGGAACGCCGTGCCGCATTCATCCGCTTCGATCACCAGATGCTCCAGCGGCCATGCGCTGAGCAGGTCAAACCTGCCGCGATCCGCCGCAGGACGACCACTGTCCAGCAGTATGGCGCCCGGTGCGTGTCGAACCCGTTTGAAGTATTCGGCGGGGTCAGATGAATAGAGCAGGGGATAGAGGGTGCAGGTCGGCATTTGCAACGTTCGGTCGGCGGTGTCGGGTGGGCGATTGTAAGGCTCAGGTGCCAGTATCTCCTAGGTTTTGTACGAAAAGTGCCTGCGCTCGGCCATGCGGCGTTAAAAAGCGGCTCATCTTCGCTCGAAAGTATTTCGTACAAAGCCTGGCCCCCCATGTTTCTGAGTGACCTGCAATGCATGTTCTGAATAACGATGCCGGATGGAGAGGCGCTTATGACTGTAAAGGCAACTTTACAATGAATGAAAGTGTCCGGTTATTACGGATCTGAAGGTGTTTCAGGGAAATAATTACTTTTTGAAGAATATTTCGAAAAGAAAATAAGGCTGTGGTTTTTTATTGTGAATTGATTGGTCTTTCATCGTTTGTTGCTGTTGTGTTCGTGGGAATGTGGCTACCTTCATATGGGAAAGGTCCTACATGATTATAGGTTTTGTATTGTTATTCTTCGGCGCCGTTGATGACGTACGCAGTGTCGTTGTCGCTTTTATAATACGAAGGAATAAGTCATGCCTTGTCATAAGAAGTTGCAGGAGGCGCCGTTAAGTCGTGCCCTGCGTATGCTGTGGGCTACCCCATTACTTTTAATTAGCCATCATGCTTCAGCGATACCAGAGTCTGTCGTTGGTGTAGAAAAGAACATAGATGAAATGTATGTCGACACTGACTGGGTTGTCAGGTCGGGAGGCACTCTTAATGCCAATAATGCAAAAACCGGTTATATAGATGTCATTGATGGAACTTTGAATTTCACCGGTACGCAGGTCAATGGCGCCAATCTTTCGGGCATCGCGGTCACCCTGGTAGAAGGCAAGGCAAACTTCATCGGCAGCAGTATCGGCGGTGCGGATATCGGTCTGCGAATGGCCCGTGCCGATCTCACGATGACAGGCAGTGCCCTGACCGGAAAAGACATAGGCCTTGAAACGCTCGCAGGCAGCAATGTGACGCTTTCGGGGAGCCAGGTCAGTGGTACGGGCACCAATGGTATCGGTGTCCACATGTTCAACGGTAATTTGAAAGCCGACGGTTCGGTTATTTCCGGCACTGTGAACGGTATCAGCGTTACCCAGAGTGGAAGTAATGCAGGGCCTGGCAACCCTCTGATCGAACTCGACAACAGTCAGGTCATCGGACAGACCGGTGCCGCAATCGTTGTTTCTCCTCCCTTCGGTGATACCGACCTGACGACCATCATTGTAAAAAATGGCTCAAGCCTGGTAGGGGGGAACGGAAACATACTCGAAGTCGATGGCTCGACGGCCAACATGGAAGTTACAGGCAGCGCTCTTCAGGGGAATGTTCAGGTCGGTAACAGTGGCAAACTGGATTTGAGCCTGGATCGGAGTACCCTCACCGGAGACGTGATCGCTGAAGCAGGCAGTACTGCAAATGTTGCACTCTCCAATAATTCCGTCCTGACGGGCCGTCTTGAAAACCTCGACAGCCTGACGATCAAGAGTGCGGCGAAGTGGGTGATGGTTGAAGACTCCACAGTCAGCAGTCTGGCAATGGATGGCGGTTTCATCAGGATGGGAGAGCCGGATGCCTTCTACAGATTGTCGGTAGGCGACCTGTCAGGTAATGGCACCTTTATCATGGATGCCGATTTCTCCCAGGGAAAAGTCGACTTTCTCGAGGTGACCGGTACTGCGACCGGCAGTCATTCCCTGCTGGTGGGTGCGACCGGTGCCGATCCTGTTGCCGACTCTTCCCTGCATGTGGTGCACACCGCCAGTGGCGATGCGCAGTTCTCGTTGCTCAACGGGCCGGTAGACATGGGCACCTACACCTATGAACTCAGCCAGCAGGGCGGCAACGACTGGTATCTGGTCAATACAGGCAAGGTCAGCTCCGGTACTAGTGCGGTACTGGCATTGTTCAATACCGCTCCCACCGTCTGGCAGGGCGAGTTGTCTACCTTGCGCAGCCGCATGGGTGAGTTGCGCTTCAAGGGGGGAGAACCAGGTGGCTGGGTCCGTGCCTATGGCAACAAGTTCGACGCCAAGGCGGCAGCCGGCGTGGGTTACCAACAGACGCAAAAAGGGCTTTCATTTGGTGCCGATGCTCCATTGCCGTGGGGAGACGGACAGTGGCTTGTCGGTCTGCTGGGCGGGTACAGCAAATCGGATCTGAGCCTTGATCGCGGCACCACCGGTCAGGTCAGCAGCTATTATGTGGGCGCTTATACAACCTGGCTCGATCAGGAAAGTGGCTACTACTTTGACGGTGTTCTCAAGTTCAACCGTTTTCGCAATGAAGCCGATGTCAGCATGAGCGATGGCTCCAGGTCGAAAGGTCGTTACGACAACAATGGGGTGGGGGCCTCTGCCGAGTTCGGCAGGCATATCAAGCTCAAGGATGGCTATTTCGTCGAGCCTTATGCGCAACTGGCAGGCGTGATGGTTCAAGGCAAGGAGTATGAACTGGACAATCGCATGCAGGCTGACGCCGATGATACTCGGTCGTTGCTCGGCAAGCTGGGCGCCACTGCAGGCCGTGATTTTGATCTGGGCGAGGGCAGGATTGCACAGCCTTATATTCGTGCCGCCTACGCGCATGAGTTTTCCCGGGACAATGCTGTAAAGATCAATGGCAACAGGTTCAATAATGATCTTTCCGGAGCGAGGGGGGAGTTGGGAGCCGGTATTGCCGTTTCGATGTCGGAACGTCTGCAACTGCATGCCGATTTCGATTACAGCAATGGCAAACAGCTTGAGCAGCCGTGGGGTGCCAATATAGGCGTGCGTTATAACTGGTAGTTATTGTTTGAAAGAGAAGGGAGGCGAGAGCCTCCCTTTTTGCATTTGAATAATCGCGGGAGTTTTTATTGATGCAGCAGGCACTGGCAGTTCTGACAGTATCCAGTGATTCGGGGGAGGCGTTTAATGGTGTACGAGGTGGGCACGTTCAAATAGATGCTCGATAGTTTGAATGCAGGGTCCCGCTCGTTTCATCGATGTAGGTCATTTATTAATCTCAAGGAGAATGAGATGTCGAATTCCGATAGAATCAAGGAGGGACTGCAGAAGCGCCGTGAGTACATGCGCTCACGGGCCTGGAAGAAGGGAGGCCAAATCTCCCAGTCTGACAAGGTCGAGCCTGCGCTGGTCAAGGATATTATGCCAGGCTTGCCGCAAGGGTTGCTTCCTGTCTCGGTGCTGGCAGCGGATCTGGATGTGAAAATTCCTTATTGGCATATTGATATTAAGGCTTATGTTGATGTCACGTTAAGCCTCATTGATAGTAATGATCAAATCGTTTATGAGCATAAGCAACGATTTCTCGGTCCGCTGGTCGAGTCTGACTTTCCGCTGGAGAAAGACATTCCTCAGGTAAGTATTCCTCATGAGGGGGTATTCAGGATCGAGTACAACGTCTTTACCAGCGACGGAACTTCCAATAACTCGGAACCTATAACTATCACGATTGACAGGACGGCACCCTATTATAATATCGATCCTTTACTTGCATTTCCTGCCGCACTGGAGGTGCCGGCAGAGGTTATCACTGACGATACGTTTGCCGGTGGTGTGACCGAGTTCGTCTGTACGTTGCCCGATTACCCGGACAAGGCCGCTGAGGACACGATTGTGGTGTATTGGGGGCCTACGATGCCCGATAACCCCAATGCTCCCAGCCCTGCCTTTGGCCCGGCGCCGGTTCCGGCAGACCTGAAAATTCCGATCCCGAAATCCTTCATTGAAGCCAAGGCCAATGGTCTTACCTACGCGGTGTACTGGCTCGTGGACAAGGCCGGAAATGTGAGTTCCATTTCCCGACCTGTTCAAGTGGATGTGCAACTGGGAGCTCTGCCCGGCAACTTCAAGGATCCCTTGGTTCCATTGGGGCCATTGGTGGATCTGGCCGATGCTCATCTGGGGGTCAAGGTACTTGTTCCCGCATTCGATCATCCGGCAGATACGTTTATTCACGTGAAGTGGGGGGCAACCCCTATGATCCCTGTCGCTCCCGGATCAGTACCTCGCGATGTCGAAGTCGATGTGCCCTGGGGAGCCCTGAAGGGGGAATATCTGGGGCCGGGCGAGAAGCCTGTAACGGCCAGTTATCAAGTCGGTCGGGGAACGTTGTTATTCCCGGATATACCCTTGAGCGTGGATGTCCAGGTCGACTTTTCAACCATTGGCCCCGGAAATCCCGATGAGCCCGACCCCGTCAACCCGCGACTTGAGCAAGTGCATCTGACCGGTGCCGATGGCGGGCAGGATCACCTCACACCAAGTGACGATGGCAAGGACATTCCTGCTACCGTGGCGCTGTATGATCCCCCACTGCCGACCGAGGTATTGAACCTGTATTGGGCAAATCCGGATACACCGGTAGCCAGTTTCACGGTGGTCAATGAAAAGCCGGGAGACATTATCACTTTCACTATCCCTTGGGCAGCCATCGAAGCCGAGGGCAATAATCCGGCATTGCCGATGTTCTACAGCATCAACAGCGATGACGGTAACAACCCCCAGTTCTCCAAGGATACCTACGTCAATGTAGATGTCCTGAGGGTCAGTTACGAGCCTGTCAGTTTCCCCGATGTGTTTACGGATGATTTGGGTAATACCACACTTTCATGCATCTCCCTGTACTCGGAAGACTATGACAATCCGACTGCCAAGTTTGGTTTCAGGGTGAATGTTCCCGGCGATACAGACCTCAAGGCCGGAGATGAGGTGATAGCGGTATGGCAGGGTTATGAGTACGACGGGACCACAGAGATTCCTGCGACCCGGTTCACTCATACTCATCCGCCCTTGACACAGGAAGAGGCAGCCAATGGCTTCATATTCCTGGTGGAACCCTACGCCGATCATATCCTGCCGATCAGAAGGGGATATGCAGACGTTACTTATACCGTGACACCTGCGGGTGGAGGGACGCCTGTCCCGGCCAATCCAATGCCGGCCAAGCAGTATGTGTCGGTTGTCATCCCCGGCAATGACCTGACGTGCGTAGTTCCGCCGCCAAAACCAACACCATGAAGTTTGAGACCGGCCTTGTGTACTTGTGTGCAAGGGGCCTGGTCGATCAGATACCTGGCAGTTCACAGGGAGAACGCGATATGGATGCGACGGACTTTTTGGCGAATTTGGGGCCACCGACAGTGCCAGAGGCCTTGCCGGATATCCCGGGCGGAGAAATCGGTCTTCTGCCCGTGACGGCATTGCAGAGAGACCTGAAAGTGATGTTTCCCTTGTGGGGGGGAAGCGACCCGACACCGGGTTTTAAGGAAAGAGTCATATTGAACTGGGATGGTCGGGATACTGCCGAAAAGATATTCACGACGCCCATTACCGATCCGGACATTCTGTTTGCAGAGATTCCGCAGGCTGAACTGACCGAAGGTACGCACCTGTTGTTTTACAGGGTCACGCTTTCGACAGGCAACACTAACGAGTCCGACCCCGTCACCCTTACCGTCGACAGGACTCCTGCCACACTTGCCGGCAGTAAGGATCCTCTGATCTTTCCTCCCGACCTGATCGGTAACAGGGTCACGGCCCGTTATCTGGAGGACCACAACAATACACTTCCGGCCACTGTTCCGGGTTATTCCCCTCAGCGGCCCGGCGATACGATCAGTTGGTATTGGGAGCAGAATCCGATTGGTTCTCTGCTGGCCGGTGAAAAGACGCTGAGTCAGGTTGATATGAGCCTGGATATCGCAATCGATGGCGATGTGATTGTTGCCGGTGGCGATGGGCAGCGGTATGCGACCTATGAAGTTCAGGACCGGGCCGGAAATCTCAGTGTATTGTCCCGTGCGGCGACGCTGACAGTGGATGCCCAGCCGATTCCGTTGCTGGCACCTTCGGTCAAGAAGTCGTTGCCCGCCGGTGGTGGCAAGGGAACGCTGGATCCGCTGTTGGTCACGGGGGGGGCGGTGGTAGTGATTCCGTCCGAAATCGATCTGCAGCCTGGCGACCTGATCAGGGTCTACTGGAGCGGGATCGCTCCCGAGGCCAGCCATGAAACCACTACGCCTATCCAGGCCGGTGGCCTTGAGTATGAGATACCGGCCAGTGCAATACCCGGCAATATAGGGACGGGTCGGGAGGTCGAGGTGTATTACACGGTGACGCAGCAGAGTGGCAAGGTCATGACTTCCGAGGCTTATCTGCTGAGCATTCTGCCGATTCCCGATGCTCGGTTTCCCAAGTTGCAGTGTTCGCAGGCCAGCGGAACCCCGGAAACCCTTAGTCTCTCCTCGGTGCCCAACGGTGCTGACCTTTTCATCATTCCATGGGTGTTCATCAAGGCCGGGCAAAAGATGCACATGTGGGCCGAAGGCGTGGACAAGAATACGGGGGGCGATCTGTACTTCGATCTGTTCACGGATCGAGAGGTTACCCCAACGGAAGTGAATACGCAGGTCGATGCCGTGCTGGTTCGTTCGTTCCTGGAACGATTGAAACTCAATATCGTGTTCTGGGTATATATCGGGGTGAGTTTCGATGGCGGCTTGTCGTATCTGAAGTTCAGGCGGCTGGAGTTGACGTTGGTGGCATGAGTCTCCCGGACCGCCCCGGCTTTGTGGTCGGGGCGGAATTCTCGATGGGCTCTTGATAAATATTGAGGTTCGTTTTAACGGGGTGGAACCCCTTTTATTTTTATCAGGTGCAGCTTTTTCACTACGTTTTCTCCTGCAAGTTTGGTTTTTGCTGTGGACGTTACAATGCCCTTCGATGCAGTTATCAGACGAAGGAATTCGTCGTCTGCTCCGGTTGATTCGGTGGGCTTGGATCGAGTGACTGCTTTTACCACAACAGCAGGTTGAGATTGAGGTGTAGGTGTAGGTGTAGGTGCAGCTTGATATGTCATTGTACTGACGTCTGACGTCGTTGGTTTTGGTGGCGACGTTGGGGGTTGCGGTTTGAAAGACACTCTGCCGGGTTTGGGGGGAGGGATGGGAGGCGTTTGGGTTGAGGCATCCGCCGAGCGGGAGGTGAACAGGTCCAGACTCACATCATCGAAGTCGTCAGTAGCATTTGTAAATCGCAGTCTTCTGGTATTAAAACTGAAATCAGGAAGAGTGATTGTCCGCCTGTTATCAACCACCTTGGCAGCCCCGGTTACCCACTTTGAACTGCCCGCCAGAATTGACGCAGCCCCTGCCAGCATTGATGCAACCCCCAGGAACGTACTCGCTATGGCCAGATTTTTCTGAGCCACTCGGTCCGGTGTAAAGGTTCCAATACCCCCTGTCACTAACGCAGCGACTCCTGTCACCTGTGCAGTTGCGAGTAGGGCGTAGGCTGGGGTCAATGCTGGAGCCGCCCAACCTCCAGTAAGGGCAATACCGATGGCTCCCAGTACCATTGCTGCGATGTTGAGTCCCTTGAAAAGGTCGCGAGAAATATGACCGGTGGGGTCGATGAAACCGATCGGATCGCCCAGGCAATAGACATACGGGTTGAGTCCGCCAGCACCGAACGGGCTGAGACTGTCGGGGCTGTGGAAGCGCATCAGGGTCGGATTGTAAGCGCGGTAGCCTCGCCCCAGCAGGTACCAGCCGCTGGCTTCATCGCGGACTTCGCCATTGAAGCCCAACAGACTGTTCAGGCCGTCCTCACTGCTGCGCTCCCCGTAGGCGTTGTATACCGCCGTGCGCAGCTCGGCCTGGTGGCTTTCGCCGATCAGGCTTTGTTTGGCGTCGGTCATGAACAGCAGGGTTTGCTTGTCATCGTCCGGGGACTGCTGGCCCAGTGGTTGGTTGCCACCGTACAGGTAGCTGGTCGTTTCGCTGCCCTGAATACGGGTGCTCAATCGTTCGTCCTGATAGAAGCGTAGCGTTTCAGCTTCGCCAGCGTGCCGGACACCCACCAGATGATTGTGTGAATCATAACGGTAGTGCGCCGTTTCGCTGCCATCTGTTGCGATGACGCCAAGCAGGCGGCTCTGGGTGTCGTACATCAGTTGCTGAGCGTTTTCATCATGCAGCAGGTTGCCATTGTCGTCGTAGTCCAGGGTGATGCTGGCAGGATAGTCCGGGTGGGTGTGGGTGATGCTCACCAACTGTGTCGGGTCATCCGGAGCAAAGCCGAACAGTGCCTGGTCGGTACTGCCATCGCTGAAGGTGCTGTTCACGCACGTGATGTTGTCCAGCGCATCGAAATCGAAGCGTTGTTCGCTGATGCCATGACCGTAACGGTCCTGCGGCAGTGTCTCGCCGCGGCAGGCATGCAGAGTCAGGCGACCGCGTTCGTCGTAATCGAATGTTTCATCGAGCAGGGAGCGGGTGGGGGTTTTCAAGTGGCGTGCAATCAGTCTGCCGTCCTTGCGCCAGGTCTGGGTAATGACACGGGTATCGTGGCCGGTCAGCTCAAGGATGCGTTCGGTTTCCTGGCCTTGATCGTTGTAATACTGAGTGGTTTGTTGCGTGTTTCCACTTCCGGTATCCGTTGTGCGGGTGTGTTGCAGTTGGCCCTGGCTGGACCAGGTAAATTCGGCCTGCAATTGTCCTTGTCTTACAGACTCGATGCGGCCTTGCCGATCGTATGCATAGACCGAGAGCATTCCGCCGGGGTCCTGGCGGCTCAGTGCCCGTCCGCCAAAAGAGCTCGCATGAAGGGTTTCCAGAGTCACTCCGTTCTCGATACGGCGTTCCGCCTTCAGGTGACCGCTGGGGTGATAATCGAATTCGGTGCGGCTATGGTTGTTTTCCGATGTCACCAGGGCCGCATTCTTGAAGTCATAGGTGAAGTCGGATTGCTCATCCTCTGTAAGGGTCTGTACGGGCTGATCGGTCAGCCCCGGCTTGTATTGGTAATGAATGGAGTGCTTGCCGGGTGTGATGCATTCATCCACCTGCATCTGTCCTGCCTTGTAAATGAAGGTTGTGGTCCGCGGGCCGACCTTGATTCGGGTCACACGGTCCAGCCCATCGAAACCCTGCTCGCCCAGCAGAATCGACTCGCTTGTCTGGGCTGCCTTGACGCGCAGGTTAGTCGGCAATGCGTCGCTGCTGTGGGGGGCATAGTCTTTTTCGATGACCGTTAGGTCGGGCAGGGTGCTGCTGATGAGCCGTGACCATGGATCGTAACTGAAGCTCGTGCTGTGCCTGAGCGCATCCACTGTCTGGATGCAGCGGCCCAGGCCGTCATAGGTATAATCGGTCTGACCCACGAGGTTGCCGGTGGAGTTCAGGGTTTTGCTCCATTCGGGCTTGCCGAAACGGTTGCTTCTGGTTTCGCTCAGGTTGCTGATCTGCGGTGACTTATCGTTGCTTTGCATCCAGCGACGGGTTATCTGCTGTATGGGATCGGTTTCGGCAAACTGCGCAATCCCGTCAGGACCGGTCACGCTGCATTGCTCTCCCCAGTCATCGTACTCATAGGTGCTGGTCAGGGGCAGCTCACGCAACTGTGACCCATTCTCGACATCCATCCACCAGTCACTTTCGGTGTCTTCGATCAGCAGCCCACGGGTGTCGTACAGTGCCTTGTAGGTCTGGACATATCGGGCCGGATCGTTCTCGTCGGCTCCCTGACTCATCTCCGTCACCACCCGGTTCAAGCCATCGAGCAAGGTTCTGGTCTTGACCCCTTTGACATCGGTCGCTTCCTGCTCGGCCTGCTGGCCGTCCACCGCGCTGAGTACATAACGGTACTGGCGTGAGGCCTCGTAGGGCGTGTCGGGCGCAGCGATTTCCTCGATCACCCTCCCCAGCGCGTCGTAGCGGTAGGCAATCTCCACGTCGTTGTCGTCGCGGGTGAGCAGCGGCTGACCATGAAGCAGCGAGTGTTGCAGGGTGTGAGTCTTGCGCACGCTGTCGAAGTCGGTGCTCAGGCTGATGGTGGTGTGTTGCACGGTTTCCCCGGCACGGGCGTTGCGGGTTCTCTGGTAGGTGTAGTCGGTGATGGTGGAGAGGCCGTTGAGCGTCAGGGTCTCCTGCAGCTTGCGGCCATGCAGGTAACGGTCGGCGGGCTGGTCGATGTAGCGAAAGGCAGTGTGTTGCAGCTCGGTTTCCGTG